>OLOJ01003978.1_pt1 | contig 9848 bp, 10 predicted proteins | sample 1672251 | NCBI WGS metagenome assembly OLOJ01 (sample SAMEA3136664, study PRJEB25190) | human gut metagenome | biome: human gut; feature: human-associated habitat; material: faeces | place: Austria | collected 2013 | reverse complement strand
GGGTAAAATATACCGCAAAGTGGGGCTTGCAGATTGCGGAAATGATTTTTCAACACGCTCCAGGTACTCAGTTCTTTCTGGGCGAAAAAAGAATGACAGATACGTTTTGTATGCCGGATCATTCAAGTCTCTATTTGCGCCCTGCCACCTGAATCTCTATGTCTTCTCTCGCCATCACTTTCCCGACAATCTCCGCCGGAAGTCCGGCCTCCCGCAGTTCTCTGCGCAGTTCTTCCGCCACCTCTCCCGGCACTGCAAACAGCAGTCCGCCGGAAGTTTGCGGATCGTACAATACTTCTTCCATCCCGAACGACACATTCTCAAACCACACATACTGCTCCAGATGATTCCTGTTTTTCTGTCCTGCTGCGGTCAGGAGGAATTCTTCTGCGCATGATTCCGCTCCGTCAAATACCGGGAGCCGGTCTGCGTAGATTTTGCAGGAATGTCTGCCGTCCATCATTTCGTGCAGATGCCCAAGGAATCCAAATCCGGTGACATCGGTGCAGGCGTGTATCGGGTATTTTCGTCCGATCTCAGACGCTTTGCGGTTCAGTGTTGCCATGGAAACAATCACCTGCTCCATCGCTCCTTTTGGTGCCTGGTTGACACGGTTCGCGGCGCAGAGGATGCCTACGCCCAGTCGTTTAGTCAGAATCAGGCAATCGCCCGGTTTTGCGCCGTTGTTTTCCCATATTTTTTCCGGATCTACCACACCGGTCACGGACAGACCGTATTTGACATCACTGTCTGCGATCGAATGACCGCCTGCAAGGCTTCCACCCGCTTCCTGTACTTTTTCAGCTCCACCCTGTAAGATCTTTCCGAGGATATTCAGATCCATGGATTCCGGAAAACAAACAATATTCAGTGCTGTCTTTACTTCTCCTCCCATGGCATAGATGTCACTCAGGGCATTCGTCGCCGCTATTTTTCCAAATATATACGGATCCTCTACCATCGGTGGAAAAAAATCCAATGTCTGTACCACTGCCTGGTGCTCATTCAGGCGATATACTGCTGCATCATCCTTGCTGTCATATCCTACCAGCAAATTTTCATCTTTTTTTCCCTTCGGAAGCCGTTCCAGGATGTGTTCCAGCACTCCGGCTCCCAGTTTTGCGGTACAACCACCGCTTTTGCAGAATACAATTTCTTTTTCGCTCATTTTTTCTCCTACTTCCGTGCACATTCCCCATCTTCTCCCAGAAGAATATCCAGCCCGTGTCCCAGTGAACTCAGTATGTAAGTAAGACTCTCCTCTACTGCCTTCGGGCTTCCCGGAAGATTGACGATCAGGGTCTGTTTGCGGATCGCACTGGCTGCGCGGCTTAACATTGCTCTCGGTGTGATCGTCAGGCTGTATGCCCGAATCGCCTCTGCAATCCCCGGTGCTACCCGGTCTGCTACTGCGAGCGTGGCTTCCGGCGTCACATCCCGCATGGAAAATCCGGTACCACCGGTTGTCAGAACCAGTGCACAATGTTCCTCATCTGCCAGCCTGCAAAGTTCTTTTTCAATAGCTGCCTGCTCGTCCGGAAGTATCCGATAAGATACCACTTCATACTGATCGTCCGGAAGTAATTCCTGAATCTTCGGACCACTTAGATCTTCCCGTTCTCCACGGGAGCCTTTATCGCTCAGCGTAACAATTCCCACTTTATATTTTCGTTTTTCCATTCTGTTCACCTGTTACTATTCCCTTTCCCTTTTTTTCATGTGTTCCGTTCATTTATTTTTTTCTGACGTAACGTAATCTTTTTCATTTTTTCTTATATGTTATCCATTTTCGTTTCTGTAATGTCCGCTCTTTCCGCCCATCTTTTCCACCAGATGAATCTCGGAAATCACCATGCCGCGATCCATCGCCTTACACATATCGTAGATCGTCAGAAGAGCCACGCTGACTCCCGTCATAGCTTCCATCTCCACACCGGTTTTTCCCACACAGGATGTCCGGCAGGTTGCCGTGATCTGACGGGTTTTCTCATCGAGTACAAATTCAATCTCACAGTCTGTCAGTGCAATAATATGGCACAACGGAATCAACTCCGCGTTCTTTTTCGCCCCCATGATTCCGGCGATTCTCGCGATACCGAGAACATCCCCCTTTTTTGCCGTGTGATTTGTGATTGCCTGAAAAACCTCCTCGTTGACCGTAATCGTCCCCTGCGCCACCGCTACACGGTAAGTATCTGCCTTTTCATGCACATCCACCATCACGGCATTTCCTTTTTCATCAAAATGTGTAAATCCACTCATGATTTTCTCCTTTGTTTACCCCTGTCAATTCTAATAATCAGACGTCTCCTGTTTGAAGTGAAGTTCCTGACATCTGCTTTTCAGGGCTTCTATTATATCTTTAATTTTAATAATTAATTTCTGAATTTTCTACTGTCTCAAACAGTCTTTCTCATAATAAAGAATCAGTAATACCTGCTAAGTAACAAGTAACATGCTTTCATTTTCAGCATAATTTGAATCAATTGTAATTTTCAAATCTATACTATACTGCCGCCTTAAAACTTTAAAGTTGCTCCCCCGCTCGACAGTTACGTAATTTTGTCAAAACCACATCCTCCACGCCCCATCCACGCAACTTTTCTCCAATTCGTTCTCCTGCCGCTCTTCGCTTATCATCATCGCACTGATTCAACACAGCCACATACTTTCTCCCTCCGACACCTTTCCGAAGTCCTTCCTCTGATGCCAGAATCTTCGCCATATCTTCGCAGCTTAGCAGATGATCCTCATCCGTCTCCAACAGCTTTTCTGCCTCTTCCAACCGAAAGCAACATTCTTTTAATGATCTCCCCAACGCCGAAAGTCCCAGAACTGCAATCACAACCTCTGTCTCCGGCAAAATGACCGGTTCGTGCGTGGCGGGTACTTTACAGGGCAGTCGTTTTGATCCGTCTGCTTCGATCAGGACGAGATCCGCAAGTGCCATCGCCTGTCTCATCCAGTCGGGATCCGGCATTTTTAGTTTCTGTGGCTGCTTCACTTCCACCTCTCCGATCACCGCCCAGTCTCCCGCGCCCCAGATACGTTCCAGATCTTCCGGTGTCCGTGCCAGTTTTTCCGGCTCCGGTCGGAAAATATGCGTGGTCGTCGTTACCAGTACCTTTTTCCCCTGCTTGGTTCCCCAGGCTGCCATAATTTCGATCAGCGAACTTTTCCCGCCTGCCCCTACAAAAGAAAAACAATGTCTATCTTTCGTAAGAGTCGAAAATAACAGATGCGACTCGACCTTTTCACTTCGTTTCTTCTCCAGATTATATTTGTAAAATTTCTGTATCAATTCTTTTTCCATTTTTACCAACATAACGACAGCTTTTCAAACTTTTCTTCCAGTTCACTCCTGCTGCCCTTCCCATTGTAATCAACCTCCAAAACCAGCTTTCCTTAAGTTTACCAAACTCCCCCAAAAAAGAAAAGCCACTATCCCCTACCGGAGATAATTTCTCATCACCCGCAGGGCATTTTTCTCCAGACGGCTGACCTGTGCCTGGGAAATGCCGATCTCCTGTGCTACTTCCATCTGCGTCTTGCCCTCATAAAACCGCAGGTTCACAATATGACGTTCTCTGTCATTTAACCGGTTCATCGCATCCTGCAATGCCAGATTTTCCACCCAGTTTTCTTCTTTGTTTTTCTTATCACTCACCTGATCCATCACATACAGGGTATCTCCACCTTCAGTATACACCGGTTCGTACAGGCTCATCGGACTTTGGATCGCATCCAAGGCGTAAACGATCTCCTCTTTTTCCATCCCAATTTCCGATGCAATCTCCATAATCGTCGGTTCTCGGAGATTGTTTTTCAGATAATTTTCCCGGGCATAGATCGCTTTGTAAGCCGTGTCCCGCAGTGACCGGCTGACCCGGATCGTACTGTTGTCCCGCAGGTATCTCCGGATTTCCCCAATAATCATAGGTACCGCATACGTGGAAAATTTCACCTGCAAAGTCGTATCAAAGTTATCAATCGCCTTCATCAGCCCGATGCAGCCGATCTGAAACAAATCATCCGCATTTTCATTGCTTCCGGAAAATCTCTTGATCACGCTTAACACCAGTCTGAGATTTCCTTTGATGTACAACTCTCTTGCCTCTTTGTCCCCTTTTTTTATCTTTTCAAAGAGCAATTCTTTTTCCTCATTGGTCAGTACCGGAAGCCTGGATGTATTCACGCCGCAGATCTCTACCTTGTTCAATGCCATAATAAGAATCCTCCTAATTGTATTTGTTTTTACAACTAAAATGATTCTCAGCTGGCAAACTGTCTATTCATTTCCGACAAAAATAAAAAAAGTTTTACTCCTTGACAGTTCTTCTTATTTCCGTCTTTTCGAACCGTAACTTTTTGTGCTATACTGTTTTTATTATGTTTCAGAAAGATGAGGAAATCCACTATGGCAGATAACAAAACTTCACATACAGACGAAGGTTTACAGGATAACGAACAGATCGAACAGGCAATTCTGGCATTGCAGCAGCAGCCGTCCCAGGAAATGCTTGCCCACGCGCTCACCGTACTCCGCAGACGGATGCTTGCTCACGGACAGCTGATCGTTGCAGTCGAACCACCGGTTGGCGACAACCAGATGCGCCTTCAGGCGATCCAGACCGATGACGGTAAAAAATGGTGGGCAGCCTTTACCAGTTTTGGCGAGGAACTAAAAGGCGGCGGCAGTGTGATGTCTACCTTTCTCACAGATATCGAAAAATTATTTCTCTCCGCCCTTTCGGTAGAAGAAATCGAAGGAGTGATCATCAATCCTTGGAACCGGACGCTGATGCTTGATAAAAACCTGATCCGTATCATCCGCGGATGAGCCAAACCGATTTCTTAGATTGATTCATTATTATCATTCTATATATAATAAAACAGCATATATTTTCTATGCGAAAACCTGATATTGCTATAGTCATCAGGTTCTCATGCAAATCTTGACATTTGCTCGTTGTACACATAAAAATAAAAGAGTTTTTGTCTAATAAACAAACTGCTCCGTTTATTAGACAGAAACTCTTTTTTATCTTATCCATAAAAAACATTGTTCATAACAAAAGGGGTTACCGAACCATCGATTTTCCACCACGCTCTGCTAAATTAATATTCCACCCCAGCCAGTGTCACCATCTTCTTCATACACATCTTATTAAACAGCGCGATCACACGTCCCACACCAAGAACCGCAACCACCGTTCCGATTCCCACGCCGATCAGTTTGTGAGCAAACACGAGGCTCACCGTGATCGTGATACAGATATTGCACAGATCAAAGCAGTTTTTTGTAAATCCAACCGGATCGTATCTGCGATTGCCTGTACGATTCCGTCTCCCGGATTTGGCACGATTCGCATATTTAAGGACATTGCCGCTCCGATTCCCGTCAGGATGATACCGCAAAGTAGTACAACAAACCGCATCCCCACCTGTTCCGGTGCCGGGATCCAGGAAGAAAACAGATTCATAAAACGGGTAAATACCAGACTTAATGGCAGCTGTAAAAGATCCATACCCAGAATCAGCGGCAATGATTTCTTCGTTGACGCATCCAGCGCATGATTTTCTTCTCTCCGCTGTCGGTAATTATGGCAGGTATGTAAGAGCAGTTCGATGATAACAAACACCGTGTACAGCCCGAATGTCGTATTTCCAAAGTTCAGGTTCCATATAGTAGAAATACTGTAAGCCACAGAAATGATCGGCGAAACGCCAAGACCTGATTTGGTATTCAGAATGATCCCCATCGCCAGGATCAGAAGCCCGCCGGCATAGAAAATCCAGCGGAAAGTTGTACTTTTTTTCATTTTCCATTCACACTCTCTTTCCGGAGAATATTGTAGCACACTTCCCGCATTTTTTTCAAATTCTTATTTTTCCACACAAAATTTCGCACAAAATCAACGTTTTCCCACACATCACCGGCAATCCTTATCCTTTATCCAATGCGCAAAAATTCCCTGCCCGGACAAGCGTTCCATTATCGCCTTATCCGGACAGGGAATCTATATTTACCTATCTATGTAACTGCTCCGTCACACACCCTTATGCATTCAGGATCTCCAGAACTGCACCGAACAGTGCCGGGCTCAGGTTCATGGTTGCCAGTGTTGCAACACCGTCTTTGCCCATCTTTTCTACGATTGCCTGAATATCAGATTTCAGGTTGTACGGAATCTGAGCTTTATCAAGCATTGCATAGCAGCGTCCGGCCAGATCGTTTTCTGCAAGAGATATACCGTCTGCAAATGTGATCACGATTTCTTTTCCTACTGCTGTTTCCGGTACTTCTACGGTCAGTGCTGCAATTGCTTTATCATAGGAAACTTTTACAGCTACTTCTTCGCCGTCTGCAGTTACTTTGCAGCATGCTTTTTCCACACCCATGAATACTACCTTCCAGCTTCTGCTTTCCGGAATCACAGATACATTGCCCAGTGCTTTGCCGATGGTGAAAGTATCTTCTTCTCCGCCGGTAAATGTCAGCTGTGTAGCTACCCAGTTTTCTTCTTTATCTACAGGTGTATCTCCCTGGTCTTCCCACAGAGTGAAGGTTCCGTCTTCTGCCGGGAATACACGAACTTCCATAGCTTTCGGGTTATCGGTGCTGCTGTCATAATCAGCCATATCTTTCATCGGAACGATAGCTCCTGCTTTCATCAGAACAGGCATATCTTCTACACCTCTCCACAGATCGATCATACGGCCACCCTGGTATACCATACCCGTGAAGAAATCAACCCACATTCCTTCCGGCAACCAGGTTGTTACTTTCGCTGCACGCACTTCCGGATCCTGTTTCTCTGTAATCGGGGACACCAGCAGTTCAGAACCAAAGTAATATTCATTCGGTACCTGATAAGCTTCTTCACGATCCGGCTCCAGATAATACATTGGCTGGATCAGCGGCAGATCATCGTAATTTGCTCTGCGGTTCATGGTGTACAGATATGGAACCATTCCATGACGCAGACGCAGGTAATCTTCCATAACACCCTGTGTGATCTTGTCAAATTTCCATGGTTCTTTTCCGTTGAACGGATTATCGGTGCTGTGCAGACGGTTAATCGGAGAGAATACTCCGTATTCTACCCATCTTGCCATCAGTTCATCGTCACGGATACCCATCATATGGCCACCGATATCATGGCTCCACCATCCATATCCAACGTTGCTTGCTGTATTGGTAAAATATGGCTGGAACTGTAAACTTTCCCATGAGATTACACTGTCACCTGAGAATCCTACCGGATATCTGTGACTTCCCACACCTGCATATCTGGAGAAAGTCAGCGGACGATTACCCTTCCAGCTGCTGTCCAGATAATGATAATGGTTCAGCATCCACAGCGGATCAAGTCCCGGCACTTTGGTAACAGTTCCCTGCTGCCAGTCAAGCCACCAGAAATCCACGCCTTCTTCTTCCAGCGGATGATGCAGATCTTTCAGGTACACTTCCATGAAATGTGGATCTGCAGGATCAAACTGTACTGCAATCTCACTTTCAGGATCGATTCCCATCTTTTCTGCCACGCGCGGATACAGTTCCTCATATGCACGGATTCCGTCAGCCGGATGCACATTCAGCGTAATCTTCATATTGTGCTCATGCAGCCAGGACATAAATCCTTTTGGATCCGGGAAGAAATTTTTGTTCCAGGTATATCCTGTCCAGCCGCTTCCGTATTTCGGATCTACATCATCAACAATATGCCAGTCCATATCAACAACAGCTACAGAGAACGGCAGTTTTTCGTCTTCAAAACGTTCTACCAGTTCTTTATATTCCTCCTCTGTGTAACGATGATAACGGCTCCACCAGTTACCAAATGCATATCTTGGCAGCAGCGGCTGTTTTCCACACAGATAATAGAAATCTTTCAGACTTTCCAGATAACGATGTCCATATCCGAAGAAATACAGATCCTCGCCATCTCCCTGTCTCGGACTTACCCATCCGTCTTCTGTCAGTGCCATCGAATGACTGTCATCCACAACAGCAAAGCCTTTTCTTGAGATGATACCATGCTCCATTTTGACTTTACCGCTGTATTTTTCGTTCATCGGTGTGTCACCCTTCAAATAAGCATCATCACTCAGTTTCATAGCACCGTCGCATCCGTCCAGTGTACGGGCTGTTCCAAGAAGATCACTCGGTTCATCTCCGTAATTCCAGTTTCTTCCCCAGCCGCTACCGCCGCCTACGACTTTGATAGACAGACCGTTTGCTGCAAATGGTTTTCTGTTGTAATGAATCTCCAGAGAATCTGTATAAATAACCAGCTCTTCTTCATCCTCAACGACCTTGAATTCCGGTACCGGGAAATCACGGTTCAGTACGGACTGTGTTGCACGGTCCTCGAATACACCTTCGCTGTTGTATTCCAGACGTACCAGTGCAGATGTCAGCATCGTGATTCGATAACAGTCTCCCTGAATAATCGCTTCTTTTTTGCTTACCGGATGTGCTTCCAGCTTATACTCTTCCATTCCCATGTTTGTAAAAACCTCCTTTAATTTTTATTTTGTAACTGTGAGAATACTGAATAATTATAGTTTAAAATAAATATACTATAAAAATTTGGAGAATTCCTCTATTAAACTGACAAAAAAGTATATTATTTTGACTTTTTTGTCCTGCCTTTTATTGTAAGGAAGAAGCGATTTTTTCAGCCAGTGCTTCCAGAGATGCTTCCTGTGCTTCTTTTACCGCAGAACGGATCGTTACACCTTCCTCTAAGAGTTCAATATTTTTCATACCGGCAAAGATTTCCCGCATCTGTCTTCCGGCAACCGGTGCCCAGGTCCCGTTTTCCATGATGGCTACAGTACGGTTCTGCAAACTGTGTGCTTTCAATTCAGACAGTACAGTCTCCATCTTGGTAAAGATACCGCCGTTATAGCTCGGTGCGGCAAATACCAGATGGCTGCAGCGGAAAGATTCGGATACGATCACCGAAGGATCTGTCACAGATACATCGTACATGGCGATATTCTTTACACCTTTATCTGCCAGTTTTGATGCCAGGATCTCAGCGGCATTTTCCGTATTGCCATAGATGGATGCATAGGCGATCATAACTGCCTGATCCTCCGGTTTGTAGCTACTCCAGGTATCGTATTTTTCAATAAACCATCCGAGATTCTCTCTCCAGATCGGTCCGTGGAGAGGACAGATCATTTTAATCTCCAAGGTAGCTGCTTTTTTCAGAAGATTCTGTACCTGAACGCCATATTTTCCTACGATATTAATAAAATATCTTCTGGCATCATCCAGCCAGTCTCTTTCAAAATTCACTTCATCCGCAAACAGGTTTCCATTGATTGCTCCGAACGTTCCGAATCCATCTGCGGAAAACAGGATCTTATCGACAGTATCATAGGAAACCATAGCTTCCGGCCAGTGCACCATCGGTGCCATCACGAAGGCAAAGGTATGTTTTCCGGTACACAGAGTGTCCATTTCTTTTACAATCACAGTACGGTCTTCCACCGGGAAATTAAAGAACTGTTTTAACATAGGAACTGTTTTCGCATTACATACCAGTTTTACATCCGGGTATCTTCTCACCACATCTCCGATGACCGCGCAGTGATCCGGTTCCATATGGTTGACGATCAGGTAATCCAGTGTCCTTCCGTTCAGTACATATTCCAGATTTTCAAAAAACAATCCGCTGATGGATGCGTCCACGGTATCTAACAGAACCGTTTTTTCGTCCAGCAGGACATAAGAGTTATAAGAAACTCCTCTTGGAATCGGGTATACATTTTCAAATAAAGCCAGTCTGCGGTCACTACCGCCGATCCAGTATAAATCATCCGTTACTTTT
>OLOJ01003958.1_pt1 | contig 9911 bp, 6 predicted proteins | sample 1672251 | NCBI WGS metagenome assembly OLOJ01 (sample SAMEA3136664, study PRJEB25190) | human gut metagenome | biome: human gut; feature: human-associated habitat; material: faeces | place: Austria | collected 2013 | reverse complement strand
CACCCCTCCCTGCCTCTGGCCCAGCGGAGCGTCCCCGGCGGCGATGATTTTTATAAAAGCTATGAAGCCTGTCCCACGCGACCGCTCTCTGCACAAGAAGCAACTTTTTCTGTGAAAAAGCAAACAAGCCAGCTCCGCAGGGCTGGCTTATTTGCAATAAAAAATAATTTTCCGCTGAAAATGCCCAGAGTGAAACGGAGGGCATTTAAATGGTTAGGCCTGCGATAGCACAGACAAAAAGAAAAAGCGGTGACCTTCCTGCGCCAGCTTTTTGAGCCGCCTTTGTAGGCGCTGCCGCCTCCGGCTGCACCTTGCTTTCCTCCCGCAGAATTTCTGGCGCAGGATAGGCCATCACCCGGTATTCCTCCGGCACTGGCTGGCCCTCATGGACGCGCTGCCATTCGTCGCTGGTTCGCAGGATATAGCCGTAATCGGTAAAGGTTCCCTGTTCCTCGTTGGCGATAAAACTTCCCAGCCGGTTGGTATCAATGGCCGGTTTCCACGGGTCGGGGACGACAAACAGCCCGGAATCATTCAGATAATATTCCCCCAGACTGCGGTTGTCCTTGGCGTTGATTAAGACAAAACAATCGGTGTTTTCGGCGTAGTCCAAAAGCTGCCCGATGGTCTGCATTTTTGCCGGGGACTGCATGGCGGCGTTCAGCTCCGCCAGTTCCACGGCGTCCAGCTTTTGAAGCTGGGCGGCAAGGAAGTTCAGTTCGTCCACGCTGGCGGATCTGATTAAATCCTCCGGCAGTTCCAGCGGTTTTCCCTCCGGGGCGGAAAAGCCGCCAATGAACAAGTCCTGCTGGTTGTCGGCGGTAATGTGGATTTCCTTTAGGGCTTCCTGTACCTGTTCGGCGGAAGTCGGCAGGGAAAGCCAGTACCCATGCGGCCCGCCGGTCTGCGCCTCGGCGCGGTTATCAAGAAAAATGGAAAATACTTCGTTCACGGGTTTCCTCCTTTCCGGGGTGGCTGCGGTCTGCTGCGGCTGCGCGGTTTCTTCCTGCGCGGGAAGCTCCGCGGCTTTTGCCGGTTCCTCTCCCTCGATGGTGTAGCCGGGGAGCAGGCAGCCGTTGACCTTAAAGCAGTCGGCGTATTCCTTGGGGATGGCCGGGGAAATTTCGGTAAAGTAATGGTCGTGGGCTTTGATCCGGCCATTCAGGTACTTGTCCAGTTCTTCCCGGCTGGAAAAGACTTTCCGTTCCTGTCCGGCGATCTTTTCCATCGGGTTGCCGCGCGGTGCGTTGGTATAAAGGCCCCAGCGGAGCGTCCACGAGTAGGGGACGGATTTTTGGGCGGCGCTGTCATACCGGGTATTCTCGGAAATGGAATAACTCATCTGGTAAACCATGTTGCTGCGGATATGGCGGTATTCGTCCGGGGCCTCCCACTGGTTTGCGGTGTGGGTGACGGGAAGCGTCCGGGCATATTCAAGGGCTTTGTCCAGAAACAGGGTTCTTCCGGCCTGTTCCTCCCATGCGGCGGCCTGTTCTTTCAGGCGGTCAAACACTTCCTGTTCTGCGGCGGCGCTTTCCGCCCGCAGGGAAAGAAGCTCCGCAAGGGGCAGCTTTACCATTTCGGAGAGATCGGCCTTGCCGCTTTCAAAGTAAATCCGGCGCTCGATCCGCATGGTGCTGGCCGGTTCTAAATCGTCGCGGTCGTAGGAGCTGTAAGACATTTCGGGTTCACATCCTTTCTGAAAAATGGCATAAGAAAAGCAGGAAACCTTTGAAAGATTTCCTGCTGGGTGGGCCGATAATAAGCGGCTGATATTCAATTTTGAAAGTTTGGGTTAGATTGATTAAAGCTGGGAACAGTCTAACAAATTAAAGTTTTCTACTTCTTCAACATCAATAACTTTGATTCCTCGTTCTTTTAATGCCTTTGCAAATAATCCCATTCCAGAAATCAACTTTCCGGTAAAGCTACCATCATATATTTGGTTTACTCCGCAGGTAGGACTTCTGGATTGTAGTATAGCTAACTCAATATCTTCATGTTGAATTTGGGATAGTGCCATTGATACTGCTCGTTTATATTCCAAATCAACATCATTTCCATTTTCGTCTGTTACTACACCATTCACAATCTCTGCACAAGGTCTGGGAGTAGCCATACCTGCTAATTGCTCTGGACAAATGCAAATAATTTCTTTATCTTTTAAGTAGTTGATAGCTGTTAGATTTTTGTTGTTTTTTCCATTGTATTTACAATCCACTCCCATAATACAAGCACTAACTAATATTTTCACACTTATCACCTCAAACGGATATTATCGTTGGCTTTATTATACTATGACACGGTGTATCTTGGAATAGATGAATTGTAAATTTGCTGGATACAAGGGGTTTGGGGCTTCCCCAAAGAGAAAATCCCCGGCCCGGCAGGTGCGCCGGGTCAGGGATTTTGCCGGGAGTGTGGCTACACTCCCTATGCTTGCTGTTTTTAGTTTTTGCCCCTCTGTTCCACGCGGTAGTTCACATACTTGCCGCCGGTGTCGGCCAAAAGCACCGTCCCGTCATAGGTTTTGCCGGTTTTCATGGAGCGCAGGCCCTTTACCTTTGCCTTTCCGTCTTTGAGCAGCGCTGCGGCGATCTTCGGGGTGAACGCCTTGCCCCGTTCCTCAAAAAATCGGTCATTCTTCCACATGACAAACTGGCAGCTTCGGTTTCCGCAGTAGTAGTTCTTTTTGCCCTCGTAGACGCTTTCCCCGCAGCGCGGACATTTGCCGATAACCACACGCTCGGTTTGAAACAACTTCTGCGCGTCCTCGCTGATCTGGGAGTAGTTTGCAATCAGGCCCCTTGTCATTTCCGTAATGCCAGCCATGAAGCCCTCCGGGTCGGCCTGCCCCTTGGCAATGGCCGTCAACTCCGTTTCCCACTGTGCCGTAAGCTGCGGAGAGGTCAGCACCTCCGGCAGCACACAGGCAAGGTTGTGGCCGTCCTTGGTGGGAAGTAGCTGTTTGCCCCTGCGCTCCACAAAGCCCATCTGCACCAGCTTTTCTAAGATGGAGGCGCGGGTGGCCGGGGTTCCCAATCCCTGCCGCTCGGCGTCCTCCGGCAGATCGTCCGCACCGGCGCGCTCCATAGCGGAAAGCAGGGTATCTTCCGTGTAGGATTTTGGCGGTGCGGTGAAATGCTCGGTGACGGCGGCAGTTACCTTGTCAAAGGTTTGGCCCTCGGTGATCTCCGGCAGTTCACGCGCAGACTCCGGGGCGGTGTCGTCGGCGTCTGTTTTGAACGACGCCTTAAAGCGGCGGTCAAGCTCTTTCCAGCCGGGGGTCAGGATGGTTTTTCCCTTGGCGGTAAAGGTGTTCCCGGCACAGGTGAATGTGGCGGTGACAGCCTCGTACACATGGGGCGCGGCCACGGCGCACAGCAGCTTGCAGCACACAAGGGACAGCAGTTTCTTTTCCCCCTCGGCCAGCCCGTCAAAGCCTTTCTGCACAAATTCCATTGTCGGGACAATGGCGTGGTGGTCGCTCACCTTTTTGCTGTTCAGCACCCGGCCAAACTGCGGGGACAGGTCAAGTCCCGCCGCAAAGGAAAGCATAGGCCACAGACCGGACACAAGACTTTCCGCCGTTGGCAGCATATCGTCGGTCAAATACTGGCTGTCGGTGCGGGGATAGGTCAGCAGCTTCTTTTCGTAAAGCTGCTGGGCATAGTCAAGGGTCTGCTTGGCGGTAAATCCAAACAAGCGGTTGGCTTCCCGCTGCAAGGTGGTGAGATCATAGAGGCGGGGCGGCTGCTCCGTCTTTTTCTCCTGTGTCACAGACACACAAACGGCCTGCGTCGTTTCACAGGCGGCTTTCAGGGCCTTGGCGTCGTCTGCGTTTCCCATGCGTTCACTGGCCGCCTCCATGCCGCCCGCCGCGATCTGGACGATGTGGTATTTCTCTTTCTGAAAGCTGCTGATCTTGGCCTCCCGGTCAACCAGCATTTTCAGGGTCGGCGTCTGGACACGGCCCACGGTCAGGGTCTTGTGGTAGAGGATGGAGAAAAGTCTTGTCGCGTTGATCCCCACCAGCCAATCCGCCTGCGCCCGGCAAAGGGCCGACTGATACAAGTTGTCGTAGTCGGCCCCCGGTTTCAGATGGGCAAAGCCGTCTTGAATGGCCGCGTCCTCCATGCTGGAAATCCAAAGGCGCTGAAACGGTTTCTTGCAGCCCGTCATCTGGTAGACGAAACGGAAAATCAATTCCCCCTCGCGCCCGGCGTCGGTGGCGCACACAAGGCCGGTGACATCGGGGCGCTCCATCAAAGAACGCAGGGTGTCAAACTGCTTTTTCTTATCGTCGGGAATGATGTACTGCCATTGCTGCGGCAGAATCGGCAGGTCGTCATAGCGCCATTTTTTGAAACGCTCGTCATAAGTCCCAGCGTCGGCAAGAGAAACAAGGTGGCCGATACACCAGCTCACCAGATAGCCGTTCCCCTCCATGTAGCCGTCCTGTTTTTTGTCCGCGCCGATCACGCCCGCAATGCTGCGGGCGACGCTTGGTTTCTCTGCAATTACTAACTGATAGCTCATACTTCGTCCTCCTTATTTCCATCTTCACCTGTCATATCCTCGTCCGGCTCCGGGGCTTCGTCCTCGTCGTCCTCGTCCTCTCCAAAGTCATACTCGGCCAGATCGTCATTGCCTGTGGTGTCAGCTTTTTCCTTTTTGAATTTCAGGAAGTAGAGGGCTGCGCCGCCGCCCAGCAGCACTATCACAAAGAACACCACAAGGCCGCCCATGCCGCTTGGCTTTTCCTCCTGCGGCTTTTCTTCCTCCGGCTGGGGCTTCGGCTCCGGCCCGTTGCAGGCGGTCAGGTTGTTTTTACAGACCGGGCAGGCCGTATTGACGGCCCCGGCTTGACATTTGGCCGTACAGGTGCAGACCTCCGGCTCTTTTTTCCCGTCCTCCAACAAGGCTTGCAGGTCGGCGTCGTCCACTTGGTTGAGGAAATGCACCGCCGTTTCCTTGTCCTCGTTGGCCCGGTCGATCAGGATGTAAAAATAATTCCCGGCCTTGGTGGTAACGGTGATAAGCTGCTTATCCCCGAAAAAATCATCCACCAGCGTAGCGTTGCCCTGCGGGGTGACAGGTACGCCCTCCGGCTCCATGCCGCCGGTGGTGGGTTCTTCGGTTTCCTCCGGCACCTCTGCGGGGGCCTCGGTGGTTTCCGGCAGCGGCACAGGGTCAGGGTCAGCGCCCCCGGCGTAGGCGGTAACGGTCGTGGTCGCCATGCAGAGCGCAGCGGCCACAGCCAGCGTCAAGGTGCGGAACAGTTTAGATTTCTTCATGGGCGCTGTCCTCCTGTTCAAAGTCCGGGATCGGGGTCGGGGCCGCCTGCAACGCGCCGCCGCGCACAAAGGCGGCGAACTCCTGCGGGGTCATGTTGAGGCCGCGCACAAGCTGGACGATCTGCAAGTTTTCCTGTTCGGTCTTGGCTGCTTCCAGCTCCCGAAGCTGCTTTTGCAGCTCCGCGATCTTGCCCTTGGTTTTCTCAATATCCTTTTCAATGCGTTCCAATTTGTTCATTGCCATAGTGATTTACTCCTTTCTGGCGTTTAAGGCAAACGCCCGTAACAATAAAAATGCTGCTGCCAGTAGCTTGAATTGAGGTTCGTGTAGGAAATGGGGTCGCCGCAGTGCAGCATGACCGAATTTCCCACATACAGCCCCACATGGGACATCCCGGCAGTGTCGTAAGTGCCGACGAAAAATACAAGGTCGCCGGGCTTGGCCTGCTCCGGGGAAACAGGGGTGCAGATGTTGTAAAGCCCCTGCGCCGTCTGGCGTCCCACATTCCAGCCGGAATGATTGATAACCCAGCTAATGAAGCCGGAACAATCAAAGCTGGTGCTTGGGGAGCTGCCGCCCCACACATAGGGATAGCCCACATACTTTTCCGCCTCGGCAATCATGGCGGCAAAGGCTTCGTCCTTTAGCGCCTCCGGGGGGATTTCATAGTAGGTCGGCTCTTTCGGGGTGGAGGCGTGGGGATAGCTGCCGTTGGGAAACAGGTCTGGCCGGTTGCCCAAAGTCTGCATATAGGCAGCATAAAAGCCCATCTGTTCCTCGGTGAGAATGTAGATGGGCAGGTGGGACAGGTCAAAGTTTTCCAGCTTCACATTACAGATATAGTAGGTGTAGGGGACTTCCACGGTGTAGGTGTTTCCCTCGCTGTCCGTCCTCGTTTCGGTGCGGTAGCGGGTTTCCGTTTCGATGGTCTGGGTCAGGATGTACTGCTTTTCAAAGAGCATGGCAAGGTCGCCCTGTACCTCCCCCAAAGTGAACACGCCGTTATGCAGCGCGGAGAGGATGGAGGTCAGCACATAGGGGTCATGCTTGATCTCGTCCAGATCGAAACGGTATTCGTCATAGCCGGGGTGCAGGCTTTCGTAGTTGTCAAGTTCGTGCTGTAAGTCTGCTTCCAGCGCGGCATAGGCGGCTTCGGCTCCCAGCATATCGCTGTCCTCGGAGAGATAGGAGGTGGCGGCAAGGCCCGTCCCGGTGCTGCCAAACATGGCGGTGCAGGATTGCAGGCCGCCCATCACCAGCAGGAGCATGAGGCCCACGCCGCCGACGATCAGCGCCCCTTTCCAGTGCCGGGCGGCAAAGGACGCGGCCTGTCTGCTTTTCTCTGCGGCTTTCTTGGCTGCGGCAGCCGTGGTCTTGGCGGTGCCTGCCGCCCCCTGTGCGGTCTGGCCCGCCGCCCTTGCTGCCTTGGCATATTCCCGCTTGATGTGCTGTTTCTGCCAGAAACGGGAAACGGGGTTCTTGGCCGTCTGCGCCAGCTCCGGGTTGTCCCGCAGGGATTTTTGATACGCAAACTCGGCGTTGGCAGCGATGGACTTTCGCTCGGCCTTGGCTGCGGCCCGGTAGGGTTTGAGCTTGTGGCGGTGGACGCCGCTGCGGATCATGCGGCCCGCCTGCCGTTCCGCCAGTTCCTCCCCCTTATGGCCGCCCTCCACGCCCACATTTTCGTGTTCTACCTCATGGATTTTTCCGTGGAGGTAAAGCCCGACTTCCTGTATGGGGCGGCTGGCCGGGTTTGGTTTGAGCTGGGGAGGGGCTTTCTCCACCTTGTCAAAATACAGCCTGCTTTTGGCCTTGCCCTTGGCCTCGTCATAGACGGTTTCCTTGGTGACGACGCGCTTTTTGGGCAGGGCTTCTTTGGCCGCTTCCAGCTTATCCGCCCGTTTTTCTGCCTTTTTGATATACGGGGCCAGCTCCGGGGAGGCCCGTTCCTCGGCGGTAAACTGCAACCGGGAAACGGGGCCGGTGGCCTGCGCCACGGTTTCCCCGGCGTCCTTGGCCGCTTTCTTTGCCTTGTGGCGGTCGTGCAGTTCGTCCGCCCGTTCCAGTATTTTTTCCGCCGCGCCCTCCGGCTGGGCGGTGTATTCCTGCTCGGCCTCCCGGCTGGACACATTGACGCTTTCGCCGGTGGTCTGGTTATCCAGCGTCAGGCCGTCGCGGGTCATGTGCTGCGTTACCTTGTCGCGGGGTTTTAAGGGTTCCATATCCGATCACCTCCTTGCTGTCTGTTCCGGCAGCGCCCGGTTTCAATCTCTGCAATATAGCGCAGGATGGGGTACACCTGTGGGGGAACAACTGCGTTTCCCAAAGTCTTTAACCGCTTTGCCACATTCGCCGGTGGGTCGCTGATTAAGTACGGGATTTGCGCCGGTTCTTTGGCCCACATGGAATGTCCGTCCATCTCCGGGGGAATCCCATCAGCCATTCCACCCAGTCGGGGTTCAGCTTCACATCCCCCGGCGGGCTGCCCAGCAGTTTGTAAACCGCCCATGACAGCCGCGCCGTCCATACGGTTCCGCTGGGATTGTATTTTCGGAAGCTCCCGGTCGGGGTCATCCGCACATCGACAGTTTTCCCCACATCCCCCGTGTCGCTGGCAAGGGGCGTGGGAAGCAGCATGGCCGATGATGAAAGTTCTTTTGCGCTCATGCCATGCGCCGACGGCGACAGCAGGAAGTACGAAAACCCTAACGGCGTAGCCTGCCTGCTCCAAGTCAAAAACCGTCTTGTCGAGCCCCAGATGGATGAAGCCAGCAACATTTTCTCCAAGCACCCAAGAGGGGTGCAGTTCCCGGATAACGCGGAGCATTTCGGGCCATAAATACCGTTCGTCCTCAAATCCCCGTTGTTTCCCGGCGCTGGAAAAGGGCTGGCAGGGGAATCCCCCGGAAATAAGCGTGGTGGTTTCTCGTCCTGTTTTTTCAAAAAATGCCTCCTTTGTCACTGTGGTAATGTCCTTAAATTTTGGTACCTGCGGCCAGTGCTTTTTCAAAACTTCCATCGGGAAATCCGCCCATTCGCACTGGCATACGGTGGTAAACCCTGCGGCTTCCGCCGCAAGGTCGATCCCGCCGATCCCGGAAAACAGGCTGAAATGTGTTAAGGCGCTCATACCGTCGCCCCCTCGCCTAACCGGGTCGTCATGATCTGGTAGAGCTGGGTGTTTTTCGGGATGGGGTTCTTAAAGGGCAGGATCACATTTTCGTAAATGAGAAGCCCCTCGCCGGGTTCGGAATTGTCCACATACCGTAATTGCTGGGGCGAAATGTTCAGCCGTTCCGCAAGGATTTTGCGGTCGCCGCTGGCCTGATTGAGCAGGCAGATAAAGTCGCTGTTTTCCAAAATGTTCTCAATTTCCGGGGAGGAAAGCAGGTCTTTTACATTCTGCGTCGCACCTGTGGGAATCCCGCCCCACTTACGGAAACGCTTCCAAATCTCGCAGGAAAAGGCCGCCGTCTGTTCCTCACGCAAAAGCAGGTGGAACTCATCACAGAAATACCATGTCGCCTTGCCCTTGCTGCGGTTTTGGGTGACGCGCCCCCAAATCTGGTCTTGGACAATGAGCATACCGATTTTCTTTAGCTGCTTGCCCAGCTCCTTGATGTCAAAGGCCACAATGCGGTTTTTGATGTCAATGTTGGTTCTGTGGTTGAACACATTTAGGCTGCCGGACACATACAGGTCAAGGGCCTGCGCCACCCGGTCGGCCTCCGGGATATGCTGGTCTAACAGGGCTTTGTGCAGGTCTGCAAGGATGGGCATATTTTCCGGCTTGGGGTCTGCCAGATAAGGCCGGTAGATCACCTGTACCGCCCGGTCGATCACCGTCTTTTCAATGGCTTCCAGCCCGTTCTTGCCGCCCATGACAAGCTCACAGAACGACAGCACAAAGTCGGATTTCAAAGCCAGCGGGTTTTCGTCCTCGGAGTAGTTCAGGTTGATGTCCAGCGGGTTCACATAGTTTTTGCTGGTAGGCGACAGCTTCACCACCTGCCCATGCAGCCGCTTCACAAGGGGGTAATACTCGGCCTCTGGATCACAGATATACACATCGTCCGGGGTGCAGAGGAACACGCTCAAAATTTCTGATTTACAGCTCATACTTTTGCCGCTTCCCGGTGTCCCCAGCTTTAGCCCGTTGGGACACCTCGCCCGTTTGCGGTCGAGCATAATCATGTTGCCGGTCTTGGCGTTGATCCCGTAATACATGGCGTCGCCGCCCTGAAAAAGCTCCTGCGTCACAAAGGGGACGAACACGGCCACGCTGGAAGTCGTCAGGGAGCGTTCAATCTGGATGTGGCTGGCCCCCAGCGGCAGGCTGCTCATAAGCCCCTGTTCCTGCTGGTAGTCCAGCCGCACAAGGGAACAGTTGTATTTCTGTGCAATACCGGCAGCCCAGAACACATCGTTTTCCAGCTTTTGCCGGGTGTCTGCGGTGTTCAGCACCAAAAAGGTAAGCTGGAACATCCGTTCATTCCGGCTCTGCAAGGTCTTTAGCAGCTCCTTGGCGTCCTGCCCGTAGGTGGCAAGGTCGCTGGGAAATAGCGATAGGTAAGCCTTTGAAGTTATCTCCAGCTTTTCCCCCGCTTCACACC
>OLOJ01003957.1_pt1 | contig 9915 bp, 7 predicted proteins | sample 1672251 | NCBI WGS metagenome assembly OLOJ01 (sample SAMEA3136664, study PRJEB25190) | human gut metagenome | biome: human gut; feature: human-associated habitat; material: faeces | place: Austria | collected 2013 | reverse complement strand
GAAAGAATATTTTCACCGTGCAGTTCCATCCGGAAGCATGCCCGGGACCACAGGATTCAGGATACCTGTTTGATCGTTTTCTTGAGATGATGGGAGGAGAGAAATAATGCCAAGAGATAATAGTATCAAAAAAGTATTAGTTATCGGTTCTGGTCCGATCGTCATCGGACAGGCTGCGGAGTTCGATTATGCTGGAACTCAGGCCTGCCGTTCACTGAAAGAAGAAGGGATTGAGGTTGTACTTCTCAACTCAAACCCTGCGACAATCATGACAGATAAAGATATCGCAGATCGTGTTTATATCGAGCCACTGACAATTGAGGTTGTTGAGCAGCTGATCAAAAAGGAGAAACCAGACAGTGTACTTCCAACACTTGGAGGACAGGCTGGACTGAACCTTGCAATGGAACTCGAAGAGGCTGGATTCTTAAAAGAGAATAATGTACGCCTGATCGGAACAACATCTGAGACGATCAAGAAGGCAGAAGACCGTCTGGAGTTCAAGGCGACAATGGAGAAGATCGGTGAGCCGGTTGCAGCTTCTCTCGTTGTAGAAAATGTAGAAGACGGACTTGCATTTGCAAATAAGATCGGTTATCCGGTTGTTCTTCGTCCTGCTTATACACTGGGAGGAAGCGGTGGTGGTATCGCGCATGATTCTCAGCAGTTAGTAGAGATCCTTGAGAATGGTCTTCGTCTTTCCCGTGTTGGTCAGGTTCTTGTTGAACGTTGTATCGCAGGATGGAAAGAGATCGAGTACGAGGTAATGCGTGACGGAGCAGGAAACTGTATTACAGTATGTAATATGGAAAATATTGACCCGGTTGGAGTTCATACAGGAGACAGTATCGTAGTCGCACCATCTCAGACATTGGGCGATAAAGAATATCAGATGCTTCGTACTTCCGCACTGAACATTATCAGTGAACTGAACATCACAGGTGGATGTAACGTACAGTATGCATTACACCCGGAGACATTCGAGTATTGTGTAATCGAGGTAAACCCTCGTGTAAGCCGTTCTTCTGCACTTGCTTCCAAAGCAACAGGATACCCGATTGCGAAGGTTGCAGCGAAGATCGCACTTGGATACAATCTGGATGAGATCAAGAATGCAATCACACAGAAGACCTATGCAAGTTTTGAGCCAATGCTTGACTACGTAGTAGTTAAGATCCCAAGACTTCCATTTGATAAATTTATCAGTGCGAAGAGAACACTGACAACACAGATGAAAGCAACCGGAGAAGTTATGAGCATCTGTAATAACTTCGAGGGAGCTCTTATGAAAGCAATCCGTTCTCTGGAGCAGCATGTAGACAGTCTGATGTCTTATGACTTCACAGATCTGACAGATGATGAACTGATCGATCAGCTGAAGAAAGTAGATGACATGCGTATGTGGAGAATCGCAGAAGCATGCAGAAGAGGAATCTCTTACGATCTGATCCACGAGATTACAAAAGTTGATGAGTGGTTTATCGATAAATTTGCGATCATCACAGAGATGGAGACAGCTCTGAAGACACAGGAACTTACACCGGAGCTTCTTGCAGAAGCAAAACGTATCGAGTTCCCGGATAATGTAATCGCACAGCTGACAGGTAAGACAGAGCAGGAAATTCACGATATGCGTCATGCAAACGGTATCGTTGCAGCATATAAGATCGTAGATACTTGTGCAGCAGAGTTCGCCGCAGAGACACCATATTACTACTCTGTATATGGAAGCGAGAATGAAGTTGAACAGACAAAAGATAAGAAGAAAGTACTTGTTCTTGGATCCGGTCCGATCCGTATCGGTCAGGGTATCGAGTTCGACTTCTGTTCTGTACATTGTACATGGGCATTTGCAAAAGACGGATATGAGACAATCATTGTAAATAATAACCCGGAGACAGTAAGTACTGACTTTGACATTGCTGATAAGCTGTACTTCGAGCCATTGACACCGGAAGATGTAGAGAGTATCGTTGATATTGAGAAACCGGACGGAGCAGTTGTACAGTTTGGTGGACAGACAGCAATCAAGCTGACAGAAGCACTTATGAAGATGGGAGTACCGATCCTTGGTACATCTGCAGAGAATGTAGACAAAGCCGAAGACCGTGAGCTCTTTGATGAGATTCTTGAAGAGTGCGAGATTCCACGTCCGACAGGTGGAACAGTATTCACAGCAGAAGAAGCGAAAGAAGTTGCCAACAGACTTGGATATCCTGTATTGGTTCGTCCTTCCTACGTTCTTGGTGGACAGGGAATGCAGATTGCGATCAACGACAATGATATTGATGAATTCATCGGAATCATTAACAGAATCGCACAGGATCACCCGATCCTTGTAGATAAATACCTTCAGGGAAAAGAGATTGAGGTCGATGCAGTATGCGACGGAACTGATATCCTGATCCCGGGTATCATGGAACATATCGAGCGTGCAGGAATCCACTCCGGAGACAGTATTTCTGTATATCCGGCACAGAGCCTGACAGAAGGAGCGAAAGCAAAGATTGCTGAGTACACAAGAAGACTTGCAAAATCACTTCATGTTATCGGTATGATTAACATCCAGTTTATCGTGTGTGGCGAAGATGATGTATATGTTATCGAGGTAAACCCACGTTCCAGCCGTACAGTACCATATATCAGTAAGGTGACAGGTATCCCGATCGTTCCGCTGGCAACACAGGTTATCACAGGAAAGAAGATCAAAGATCTTGGATACACACCGGGACTTCAGCCGGAAGCTGATTATGTAGCGGTTAAGATGCCGGTATTCTCCTTTGAGAAGATCCGCGGAGCTGATATCAGCCTTGGACCTGAGATGAAGTCTACAGGAGAGTGTCTTGGAATTGCAAAGACATTTGATGAAGCACTTTACAAAGCATTTATCGGAGCTGGAATCAAGCTTCCGAAGCATAAAAACATGATCATGACAGTCCGCGATGAAGACCATGCAGATGCAGTAGAGATCGGAAGAAGATTTGAGAAGATTGGATACCATATCTTTGCTACAAGCGGAACAGCACGTGCGCTGAATGAGGCGGGAGTAAAGGCTACTCCGGTTCGTAAGATCGAGCAGGAATCACCGAACCTTCTTGACCTGATCCTCGGACATAAGATCGATCTTGTTATCGATATCCCGGCACAGGGTGCAGAGCATTCAAGAGATGGATTTGTAATCCGTAGAAATGCAATCGAGACAGGTGTGAATGTACTGACTGCAATTGACACAGCATATGCATTGATCACAAGTCTTGAGAATACAGATATTAAGAAACTGTCACTGATCGATATTGCGAAGGTGCAGTAAGATTTGTTGAACTAGGATTCTTTCAATTGGGATCTAAAATTTAATTGAATGGTCGCAATGCCAGTTCTATTATTACCACGGGCATCGGCCCGCTTTACCTCATCCCTTTGAAAGTATGTAACATAAGAGCAAGAACAGTTACCGTATGTGGTGCCTGATCTTGCTCTTATTAACATACTGAACAAAGTGTATTCGGAAAACAAATATTATCAAGGCTTCAGCAACATTACGAAACGATTATTCTACTATTTCCAATCTTGCAAGGTCAACGAGTGAACCGATTTATATAACAAAAAATGGCGAGGGTGACGGAGTGTTTATGAATATTGATGCCTTTGAGAAAAGGGAACAGGCATTGGAACTTTGTGCGAAAATCATGCAGGCAGAAGAAGAAAGGTTAAACGGAGCAAAGACAAGAAGTATCTCCGAAGCAAGAAAGGGATTGAGAGAACGTGCAGGAACAATATAAAGTTGAAATTCTTCCGACTGTATGGGAAGATTTGAAAAGTGTTGAGGATTATTATTTACTTCGATTCGGTGTGGAATCTGCAATGAAAGTGACGGATCAGATATTGAACAGTAACTCTTCAACTTCCGTAATTAAAGAGCTGCTTGTCACTCCTATATAAACGAGGTATAATGAATTTATCAATAAGCAGTCTTTTTAAAGAACGAAAATAAAGTTATTTCACATAGTACTTTTTGATAAAATCAGGACTGCGGAAAAGGAGGACTCAAATATGAAGATAGACATGCACTGTCACGTGAAAGAGGGGTCCATAGACAGCAGGGTAGGGATTGAGGAATATATCACGATACTCAAGGAACACGGATTTCAGGGAATGGTGATCACGGATCACGACACATATAATGGCTACCGCTACTGGAAAAAGAATTTAAAAGGAAAGAAACATACCGATTTTGTGGTACTCAAAGGAATTGAATATGATACGAGAGATGCAGGGCATATTCTTGTAATTATGCCGGAGGGTGTAAAGATGCGTCTACTTGAGATGCGTGGAATGCCGCTTGCACTTCTGATCGATTTGGTTCACCGCAATGGTGGAGTTTTGGGACCGGCACATCCATGCGGAGAAAAGTACATGAGCTTCACTCATGCGAGAAGATACTACCTCTCACCTGAGATTGTTAAACGATTCGATTTTATTGAGACATTCAATTGTTGTGAACCGAAGGATTCTAATGCTGGTGCCTTAAAACTGGCAGAGAAATACGGTAAGGTGATGACCGGTGGAAGTGATTCCCACAAGACAGACTGTGTCGGACGGGCATATACAATCTTACCTGAACCGGTCAAAACGGAGACAGAGCTAATCTCTTTGATCCATAAGAAGACTGCATTCAAGACAGGTGGTGTCTATTATAATAAGACGACAAAAGAGAAGATCGGGAAGGTAAATAAGCTCCTTGTATATTCTTTCTGGGTATACAACAAGAGCGGCGAGCTGATGAAACGTCGTGGGCGGAATAAGAAAATGGAAGAAGAACATCCATTTGATCCGATTGATCCAATCGAACTGTATTATCACTCATAATTGTTTCTGGATAGTTACTATGCTTTCCTGTAAGCCCCAGGCGAAACACCATATTTTCTCTTGAAAATGCGGTTAAAGTAGGACAGGTTGTCAAAACCACTGGCATCAGCAATCATCAGAATAGAGTCATCGGATGATTTGAGAAGTCTGGCAGCCATTGTAAGTCGGTAATCATTTAAATATTCAGTGAATCCGATTCCCATGTGGGCTTTGAAGAACTTCATGAAATGGGATTTACTATAATAAGTAAGTTCAGCCATGTCATCAATCGTTAGTTTTTCTGTATAATGATTTTCTACGTATTTTAAAACAGTTTTCATTTTCTCCAAAGATTTGGAATTGGAGGAAGTGGAGACTGTTTTTTTCTGACGTTCAGAGATCAGAAGAAAGAAAAAGTTAAACAGAGAACTTTTCACAGCAAGTTGCCATCCAGGTGTCTGATCAGCACAGACAAGGTCAATCTGTCGGATACAATTGCTTAAGGCTTCAAAAGATCCGAGAGCCGGAGTGAGAAAATATTCAATAGGAAGAGAACCGTCAAGAAGCGGAACGATGTATTGAATCATGCACAGATCGTTTGCTCCGGAAGAAAGTAAATCTGGTTTGAAAATAATATTTTCATATTCCATTTTAAAAGTATCATCCTGTTCGATGGCATGGAGACATCTAGGGGGAATAATAATAATATCTCCACTGTGAACCAGACGCTTATCAAAGTCCACAGAAACAAAACCCTGCCCTCTTTTGATGACAACAAGTTCCAACTCATCGTGCCAGTGCAGTGGTACTCCAGGGAAATCGAGAGGGATCGAGCAGAGATAAGTATTATAAGGAAATTCTGCGGATGTATGCGCTTTTGTTTCATGGTAATTCTGATATTCGTTAATGTTCATATAAAAATGAGATCCTTTCAATAAAATGATATCTGACACACCTGCTGGTCAAACTAGATTGAATTATAAGAATGATAGTATTGTACAATAAAGTGCAAGTATATTGCAAGATATTTGAAGATAATCGTATTAAAATACAATCATAAGTTGAAAACAAAGAAACAAAGTATGTAACATAAAAACAGAATCAGATTTGAAGGGAGATTATTCAAATGAACATTCAGGAAACATTACAGCAGAAACTTGGTAAAGAGATTGCACAGGCTTCCAATGAAGAAATCTACGGAGCACTTCTTAGTATGGTGCAGGAAATGGCAGGAGAAAAGGAACGTACAGATAGTAAGAAAAAACTTTACTATATTTCTGCAGAGTTCTTGATCGGAAAACTGCTTTCTAACAACATGATCAACCTTGGTATTTTTAATGAAGTAAAAGATGTACTTGCACAGAACGGTAAGAATATTGCAGAAATCGAAGAAGTAGAGCCAGAGCCGTCACTTGGTAATGGTGGACTTGGACGACTGGCAGCATGTTTCCTTGATTCAATCGCAACACTTGGACTTGCAGGAGACGGTGTCGGACTGAACTATCATCTTGGACTTTTCAAACAGGAGTTTAAAAATAACCTTCAGAGAGAAACTCCGAATCCATGGATTGAAGAAAAATCCTGGCTGAAAAAGACAGATGTTGTTTATCCGGTATCTTTCAAAGGACTTAATGTAAATGCGAGAATGTATGATATTGAAGTAACAGGATATAACAATAAGACAAATAAATTACATCTCTTTGATATTGACTCTGTAGATGAGACAATCGTAGAGGATGGAATTGCTTTTAATAAAGAAGACATCGAGAAGAACCTGACACTTTTCTTATATCCAGATGACAGTGATGAGAACGGAAGACTGCTTCGAATCTATCAGCAGTATTTCATGGTAAGTGCAGGAGCACAGCTGATTCTTGATGAATGTACAGCAAAGGGATGCAACCTTCATGATCTTGCTGATTATGCAGTGATCCAGATCAATGATACTCACCCGACAATGGTAATTCCGGAACTGATCCGTCTTCTTGTAGAGAGAGGATTAGACATGGATGAGGCGATCGAAGTTGTTTCTAAGACATGTGCATACACAAATCATACAATCCTTGCAGAGGCACTGGAAAAATGGCCTGTATATTACCTGAAGAAGGTAGTTCCGCAGCTGATGCCGATCATCGAAGTGTTGGATGATAAAGTAAGAAGAAAATATGAAGATGAAAGCGTTTCTATTATTGACAGAAATGATACAGTTCATATGGCACACATTGATATCCATTACGGATTCAGTGTAAACGGTGTTGCTTCTCTTCATACAGAGATTCTGAAAGAGACAGAACTGAATAATTTCTACAAGATTTATCCGGAGAAGTTTAACAATAAGACAAATGGTATTACATTCCGTCGCTGGTTACTGCATTGTAATCCGGCTCTCACAGAGCTTCTTGATGAACTGATCGGAGAGGGATACAAGAAAGATGCAGCTGAACTTGAGAAACTTCTTGCATTTAAGGATGATGAGAAGGTTCTTGACAGATTAGTAGAGATTAAACATGCAAATAAAGAAGCACTCTGCAAATATCTGGAAGAGACACAGGGAGTAAAAGTAAGCCCTGATACAATCTTTGATATTCAGATCAAACGTCTGCATGAGTACAAACGTCAGCAGCTGAATGCATTATATATCATTGATAAATATCTTGAGATCAAAGCAGGAAAGATTCCGGCTGCACCGGTGACAGCTATCTTTGGAGCAAAGGCAGCACCGGCTTATGTGATCGCAAAAGATATCATTCATTTGATTCTTTGTCTGCAGGAGATCATCAACAATGATCCAGAGGTAAGTCCATACCTGAAGGTTGTTATGGTTGAGAATTATAACGTAACAAAGGCTGAAAAATTAATTCCGGCTTGTGATATTTCTGAGCAGATTTCACTTGCATCTAAAGAAGCCAGTGGAACAGGTAATATGAAATTCATGCTGAACGGAGCTGTAACACTCGGAACAGAGGATGGAGCAAATGTTGAGATTCATGAACTCGTTGGAAACGATAACATTTTTGTATTCGGTGCATCCAGTGATGAAGTAATCGAGCATTATGCAAAGGCTGATTATGTCGCAAGAGATTTCTATGAGAAGAATCCTGCGATCAAGGCAGCAATTGACTTTATTACAAGCGAGGAAGTTCTGAAAGTTGGAGAGAAAGAGAATCTTGAGAGACTGCAGCATGAGATTATCAGTAAAGACTGGTTCATGACCCTTCTTGACTTCGACAGCTATAAAGAAAAGAAAGAAGAAGCATTGAGAGCTTATGCAGATCAGAAAACATGGGCTAAGAAAGCACTTGTAAATATTGCAAAAGCAGGGTATTTCTCATCTGACAGAACAATTGAAGAGTACAACAGAGATATCTGGCATCTGTAAGAGGAGGAGAAGAACGTGAAAAGAGCGAGCGGAGTATTATTACCGGTATTTTCATTGCCATCAAAATACGGAATTGGCTGTTTCTCAAAAGAGGCGTATAAATTTATTGATCAGTTAAAAGAGGCTGGACAGAGTTACTGGCAGATTCTGCCGCTTGGACCGACTGGATACGGGGATTCCCCGTACCAGTCTTTCTCCACATATGCTGGAAATCCATATTTTATTGATCTGAAGACACTGATCAAAGAAGGACTTCTGACAAAAAAAGAATGTAAAGTGTATGATTTTGGAGAGCAGGCAGGCAGTATTGATTACGAAAAAATCTACAATTCAAGATTTAAAGTGCTGAAAAAGGCATTTGAGCGTTTCGAAAAAGATGAAGCATATGATAACTTTATCAAAGAAAATGCGTATTGGCTGGATGATTATAGTCTTTACATGGCAATCAAGGACAGCAAAGGTGGAATTAGCTGGAATGAATGGGAAGAAGCCCTGAAAAACCGCGAGGAAGCAGCACTTGAGAATGCGAGAGAAGAACTTGCAGAAGAGATTGATTTTTACAAATTCCAGCAGTATGAATTCGATAAACAGTGGTCACAGCTTCACGCTTATGCAAATGAACAGGGAATTCAGATCGTTGGAGATATTCCGATTTATGTTGCATTTGACGGTGCAGATACATGGGCATCTCCGGAGTTATTCCAGTTTGATGAAGAGAATAATCCGGTGGCAGTAGCAGGATGTCCTCCGGATGATTTTTCTGCAACAGGACAGTTGTGGGGCAATCCGCTGTATAATTGGGAATATCATAAAAAGACAGAATACGACTGGTGGATTAAGAGAATCCGTCATTGTCTCAAATTATATGATGTAGTAAGAATTGATCATTTCCGTGGATTTGACGAATATTATTCCATTCCTTATGGAAATAAGACAGCCGTGGATGGAACATGGATGCCTGGCCCGGGAATGGATCTGTTCCGTACAATTGAAGAAAAACTTGGCAAATTGAATATTATTGCAGAAGACCTTGGATTCCTGACAGAAAGTGTACTTCAGATGCTATCCGACAGTGGATTCCCGGGAATGAAAGTAATACAGTTTGCATTTGATCCAAATGGAGGCTCTGCATATCTCCCGCATAATTATCCGGAAAACAGTGTTGTATATACGGGTACGCATGACAATGATACAACAAGAGGATGGTATCACAGTACAGATAAAGCGACGCGAGATTTTGCAAAAGAGTATATGAATGCACAACGCCTGGATGAAGATGATCTGGCGTGGGATTTCATCCGACTTGCAATGAGCAGTAAGGCGAACCTTTGCGTAACTCCGATGCAGGATTTACTGAACCTGGATGGAAAGGCGAGAATCAATGTACCGTCTACACTTGGCGGAAACTGGACCTGGAGAATGGAGAAGGGACAGTTTGATGAAGAGACGGTGAAGAGACTGAAACGTATGACATGGTTGTACGAACGTCTTCCGAGAGAAGTTGAAAGAAAATAAAATAGTACAAGAGAGAGACTGTGTTGAGCATGGTCTCTTTTGTTTTTTGATTATTATTCAGATGTTTGCAAAACAGCTGTTTTGGCTATCGGATCTATTTGTTAGAGTTGGGGAACGCAGTTTACGCATCTGCAACAACCGAAAGAACTGACGTCCTTTCGGTTAAGGGCATTCGC
>OLOJ01003953.1_pt1 | contig 9927 bp, 18 predicted proteins | sample 1672251 | NCBI WGS metagenome assembly OLOJ01 (sample SAMEA3136664, study PRJEB25190) | human gut metagenome | biome: human gut; feature: human-associated habitat; material: faeces | place: Austria | collected 2013 | reverse complement strand
AGCATTACTAGCTTTTTCTGCATAAGGCCTGAAATTTTTTTCTTAAAGAAATTTGTCTTCTTTCTTGCCATAATCCCACCTATTTCTTATTCTTGTCTGACTGAGCAAGCACACCATTTTCCGGGATATTCTCATACTGTTTCACATAATCAGACGCCGGATTATCATATTCCACAATCTGATCTGGTGTGGCATATGTCATTCCCAACTGATTAATTGCTTTTTCTCGGATCACATCCAGATTTACGGAATCCACGACCGCATTATACTTTGTCGTATTCTCCTCTTTCAGATCTGCAAGCTCTTCCTGCAATGCAGTTACATTCTTTGAATGCTTTGTTACTTCAGACTGTAATCGTACATAATTAACGCACAATAGCAACACAATTGTTGCTGCAATTGCAAGGAACACTACGTACGCTGCATTCATATGAAGTGCACGATTTCTATTTTTCTGTACCTGTCTGCTTACTTTTTTTCTTCTTTTTACGGATGATCGGTTCTTTTTTGGTTCATATTCCGGTTTTGCAACTACATTGCCATACATATAAGCCTGTCCCGCTTTCGAACGCGCAGAACTATATCCGCCGGACTGGCGTCTATCGCTTGCATAACTTTCTCTTGCTGCCATTTACGCCACTCCTTTCTAATTGTTCATATATCCTGTCCTATCTCTAACGGCGCTCAAATATTCTGAGCTTTGCACTTTTAGAACGGCTGTTATATTCTAATTCTTCCTCACTTGGAAGAATCGGCTTTCTGGTAACAACACACCCTTTGGAAACTTTTCCACATACGCACACAGGAAAATCCGGAGGGCACGTACATGGATTTTCATTTTTCTTAAATGCACTCTTTACAATCCGGTCTTCCAGCGAATGGAATGTGATAATACACAACCTTCCACCAGGGTTCAATATTTCAATCATGTCATCTAGAGAATTTTTTAATACGTCCAATTCCCTGTTTAATTCAATTCGAATAGCCTGGAACGTCCTTTTTGCAGGATGCCCAGACTTTTTCTGATATTTCATTGGTATCGAGGCTCTGATAATCTCTGTCAACTGCCCCGTAGTCTCGATAGGATTTATACCACGTGCTGCTACGATATGTTTGGCAATGTTCTTTGCAAACTTATCCTCCCCGTAGTCCCTGATCACACGGTATAAATCCATCTCAGAGTAGTCATTGACGATGTCTCTGGCTGTCATCTTCTGACGTCTGTCCATCCGCATATCGAGAGGTGCATCTTCGCGATAAGAGAATCCCCGCTCTGCCGTATCTAACTGATAAGATGATACGCCCAGATCGAGCACGATCCCATCGACCTTGTCAATGCCTAACTTACCTAGCTGTGACTTCATATCACAATAGTTACTTCTTACTATTATGACTTTCTCTCCGAAGTCTTTTAAGCGAATCCCGGCTGCTTCAATTGCAGCGGCATCCTGGTCTATTCCTATAATACTCCCCTTGTCACTGAGACGTCTTGCCACTTCACTGGCATGTCCGCCTCCACCGAGCGTTCCATCTACATAGATGCCGTCCGGTTTAATCTTTAATCCATCAATTGTTTCTTTTAATAATACTGATTTGTGTACGAATTCCATATCTTCTCCCTCTAGATACTGAACCCGCTTGCTTCCATATCGGATGCAATATCCTCAATATTCATTTCCACCTCAGCATTCTTAGCTTCCCATTTTGCCTTATCCCAGATCTCGGCACGCTTCCCCATGCCGACAAATACAACTTCTTTTCCTAGTCCGGCGAAGTCTCTGAGTGGGGCTGAAATAAGAGTTCTGCCTTGTTTGTCAAGGTCGCCATCAATTGCACTTCCCTGGAAGAAATATGCAAATGCGCGGGCTTTTTTGTCTGTGGTCGTCGGTAAGTTGTTCAGTTTCTCTTCAAAAGCGATCCATTCTGCTTCCGGGTATACATACAGGCAGTTTTCCATTCCTTTTGTTATGACGAAATGCTCCCCTAAATCGTCACGGAACTTAGCCGGAATGATCAGTCGCCCTTTGGCGTCTATGTTATGACTGTATTCTCCTTTTAATCCCCTTAGCATAATGAACTCACCTTCTTTCAAAGTGGTCCACCACTTTCGCACCACTTTTCTCCACTTCTCACCACTTTCTACCACTTGAACTAATTGTAAAACACTTTTTCAGTGATTTCAAGCCTTTTTTGTGTGTTTTTTGTGAAATCAACATAGAATGTGACTTGACTCATTATATACATATAAAGAGAGTTGACACTCGCAAGCCTACGCTTTTGAACATCAACTCTCTTTGATTCTTATTATTTATTTTATTCTTCTGCTTTATCCAGATTGCTCTGAAAATTCTGCAAAGCACTGTAATCAATCTCTACTTCCGGTCTTGACTGCTTCGCTTCATAAGTATGATACGCCGAATAAGTAATCCAGCCAAGTAAGATCACTCCTACAAATACTACCAGACACTTGCGCATCAGATTATATAATCTGTGCTTCCGGCGTAATCTTCGCCGGTTTGCTTTTTCTTCTTTATAATTATCAACTTTGGTCTGACTCATCAGGTATCTGTCTCCTTCTTATCGAATAACTACCGTTATTCTATCACACCTTTCCGGATTAGACAACCAGAATCACTCCACCGTCTGCTGCATACATACTGCTGATCCCCGCCGTATCCAGGACGATGATGTCTTTTACCTTCATCTGTTCCTGAACCATTTTCTTCATGTCTTCAGCACGCTCCGGGCAATTGCAGTGTGTAATCGCAAGAATCTTCTCTTCTGGTCGTATCGCATCTTTCTTCACCTGCGCAACCATCTTCTCGATTGCTTTCTTCATGCCTCTTCCCTGACCCAGCTGACAGATACTTCCAATCGGTGTAGAACCCATTACCGGCTTGATATTAAGCGCAGTTGCCATCATCGCTTTAATACCAGTCAGTCTTCCGTTCTTTTTCAATGTCTCCAATGTCTCCAGTACAAAATCCGTGTGCTGCTCTTCTATATAAGCATCCACTGTCTTAATAATCTCTTCAAAGCTCATCTGCTTTTCTTCACACTCTGCAATCTTCAGTGCGATTAGAGTCTCTCCAACTGAAGCAGACTTAGAATTAAATACATGGATCTGTTTCTCTCCATATTCTTCTTTATAAAGGTTCTTCCCCAACTCTGCACTATTGTAAGAACCACTCACTGCATATACATGCTCAGCATCACAGTGATACATCTCCATGTAACGTTCCGGTGATGGGCAGGAGGACTTCGGACACTCCGGAGCCGCTGCAACTCTTCTCAAAAAATCCTTCTGATCAAATGTTGCATCGTCAATGATATGATAACCATCTACTTCTATCTCCAGTGATGCGGTCACGAAATGCTCTGACTGTTTCATCTCTTCCGTTAATTCACCACAACTATCTACAACTATTTTATAACTCATGTCTTCCTCCCGGTAAACTTTTTATTTCCATTAAATGTAGTTTTTAATACTACGTTTAATATCATAGCACATTCACATCGGAAAAGAAAGACTTTTATTCCGTTATTGTTCTATTTTTATTTGTTTTGAAACACTTAGCGCAATTCCCATTTCTATAGAAAGGAACAGAATTGCTGTTCCCCCATAACTGATAAATGGTAATGTAATACCTGTTGTCGGAATCAGATTTGTCACAACTCCCACATTTAAAAATACCTGTAAAGCCATGTGAGCAAATATTCCCGTCACAATCAGTGAACCATACAAATCCGGCGCATTCTGTGCAATAAACAGCAGACGGTATAATAATAAGCCAAACAGTGTCAGAACGAGAATTGCTCCAAACACGCCAAGTTCTTCACATATAATAGAAAGGATCATATCATTCTGCACTTCCGGAATGATTGTCTTCTGTGCGCTGTTTCCAAGACCTTTTCCAAAAAAGCCTCCGGAACCAATCGCATATAACGCCTGCATAATCTGGTATCCGCCTTCTGATGCATAATTTTCTGGATTCAGCCATACAAGAACCCGTCGCATCCGGAAACTCTTACTTGTCGTAAGTACCATACCCAAGATCTTCACGCCCACCAGTATCGCTGCAAGACCGCCACCTGCAGCTACAAAGAAGATCTTTGTCTTCCGGTGAACAATAAAAATCATAATAATGCTGATGCCCATTACGATAATCGCTGTACTTAAATTATCTGTCAAAAAATATACACATGCTGCGGATAACAGTCCCCAGACCATTACATGGATAAATCCTTCTTTTGTATTAATCTTCTTTCCAAGCTTGCAGATCACTACCGGGATAAATAGTATCACCGCAATCTTTGCAACCTCCGATGGCTGAAACTGTCCGATTCCAGGTAACATGATCCATCTCTTAGCTCCCTTGGCTCCTTTTCCGATTGGGCTTTGTACAAGTGCCATCAGTATTATGGATACCCAATATAGCAATTTTGCGCGCTTAATGTACCAGTGGTAATCAATAAAGCGGCAGATGAACCACATCACAAAAAAACCAGCCAGACAGAAAATTATCTGTTTCTTCAAATAAAATATACTGCTTTTCTGTCCGGTGATCTTCATGGAACTGTATGCACTGGTGCTGTATAACATTACCAGCCCGAAACATACAAGGCATATAAGAATTGCGACCAGACTATAATCAAAATATGGGATTGTTTTTTTCCTTTGTTCTGTAATTTCTCTTTTCACTGTCCTTGTCATTTTATTTACACTCCAATCGTATTCATTATACTCAGATATGATTCTAAAAACAACTAAAAATTCCGGTCTTTGCACCTCTTTTTGACTTCTTTCATATTATAATAATGCAAATAATTGAAAAGGAAGGTTTCTAAAAATGCCTAATTATCGCTATCAAGCTTCTAATTGCTGCGGCAACTCCATGCGGAACGTTTCCCTTGGTGTTCCTTCAGGCTCCGGCTGTCATGAGCATGCCTGCTCCGATAACACTTCCAATATTTCCATGCAGGTTCTTGCTATGGCATATGTTCCCATCCAGAAATTCCAGTGCCTGTACGATCCGCCGAAAGGGCTGCATGCAGGTACTATTTTTGCCGAACTCGATAAACCATTTCTTGGAACAGGAGGTGTTCTTCGATGAATAATGATAAAAGATTATCCCGTCAAGAACTCTTACAATGGATCAATGCCGTCAGCTTTGCAGTCAATGATGTGACTTTATTTCTCGACACACACCCTGATGACGCAGAAGCATTAGAGTATTTTGAGGAATTTCGTACGCAGCGCACACGCGCACTTCAGGAATATTCCAGAAATTATGGGCCGCTCACGATCGATACTGCAACTGCCACTCCATGTGAACGCTGGCAGTGGAGCACACAGAGCTGGCCATGGCAGGAAGGAGGCTGTTAATCTATGTGGAATTATGAAAAGCGTCTGCAACATCCGGTAAAAATCACCCAGACAAATCCAAAGATAGCTCAGGTGATCATATCCCAGTTCGGTGGTCCTGATGGTGAACTGGGTGCATCCATGCGGTATCTCTCCCAGCGATACACAATGCCTTACAACGAGGTCACCGGTATCCTTACGGATATCGGTACGGAAGAACACGCCCATAAACGTTCTCGCTTATTTTTCTTCCTTATTATAGTGCGTTTTTACAGCGTTTCTGCGTATTTACTGGATATCTTAATCCAGCCCTCGCCGGACTTTAATCTGCCATACGGCATCTTCTCCACGGTCTTCGTTTCCGTGATCGTATAGACCGATTCCGGTGCTTTCTTTCCAGTGTAATCTTTGCCGGGACTCTTGTAAATATTAAGTGCCTGTTTGGTCTTTACCTTGAAAGATTTGTCCGCAGCTTTCTTCGCTGCCGGCTTCTCTTCTATCTTCTTTCCGATCAGACCTTCCGCAATCGCTTTTGCGACAGTCTTATATCCTAGCTTCTTGTACAGCAGGATATCATCTTTGTCATCGGCAAAGCAGACTTCAATCAGCATTGCCGGATCATTCGTGCGTCTGATAACTGCTAAAGAGCGGTTGTTCTCTTTGCAGCCCTTCACTCCACGGTTTGTAAAGCCAAGCTTTGCCATTTCCGCACATACTCTCTTAGCATAAGGAACCGCCTTGGAACTCATGCTGGATACCCAGACTTCGACACCTTTGACTTTTCCGTCTTTCTTTGCTTTTTTGCAGCCATTGAGATGGATAGACATGTTTAAATCCACCGTATTCTTGTTACATTTCTTTACAATGTTGCTAAGATTTCCGTTCTGTGTTCTTGCAGAATCATCCGTACAATCATGCACAGTATGTCCTTCTGCGCTGAGAAGTCTCTGTAACTCTTTTGAAATCTTCCGATCTTCGGTCACCTCATCCAAATATGAGATGATGCCTGGGACATGTCTATTGTGTCCGCCATGAACATTATATCTTGCCATAGGTCTCCGACAGCTCCTGTAGCTTCTTCTGCGCAATATCTGTCAGCCGGTTCGCCTCTTTATCGAAAGCACTGTTAAACGCATTCGCAACCTTTTCGCCGGCTTTGGAAAGTTTATTCTCTTCCTTAGAGTGCGCTTTCTTCATAGCAGCTAACTGCTTCTTGAGTCTCTTTTTCGTCCCCTTATTCTTTGTCTTATCAATCTTCTTCTGGAGTGCTTCTTCCTTCTTATCATTCGCCGACTGTACTGCATTTACCTGCGCATCAATCGCAGACTGTACTTTGTCGGATGCCCGCGTCTTTGCTGTGCTGAGTGAATCAGATAAATTCGACATCAGATTAGAACCGACCTCGGAATATTTACCGCTCTTCGCCATTGCCTCTGCCGTCTTGAGTGTTTCTTTCATGGCGGTCTGCATCTCGCCGATCAGCTCTCTTTTAGCTGTCTTTACTCCGGAAGCGACGCCCCTCGGAATGTTCTTTCCAACTGCATCACGGAACTTCTTGGATGGAGAATGAATATCCAACTCTTTCTGTGAAGCTGTAAGGCACTCTGCCGACATCTCCCTGGATGCCTTGGTTGCCGCCTTGGTATTCTTTCTGATGCCAACTCCAACACCTGCCGGAAGCCATTTACCGACTTCGTTTTCAAATACCTTGGATGGGCTGTTGATGTCTCCTTCATCTTTCGCCGCTTCTTTTGCTGCCTTAACAGCACTTCTGGCTGCCTCTTTTACATATCCTGTATTCTGATTAATTCCGGAAGCAATTCCAGATGCCAGGTTTGCTCCAACAGATACGAATCCGGATTTTTGACTATTTGCTCCGGAGATACCAGACTTCGCTACCTTACTGCCGGCGGATTTGACAGTGCCGGATTTCGACTCTATTCCTTTTGCGTAATCGTTCCCCGCTTTTGCTCCCGCCTTTTTTGCAGCTCCGCTGTTGGATGCAAACGCTTTATCCGATGCACTTTTTATGCTCTTTACAGCACTTTTTGTTTCGGAAGCCGATTTCTTTGCTTCTTTCGAATATGAACCAAATGTTTTCTTACAGTGACTTCTTTTAACTGTTTTTCAAACCGATTATACGGTTCCATACACAGCTTTTTGACTCTCTTGCGCTCGTCTTCAAATGCAGCCTTTAGCTTATTCAGGTTTGCTCTGTCCTGTTTTGCTTCTTTGATAGTGTTCTCTGTAAATACAAGACCTCTGTAGTCTTCCATCATGGCTGCGATTCCGGCTTTGATTTCCTCATGGTTCCATTCGATTTCCCGCACGAATCCATCTTCCTGCGGACTTAAAATCTTTAATTCCAACATAAAATACCTCCTATATTATCGGGATGGTTCGCGGAGGCATCCTGTCGCTCTCCACGAATCCCCAAAATTTCTTTTCTTCCCGAAGTAGCATGGCAAGATCCTCTTCCACTTCTGAGCGTTCTATAAAATAATGCCTGACTGCGGTCTGTCTTTCGCCGCCCCAGTCTGTATTCAAATGTACTCTTAAGACTACGAACTGCCAGCCGGTAACTAGCAAATAATGCAGTACCTGCGTGTAATAGTTGTCCGGGATACGCTTTTTCCATTTCTCGTACTGTGTAGATCGTAAAATATTGGTGGTCTTGATCTCCAATATTCCTTTTCGGCCGTTCTGGTCTGTCAGTTCTCCATCTAAGGAAGCCTGCATGAATGGATATTTCTTACTCTGCAATATCCGGAATCCATGGTGCTCCACTTCGTATTCCGGATAATCCAGTTTGAAAAGCTCACGGATATACTCCTCCGCTTTCTTTCCATAAATCACATAAGGCTTGTCCGATATATCTTCCGGTACTGTCCTTCCGGTTTTTTCTTCAAACAGATCGATATTGCTTTTATATGGATTCTTTCCTATAACTGCACTGGCATCACTGCCGCCTATTCCATTCATTCTGCCTTTCAGCCAATGTTCTTCATCTTCAAAATCGTAGATCTTAAAAATATCATTCATGCTTGTTTCCTGATCTGCCTTTCACCTGTAATTCTTTCTTGTATTCTTTGTATTCCTGGCAGTCACATTTTTCGCCCGGATCAAGATTCGCCCCGCAAAAAGGACATTCATTGTAATACATTTATTGTTCTCCCTCCTCCAATATCGGAAAATCATTCAAAAGCTTATCCATCCACTGCCTTGCATCACTTTCCGTAAATCCGGTAAAATCCTCACCAACTACCAGTGCAAGGAGGACATCTCCTGCGATTGGATTGCCATGCTCCTGTGTGCCGTAAAAGTAGCTGCCGACTACATTTAACGGTAGCCTCTTCCAGAGTCCCTCCTCATCCACCAGCATGATCACCGGCGCCTTATAATACTCATACATGAGCTTTGTATGTACTGTTTCGAAATACCCTCCGAGTTCTTTCTGGATGGCTTTATAATCACTCATATTGATATCGATCATGCAGATTTTATTATCTGTTGTGATTTTCAGTGTTTTCATCTCTATTCCTCCACGCAGGAGAGATACTTCTTGCAAGCACTCCTGCAATTTTTACTTTCATTAGTTCATCATCAGAAAACAATTCTTTTCCAGTGATATGACCCCGCAGCTCCACCAGTGTTGCTGCTTGCACGTGCACGGAAAATACATATCCCGCATCGTCGTGCGGCACTGTACGAAGTGCCCTTCTATGTGCGATACATAATAAATCTTCCAGCTCTTCCAATGTTTTTGGCATATTCTCCATTTGACTAATTTCCTTTCTTCGTTTAAAATACAATTGACTAATTTCTTTTGTGCCGGATTCGGGTTCTTTCCTTTCTGGCACTCTTTTTATATACTTTTAAAATACTGTGCCTGTCCGGCTTCGACTCTTAATCCGGAAGATCCAATCTCCAGATTGTACGGACCGGCTGCTGCATCATTGGTATATCCATACACATCACCGTCCAGAATCTGCACCGACACATGCCGGATGCCATGCTTCGCAGCCACTCTCCGGATATCTTTCAGCGCCCGGACTACATTTTCATCTGTAGCAAATCCAAGCCATTTTTCTTTCATGCTCTGCACTTTTTCACCTTCTCTCTAATAAAATGTCATAAATATCACCACCCAGAATCCAACTACTGACACGCCGATCAGCGCCACCAGGATTCCGAGAATCCAGCAGAATACTTTGTACGCCATCTGCTTTCTTCTTTTGCATCTTTTAATTCCCTGCTCTCTCATTGTTTTCATCAGTACCCAATAAAGAGCCAGTGGAGAAACATCAAAACTGCCGCCGCGTAACAGGACAGACAGATCAGCAGTGCGCTCTGTGTTGCTTCGCTCATTTTTCTCTTCTTCCTCATGCTCTATCCCCTTTCCGATCTTGTGTAGATCTTGTTTAAAAGCTTGTTTTACCTTGTATCACCTTGTTTAAGGCTTGTCCTGCCTTGTAACCGCCTAAGCGGTTTTCTCTTTTAAGTCCTTTAATCTTCCAACGATGAAATCCGAAAAGCTCCGGACAATCCGGTTCACCTCTTCC
>OLOJ01003949.1_pt1 | contig 9931 bp, 12 predicted proteins | sample 1672251 | NCBI WGS metagenome assembly OLOJ01 (sample SAMEA3136664, study PRJEB25190) | human gut metagenome | biome: human gut; feature: human-associated habitat; material: faeces | place: Austria | collected 2013 | reverse complement strand
CATAAGTGCTATAATGCGCACACAAGGAGTTTATTCATATAGCCTTACCATATCCCTAAGAAATTTCATATGTTCGGGCGTATCGTCCGCATTACCAATCAATTTTAAAATTTAATAATGTACAAACTATTTTTAGCTCACAAAAGACTGTTAAATCAGTTCTTTTTGCTATATACTTAAGGAAAGGTAACATATTACATGGGAAAAACCAAAGATGTAACTACGGAACCAAAGAAAGAGGTTCATGGCACTATTTTTGACGATGTGTTTCGAACTATCGCTCAGAAAATGCCAGCTCTTCTGATTCCGTTGATCAACGAAGTGTTCCAGACGAATTATCCGGAAGATATTCATTTTCAGCAGCTGCGGAATGAACACTATGAGAAGTTCGGAAAGATTATTACAGATTCCATTCTGCAGATTGAGGACCACACTTATCATCTCGAATGTCAGTCTTCACTTGATGGACGAATGGTAATCCGAATGTTTGAATATGATTTTTCAATTGCACTCGAACTTGCAGAAAAAAATAATGGAGTATTTGAAATTGAGTTTCCGCAATCGTGCGTGCTGTATATTCGAAACCACCGAGAACACAGTCTGCCGGAATATCACGAGGCAATTGTGAAGTTTGCAGACGGTCAACAGATTCTTTATCGAGTTCCAATCTTGCGGGTACAAAATTACACTGTGGATTCGATAATCGAAAAAAGACTGTTGATACTGCTTCCATATCATATTCTGCGGTACGAAAGCTTCCTGAAAAATTCAGGTAATAACACGAAAAAGCTGGAACAATTATTAGCCGACTATCAAAAAATCAGTGATGCATTGGAGCAATGTATGGATGATAAGAAATCCTCTCTTTATATCGATTTAATTACACTTATCGAAAAGATTGCAGATCATATCATTCCAAAAGACAACGAAAATATAAGAGAAAGGTTAGGCGATATTATGGGTGGTAAAATTTTACAACTTGAATCCGAACGATTACGTGAGGAAGAACGTATTGATGCAATTCGTAATATGATTAAATATGATGTATCAAAAGAAAAAATCCTTCAGGACTATTCTGAAGAAGAATACAACGAAGCGATAAAATCAATGCTTGTGGAAGCATAAAAAAATGATGCCACCCATCAACTTCAGTGAGTGGCATCATTTTTATATTTATTACATTTTTCTTTACCTGATATAATGTATTCTGCTAACATCATAACGATTTTCCTGCACTCTATCCTCTGCCGGATATCCGCATGGAACAATCGCAAAGGCATACAGGCCAGCTGGAATATTCAATACTTTACGTACCGCCTCCATTCTTCCAACATCTGGTGAAATTCCCATCCAAACTGCACCAAGTCCCAAAGTATCTGCTTCCAAAAGAAGGTTTTCAACTGCTGCACTCATATCAATATTAAAATACTCTGGTGCAATACCTTCCGAACGATAGCATGGAACAAATACCACTGGTGCTTCTTTCGCACAATGTGCATACGGAGATGCTTCTGACAACTGCGCAATCACCTTCTTATCCGTCACCACATAAAACTCCCAGGGTTGCTGATTGCATGCAGACGAAGCCGCCATAGCTGCTTTTAACATCCGTTCAATTTTCTCCTGCTCCACTTCTTTTGCCTCATATTTTCGAATGCTTACTCTATGAAATATACTATCCATGTTCATTTCCTCCTATTACATGGAGAATAGCATGATACATACCAAAAGTAAAGTTTTTGTTACAGTTCATTCTCTCAAATTTTTTTAAAATTGTATCGACATAACAACATGCAAATGCTATAATGCACACATAGCATTTATTTATGTAGTCCAACGATTACATGTTCAAAATGTTTCATATGCCTGGGCATATCGCCCGCATTACCAATCAGTTTTAAAATTTAATAACTTTACTTTTGAACTATTTTAAGGTCACAAAAGATTGTTAAATCAGCTCTTTTTGATATATACTTAAGGAAAGGTAACATATTACATGGGGAAAACCAAAGATGTAACTACAGAAACAATCAGGGAAATCCATGGCACTATTTTCGACGATGTCTTTCGAACCATCGCCCAGAAGATGCCATCACTTCTCATTCCGCTGATCAATGAAGTGTTTCAGACGAATTATCCGGAAGATATCCACTTTCAGCAGTTGCGGAATGAACACTATGAAAAGCTTGGAAAGATTATTACCGATTCCATTCTACAGATTGAAGATCACACTTATCATCTCGAGTGTCAGTCTTCTCTCGACGGTCAAATGGTAATCCGGATGTTTGAATATGATTTTTCCATTGCTCTTGAACTTGCATAGAAAAACAATGAAACTTTTGAAATCGAATTTCCACAATCGTGCGTACTGTATATTCGAAATCACCGAAAGCGTAGTCTTCCTGATTACCACAAGGCAATCGTAAAATTTGCAGACGGGCAACAGATTGTCTACCATGTTCCGATCCTACGTGCACAAAACTATACCGTGGATTCGATATTCGAAAAAAGGCTTTTGATACTGCTTCCATATCATATTTTAAGGTATGAAAGCTTCCTGAAAAATTCAGGTAGTAACACGAAAAAGCTGGAGCAATTATTGACAGACTATCAAAAAATCAGTGATGCGTTAGAGCAATGTACGGATGATAAGAAATCAGCTCTTTACATCGATATCATTATACTTATCGAAAAGATTGCAGATTATATCATTCCAAAAAATAATGAAAAAATTAGAGAGAGGTTGGGTGATCTTATGGGCGGTAAAATTTTACAACTTGAATCTGAACGATTACGCGAGGAAGGGCAAAAAACTGAACGAGTTCGTGCAATTCAAAATATGATTTCGCTTGGGTTAACAAAAGAAAAGATTCTCACAAAATATTCCGAAGAAGAATATGAAGAAGCTGTAAAAACTATGCTTGTGGAAGCATAATCGGAATAAGCCATGATAATCAACCTTTTTAAAAAAGAGTGGTTACCATGGCTTTACATTTTCCAAAGCTTATTGCAAGGTCTCTAATTCCAGCAAATCTTCCGGTTTGCGCACAAGCGAAAATACAGGTTGTGGGAGTTCTTCATCCGGTGTCCTCTCCCAAATTACTCTCTGTGCCAGTTCTACCCCGGACAATCCGGCTACTACCGAACAATTTCCTTTTTCGAACCGATGCGCATATGCTGAGGTCAGAAACATGCGATAAAATTCTTCCACATCTATCCTGCATCCATTTACTGCATAATCAAACATCCATGCCAAAGTCATCTGCGCTTTTCCAAGATAAATTTCATCGTATGCATGGATCATCCGCCTTCATCTCCTCGTCCAATATTTGCAACATATAAATATCTCCCGGTTTTCTTGGTTCCTTCCTGCTGGAAAAGTATTCCTGTCGTGCCCTGCTGTCTCTTGCCATCTTTTGTGGCATCCACTTTTTATTTTCTGCCAGAAATGCCTGTTGAAATGTAATCTGTTCAAATGCCCGCTCGCTCTTTAATACTGTCTGTAACCCTAATTTGCCAAGCTGCATCGCACGCGACAATTTTCTCAACGAGATTGCATTATTTACACTCCCGAATCATCATAATTTTAACATAATCCTCCAATTTATCTCGCATAATATGTAATCCATTCTCCAAATTATCAAATTCCAGTTTTTGTGTAATGAACATTTCTGGATGAATTTTAGTACTCATTAGGCATTGAATCACGTAATGCCAGTCATCTGTAAGCTCATGTATAAATGTTGAATTCCAGCTTCCACGAACAGTCAATTGATTTCTCAAAATTTTCCAATAGACATCCTTTTCAAATTGGATATCCCCGGCTGGATTGCCAACCAATTGCACAGTTCCTCCTGGTGCAGTATTATATATACTCTGAGTTATCGTTTCATTTTTTCCGACACACTCAAAAAAGATATCCACGCCTCTTTCATTTGTCTTATCTATAATCCACTTGTGCACATCCTGCTCCTGTGTATTACAATAATTTTCTTCTGAAATACCAAGTTTCAATGCACATTTCTTTTGAAACTCTTTATTTCCGAATACAAATATGTTTTGTATTCCCTCATATAACAAAAACATACACAGTAATAAACCAATCGTTCCAAGACCATAGATTGCAACCGATTGTTCCTGACGAACCTGAGATTTTCTTATTGCATGAATTGCAACTGCCATAGGTTCAAGCATTGCAGCCTGTTCAAACGCTACCTCGTCCGGCAACTCTAACAAATTGTTCTCTGGAACAAGTACATACTCAGCAAATCCCCCATTAGTCCGTGAACCAAGATAACTATATTTTCTGCACATTTCATATTGCTTATTTTGACATGGTATGCATTTATGGCAAGGAATTAAAGGAAAAATACCCACTCTCTTTCCTAGCCATTTCTCATCAACTAACTCCCCAATTGTTTCAACCACACCCGCAAATTCATGCCCTGGAATCAGTGGAAAAGAATATGTACCGTTTTGAAAAATTCGTGGGATATCCGATCCGCAAATTCCTGCTGCACACACCTTAACTAACACTTCATGTTCTCCAGGTTTCGGTGTCTTCACTTCCTCCAAACGCAGATCATTTATTCCATGCAACACATATGCTTTCATTTTCATTCCCCCATCAAATCACGAAATCGCTGTAAGTCTTGTTGCGTTGTTATCTTAAAATTCATTTCTTCACCATCAGCCAGCGCAATATCCATCCCAGCTAATATTGCCGGTTCTGTAGAACCATTCACCATACGGATACGCTCTGGTAAAAGTGCATTATTTGCTGCAAAATATTTATCAAAGCGAAAAATTTCCGGAGCCTGCCCTGCAAAAATGCAACTTCGGTCCAACAAAGACGATACCAGTCTGCCATCCTCGCTATAATATACAGTATCTTTCATCGGCAATACCGGCATTACACCATCATGATTTTCCGCCGCAGCAATACAACGTTGCAAAAAAGCTCCACTCAGATTCGGTCTGGCAGCATCATGAATGATTACCAGATCATCGGCTTTTGCATACTCTTTTATATCAACTAATGCATTCCAGATTGAAAGCTGCCGTGTCTCTCCCGGCCTTGAATATCCTCTGAATTTATCAGAATTGGTGACATACATGTCAATCACATCATACCACTCTGCATCCGCCACCACCTGAATTGCATCCACAGACGAATGCTGCCTGAACATTTCCAATACATACGCGATAATCGGTTTACCTTTGACTTCTATGTACTGCTTCGGAATATCCTCTCCCAGCCGTGTTCCTGTTCCTCCCGCTAAAACCAGTGCAACATTCATCTACAGATTCAGCCTCCTTACATCGGTCAGAATCTCTGCGTAAGATCGGCCTTTTCCGAATAGAAGAGTCGTTCCGAGAACAAATCCATCCATTCCCTTCGGTGCAAATTCCAAAATCTTGTCTGATCCGCACGCACCGTCCCAATATAAGCGAAAATCCATCTCTTCCTTTAAAGACAATAACTTTGCAATCTTTGTTCCCACATATGGAAGATACATCTGGCCTGCATTTCCCGGATTGACCGACATAACAAGAACTTTATCCACAATTCGCAGCATTTCCATCACAGTTTCTACACTGGTTCCCGGATTAATTGCGATTCCCGGAATCATCCCTGCATCAATAATTTTCTGCAAAGTAGTTGATGGATGATACTCCGCTTCCGGATGAATATAGACCGTGTCTCCTTTTTTCAAGTTGCGCAAAAACAAGTCAATATGCGTATTCGGGTGCTCAATCATCAAGTGCACATCCAAAGGCAGCTCTGTTGCAGAGCGTATGTATGCCATATCATTCAAGGACATCGCATAATTTGGTACATACCGGCCATCCATAATATCAATATGGAAAGAGTCAATTCCTGCACACTCCAAATCGCGCACTTCCTTTTCCAAATTTCCAAAATTCGCACACATCATTGATGCATTCAATTCAAATTTCATTTGTGCCTCCATGCTTAAATCCGTTTGTCCGTAAACGGTTTCATCATCTCACTAAATCTGTTACATTAAATCTGTTATATCTGTCATTCGATTAAAAAACGGATCTTCCACAGTTAGATTCAAAAAAGCATTATCTCTAATTACAATTTTTTGTACAAGTGACAACATTATTTCATCCAACTTCTTATTCATACTCCGTTTGGTAATCGGACAAATGTCAATATATCTTTGAAAGAACTCACGGATACCCTCTTGTGCTTGCCCAAAGCACTCTATGCCTTCCGCATCTCTCGTTTCCACCGCAAAACATGGTTTTCCATTCTCATCAAACTCAAGAACCGATGGCATTGGCGCAGTCAGCATCGTCTCCAAGATATAATAATTATCAAAAATAACGCTTTCTGCTTTCTCCTCCGCTTGATAAAAAGTCTTTATCTTTAATTCACTAGTTTTTGGATTATCCTCTTCCAGTCGTAGAAAATATAGGCCTTCCAAACGTTTATTCAAAATCTTTTCAACAAACATCTGGCATGTTCCTTTTGCCACAAAATCAAACAGAGCAATTGTCCCTTCTTTTTGATTCAACGTTTGCATATATTTTAAATAATTGTTCCTCTTTACCTCTGCTGCGCTTAATATTTCCTCTGCATAATCCAAGATACTCGTTTTATCCTCTTTGGAATCCTGAATCGTTATTCCAAAGCGCTCCTGCATCTGTTCCTTTAATGTTCCGCTAAACTTCATTTCATCGATATACGCAATATCTTCAACACTTTTTACACCAGCTCGAATCGCAGCCATTCGAGATGTCAAAAAATATACAGAAGCCTTATCCTTTTGTCCTAAATAGTCATATAATTGTTGTATCAGATAGCCATCCCTTGCGCCAAACCAGATATTGTCAGCATCTTTTGCCACCTGATCATCTAACCATAACACAAAATCAGTAATCAGAGGGGCAAAAAACATAAATCCGATATCATGCGAATTATCTACTGTTATTTTTCTTTCCTTTGTTTCAAACTGAAATGGACTATTAAAAATTTTAGAGACAAACAATCCCACTTTGAGCCGATCCGCCAGACTATCCACCTCATTCTCCATCCCAAAGCAGCCCATCGATTCCCACAGATTGATTCCGCTATAGATTCGCGCGGTCTCTAAGCCATGTTTCTCAGCTGCCGCAATATCTGAAACCGGATCATCCCCGATATGGATGCATGTTTTGGTGCCAATACGCTCGATTAGACATTCAAATAAATTCTGCGTCTTAGATGTGCCATATTCACAGGAAACCAAAATATCCGTATAATTGCTTATTCCGTATTTATGTAATATTCCCTCAATTTGTTTTCTCAAATAATATGTATCTGTAACAATATATACTTCTTTCCCACACGCCTTCATCTGCGAGACAAAATCACACATTTCGCTGCGCGGAATCAGCAAAGACATATCCGTATCCCACTCTATCTCTGCCAATTCTTCCGCCGTTATTCCAGAAATCCAATTGTGGACAATTAAGTACTCATATATTTCAACTAACGTCGGAGCCTTATATCTGGATAGTTCCTTTTCTGCTTCTGCTCTATGTTTTATAAAATCATCAAAACAAATATCCTTTTTTTCCAGTTTCTGCTCAACTAACTCATAAATATCTGTTGAAAACAAAGTCTGACGCATGATCAATGTATCAAACAAATCTACACTGATCACCTCTTTCTCTTGCACTTTGTGTAAAAGACTTTCCTTGCTTTCCCCGTTTATGCCCGACAAATCATATACAACTTTTTTATTTTCGCACAAATTTTTACCGTTGATATCCAACAGGTCAATTTGATGATCCGTACATTCTTTTCCAATTTTTCGAGCAATCGCTTTGCACGATCCAGGTCTGGCAACAACAAGTATCATCTTAACGTCTTCTCTTATTGCATCCTGTAGCGAAATAATGGGGGTTCCGTATATTTCTCCGCTATCCCGAAAACTGTCCAGCAGTCCAATCACCTGAAAATCCGCCTCCATTTGTTTCAGCACCTTTTCCGCTTCAACACCCAAACCATAGATTGCAATTTTATTTAATTTATATTTTTCAAATAATTGTACAACATTACTCATTCGTTTCCTCAATCACTTCCATCAATCTTCTTTCAAACACTTCCACCGAAAAGACATTTTCATATATAGATCTTGCATTTTTTCCCATTTCCCGAAGCGCATTTTTGTTTTCCACACACCACGCAATATCTAATGCAAGTTGTGATACATTTTCATTTTCGAATACAAGTCCATCTTCTTTATGATGAATATATTCCGAAGTTCCGGTTGCATCCGAAACAAGACACATCGTACTCTGCCTCATTGCCTCTGCTGCAACAGTTGGCATCGGGTCTTCTCTGGAAGGACAGATCAACACATCGGTTTCACTTAAGATCATCTTAATTTCATCTCTGCCCACCGTTCCTTTAAAAACCACTTCCGGAATGCTTTGTGCATCCCGTTTTATTCGCTGTGCCAGCAAAGAAGTATCTTGACCCACGAGCCAAAATTTGCATTGTCCTTTTATCGGTTTTGGTAGATTTCTGATTGCATCAATAAGAATATCCTGTCCTTTTCGTTCTTCAATATATCCAATCGTGGTAAAAATCACTTTTTCCTCGACCGGCATTGAGTCATGCAAAGATGCCACATCATCCACACCGTATAACAGCTGTCCAACCTGAAGTTCTGGCACAATCCTGCATATTGCATTTCTTGGAACTTTTCCCACAGAAACAACTCGCACCCGTTCAAAATCAATACTTCGCAATACATTTTTATCCACTCCGTCATAAAAGAACTCCGAATCGTGTAACCACCAGATAATCGGAATATTTCTGTTTAATTCCGATAAAAAAACATAATAATTAATGGTATTGCAAAACAACAATGATGCATTCTCCATCCACTGCACTTCCCTCATTGTAGCAAGCTGAAGATTTACATCCACAACAACAGCAATATCACTCGCCTGAAGTTTCTCTCTTAATGGGCCGTCCAACATGGACGCATAAACTACCGTATATCCCCATTTTTTCAACGCAACCGCCACATGAAATAAAGCAATCGCAGGACCTCCCAGTGTGAGATCCTGAGACATCAAAATAATTGGCTTTTTTCTGTCGCTCTCCTTCAACAGCTTTTTCGCGTCCCCATAATATTCGACCGGATACGCAAAGTCCTTGCACTTTACCAACCGATGCAAATCATAAAAGTGATAGATTTTCTCCTCCGGTACTCCAAGATCCAATAATTGTTTTCGCATTGACTTCACGTAAAAGCTTAAAATGACAATTACATCATACGATAGCTCCACGCCTTGTTCCGGAGACATAACTTTCACTCCATCGATTGTCGTATTGACTTTTTTCGGTGAATTATCAATCAATGCAACGATTTCTTCACGACGAAACCATTTTTTGTAGCGTTCATAATAATCACCTGTACCAAAAATTAAATATTTCATTTGCCGCATTTACTCCGCATACAATACAGTTTCATTTCCAATCAGACTGTAATGTCTTAAATAAAATTTGTAATCGTCTTTGTACTCTAATAACAGTTTGGGTATTTCAACAATATCACTCGGCTTATGATAAATCGAGATTGCCAGACGCGGACGCTGTTCTCTTATTATTTTCTCCGCGCCCTTAAGTGCCGCATATTCCGCACCTTCTATATCCATCTTAATAAAAGTAACTTTCTCTCCATCCAATAGTTCGTCCAATTTTACGACTTCAATCTGTTGAATTCCGTTTCCCGAAACCGTCTCGTTTTCCACTATGCGTGCGTTCTCACATCCGTTTGCCATAAATGACACTTTAGTGTGTTGATCGGATAAACCATACGGAAACAACTCACAATCCGGAAGTTTTTGTAATATATTTTTACATTTTTCATAGGAAGCAGCATCCGGTTCAAAACTCCAT
>OLOJ01003941.1_pt1 | contig 9961 bp, 8 predicted proteins | sample 1672251 | NCBI WGS metagenome assembly OLOJ01 (sample SAMEA3136664, study PRJEB25190) | human gut metagenome | biome: human gut; feature: human-associated habitat; material: faeces | place: Austria | collected 2013 | reverse complement strand
TTGTGATTTTTTCTGTTTTGACACCAATTTGACACCAATTTTTCTTTTTATGGTATCAAGCATTTAACACCATATTATCTAGTCTTATAATCTCATTTTCAATCCTTGTCAGCTACGAACCAAAAGTTGCCATGCTGAGCCACTATATGCCGACCTACTCACCGACTGACGATTAATTTTATATCGACAACGGAATACAGAAAAACGACCGGTACACAAGCACCAGTCGCTATCAGTATGGTCAAAGTATTAAACTTACAAGATAAAATATGAACAAATGGCCAGGATAAAAAATATAGAAGAAATATTTCATTTTCATTCCACGCTCACCATTATACATTGAAATAAACAATAAAGATGTTGCAGCAGTTAAAAAATAAGGGTCAATAAATCCACTTATTGTAAAATTCAATCCACAAATATACATAACTAAAATAGAAGCAGTATATTTTAATGCTGGCATATCATAAAAAAGATAAAATACACTGATTAAGGCTATTCCATAATACCACCCGTCTAAATTGCAAATATATGAAATGTACGCCCCGACTACTATTGCTGCAAAAGAGATTATTACATTTTTGTGGGATCTTTTTCCCGGCAACCGTGATTCTGTTTTTCTTGGCAGCGGCAGCATTGCCGGTGACGAACTTGATATTTCTTCTTTCGTGGTATTACCTGGTTTCGTAGATGTGCATGTACATCTTCGTGAGCCGGGTTTTTCTTATAAGGAGACCATTTCGTCCGGCACGCTTGCTGCGGCGCACGGCGGATACAGCCGCGTGTGCGCCATGCCCAATCTGGATCCGGCGCCGGACAGTTTGCAGACGCTTGCCCCCCAGCTGGAGCGCATCCGCACGGATGCGGTCATCGATGTGACGCCCTACGGTGCGATCACCGCGCACCGCGGCGGCAGGGAGCTTGCAGACATGGAGCAGCTCGCGCCCTATGTCGCCGGCTTTTCCGACGACGGCAGCGGCGTGCAGGATGCGGACGTGATGCGCGCCGCGATGCGCAAGGCGGCAAGCCTCGGCAAGCTCATCGCCGCGCACTGCGAGGACAACACCCTCCTGCACGGCGGCTATATCCACGACGGCGCGTATGCCCGCGCCCACGGGCACAAGGGCATCAGCAGCGAGAGTGAGTGGCGGCAGCTGGAGCGCGATCTCGAGCTGGTGCGCGAGACAGGCTGCGCCTATCATATGTGCCACGTGTCCACCAAGGAGAGTGTGGCGCTCATCCGCCGGGCGAAGGCGCAGGGGCTGGACGTCACCTGCGAGACCGCACCGCACTACCTCGTGCTGACCGAGGACGACCTGCGCGAGGACGGCAGCTTCAAGATGAACCCGCCCCTGCGCACGCAGGCCGACCGGCAGGCGCTCATCGAGGGCATCCTCGACGGCACGGTGGACATGATCGCGACCGACCACGCGCCGCACAGCGCGCAGGAAAAGGCCAGGGGCCTCGCCGGGAGCGCCATGGGCATCGTCGGCCTTGAGACGGCGTTTCCCGTGCTCTATACCCACCTTGTGCGCACCGGCGTGCTGACGCTCGACAAGCTCGTGGAGCTCATGGCGGTCAACCCCAGAAAGCGCTTCGGCTTCCCGCTGTGCGCGGACGATTATGCCGTCTGGGACCTGAACACGGAGTACCGCATCGACCCGGCGCAGTTTTGCTCCATGGGAAAGAGCACGCCCTTCGCCGGACAGACGGTCTACGGGCGGTGCGTGCGCAACGTCTGCGGCGGCGCCGTCGTCTGGCAGGACGCGCAGGACTGAGCGCCCTTCATTTACATATTAAATATATGACATACAGGACTTTTTACGTACTGAGGAGGAAATCACATGCCCAAGAGAACGGATCTGAAGAAAATTATGATCATCGGCTCCGGCCCGATCGTCATCGGTCAGGCCGCTGAGTTTGACTATGCCGGCACGCAGGCGTGCCTGTCGCTCAAGGAGGAGGGGTACGAGGTCATTCTCGTCAACTCCAACCCCGCCACGATCATGACGGATACTTCCGTCGCGGACAAGGTGTACATGGAGCCGCTGACGCTGGAGTATGTGGCGCGTATCCTGCGCAAGGAGCGTCCGGATGCGATCGTCCCGGGCATCGGCGGCCAGACCGGCCTGAATCTGGCGATGCAGCTCGAGCAGAAGGGCGTGCTCAAGGAGTGCCAGGTCGAGCTTCTCGGCACGGACAGCGACAGCATCCGCCGCGCCGAGGACCGCGAGCAGTTCAAGGAGCTCTGCCAGAGCATCGGCGAGCCGGTCATCCCGTCGCAGATCACCTACGGCCTCGAGGAGGCCAAGGCCGCGGCCGCGGCCATCGGCTATCCGGTCGTGCTGCGCCCGGCGTTCACGCTTGGCGGCACGGGCGGCGGCTTTGCCGACGATGAGGCGCAGCTCGTCGAGCTGGGCATGCAGGCGTTCAAGCTCTCGCCCATCCATCAGGTGCTGATCGAAAAGAGCGTCAAGGGCTATAAGGAGATCGAGTTTGAGGTCATGCGCGATGCGTCCGACCGCGCCATCACCATCTGCGGCATGGAGAACATCGACCCCGTGGGCGTGCACACCGGCGACTCCGCCGTCGTCGCGCCGATCATGACGCTCAGCGACCATGACATGAAGATGCTCAACGACAGCGCGATCAAGATCATCCGCACGCTGAAGATCCAGGGCGGCTGCAACGTGCAGTTCGCGCTCAACCCCAAGACCTCGGAGTACTTCCTCATCGAGATCAACCCCCGCGTCTCCCGCTCGTCGGCGCTGGCGAGCAAGGCCAGCGGCTATCCCATCGCGCGCGTCACGGCCAAGGTTGCCGTCGGCATGAACCTCGACGAGATCGCCGTCGCCAACACGACGGCCGCGTTCGAGCCGTCGCTGGACTACGTGGTCGCAAAGCTGCCGCGTTTCCCGTTTGACAAGTTCTCGACCGCCGCCAACACGCTCGGCACGCAGATGAAGGCCACGGGCGAGGTCATGGGCATCGGCAGTACGCTCGAGGAGTGCCTGCTCAAGTCCGTCCGCTCGCTGGAGATCGGCGCGCAGCACCTCTGGCTGCCGAAGTTCCAGAACATGACCAAGGCGGAGCTGACCGAGTACCTGCACCAGTTCCGCGATGACGGCCTCTTTGCCATCGCGCAGCTGCTGCGTCTGGGCGCGAGCGTGGACGAGGTCGCCGCGCTGACGATGATCACGCCCTACTTCCTCGAGACCATCCGCGGCATCGTGGACATGGAGCAGACGCTCTGCGCGCACAAGGGCGACGGAGAGACGCTCAAGCGGGCCAAGCAGATGGGCTTCTGTGACCCCTACATCGCGCGGCTCTGGGGCGTGCGCGAGGAGGATGTGTATGCCCAGCGCGTGCAGCTGGGGCTCTACCCCGCCTACAAGATGGTGGACACCAGCCACACCGGCGCTTACATCCCCTATTTCTACTCCACCTATGCCCCCGGCGCAAAGAGCGAGGCGCGCCGCTCGGACAAGAAGAAGGTCGTCGTGCTCGGCGCAGGCCCGATCCGCATCGGTCAGGGCGTGGAGTTTGACTACTCCACCGTCCACGCGGTGCAGACCATCCGGCGCGCGGGCTACGAGGCCATCATCATCAACAACAACCCCGAGACGGTCTCCACCGACTACACGACCGCCGATAAGCTGTATTTCGAGCCCCTCACGCCCGAGGATGTCATGAACATCCTGCACGAGGAGCAGGCCAATCAGGTGATCGCCAGTCTCGGCGGCCAGACGGCCATCAATCTGGCGCAGCCGCTCATGACGCGCGGCGTGCAGATCATCGGCACGGACTGCGCCGCGATCGAGCGCGCGGAAAACCGCGACTGCTTTGAAAAGCTGCTGCTCGAGCTGAACATCCCGCAGCCGATGGGCGCGGCGGTGACGAATCTGGACGACGGTCTCAAGGCGGCGCACGCGGTGGGCTATCCGGTGCTGGTGCGCCCGTCGTTCGTGCTGGGCGGCCGCGCCATGGAGATCGTGGCCGACGACGAGATGCTGCGCCACTATCTGCAGAATGCCGTGCGCACCGGCGAGGGCAAGCCCGTGCTGGTCGATAAGTACATCTCCGGCCGCGAGGTCGAGGTCGACGCCATCTGCGACGGCAGAGACGTGTTCGTGCCCGGCATCATGGAGCTGGTCGAGCGCACCGGTGTCCACTCCGGCGACTCCATCAGCGTCTACCCGCCGTTTTCCATCTCCGACAAGGTCAAGGGCACGATCCTGACCTATGCCAAGAAGCTCGGCCTGGGCATCGGCATCGTCGGCCTGTATAACATCCAGTTCATCGTCGATAAGAGCGACCATGTCTACATCATCGAGGTCAACCCCCGCTCGTCGCGCACGGTTCCGTTTTTGTCGAAGGCCACGGGCTATCAGCTCGCGGACATCGCCACGAACGTCATCCTCGGCACGAGCCTCAAGGAGCAGGGCATCTTCGACCTGTATCCGCCGGAAAAAGAGCGCTGCTATGTCAAGGCGCCGGTGTTCTCCTTCGCCAAGCTCCACGGGCTGGACGCCTACCTCTCCCCGGAGATGAAGTCCACGGGCGAGGCCATCGGCTACGACAAGAAGCTCTCGCGCGCCATGTACAAGGCGCTGCAGGCCTCCGGCATGAACGTGCAGAACTACGGCACCGTGTTCGTGACGCTGGCCGATGAGGACAAGCCCGAGGGCCTGCCGCTCGTGCGCCGGTTCTATGAGATGGGCTTTAACATCGAGGCGACCGCAGGCACGGCTGCCTACCTCAAGTCCTTCGGCATCCGCACGCGCGTGCGCGGCAAGATCAGCGACGGCAGCCACGAGATCCTCGATTCCATCCGCAGCGGCTACGTCAGCTACATCATCAACACCCGCTCCATCCATTCGAGCGTCCACGCGCAGGACGGCGCCGCGATCCGGCGCTGCGCGGTGGAAAACGGCGTGACCGTCTTTACCTCGCTCGATACGGTGCGCGTGCTGCTCGACGTGCTCGAGGAGACGACGCTGGCCGTGTCCACGATCCACGCGGAGTAAGTCATGCAGCAGAAACGTTTCACCATTGCGGAAAACGCGCCCGTCGCCCGCGGGACGTATCGTCTGCGTCTCGCGGGGGACACCGCTGCGATCACCGCGCCGGGGCAGTTTGCGGACATCCGGCTCGCCGGATATTTTCTGCGCCGCCCCGTGTCGGTGTGCAGCTGGAGTGACGGCGCGCTGACGCTGTATTATAAAGTGGCGGGCGCAGGCACGGCACAGCTGAGCACGCTGGCGTCGGGCACGGAGCTGGACCTGCTGGTCGGTCTCGGCAACGGCTTTGACACCGCACCCGCCGGTGCGCGGCCGCTGCTGGTCGGCGGCGGCGTGGGCGCGTCCCCGCTGTACGGTCTGGCGCAGCAGCTCGTGGCCGAGGGGTGCAGCCCGCTGGCCGTGCTCGGCTTTCGCACGGCGGCGGAAGTGCTGCTTGCCGATGCGTTTGAAGCGCTCGGCATCCCCGTCACGGTCGTGACCGAGGACGGCACCATGGGCGCGCGCGGCTTCGTGACCGACGCGCTGCCCGCCGGCGGCACCTATGTGTATGCCTGCGGGCCGATGCCCATGCTGCAGGCGCTGTGCAGCGCGACGCCGCTTGACGGTCAGCTGAGCCTTGAGGCGCGCATGGGCTGCGGCTTCGGCGCGTGCATGGGCTGCACCTGCGAAACGACGCACGGCAGCAAGCGCGTCTGCAAGGACGGGCCCGTGTTCACAAAGGAGGAGATCGTATGGCCGCAACAGCCGTAACGCTCTGTGGGATCGAGCTGGAAAACCCCATCATCCCGGCCAGCGGCACGTTTGGCTACGGGCAGGAGTTTGCGCAGCTGTATGACATCAATATGCTCGGCACGTTCTCCTTCAAGGGGACGACGCGCGCGCCGCGCTTCGGCAACCCCACGCCGCGCATCGCCGAGTATGCCGGCGGAATGCTCAACGCGGTGGGGCTGCAGAACCCCGGCGTGGACGCGGTCATCGCGCACGAGCTGCCGGAGCTGAAAAAGGTGTTTCACAAGCCGGTCATGGCGAATGTGAGCGGCTTCAGCGTGGAAGAATATGCCGAGGTCTGCGCCAGGCTTGACGCGCAGCCGCAGGTCGGCTGGCTGGAGGTCAACATCTCCTGCCCGAACGTCCACGGCGGCGGCGCTGCCTTCGGCGCGGAACCGTCGGCCGCGGCGGAGGTGACGCGCGCGGTGCGCGCCGTGACGAAAAAGCCGATCATCCTCAAGCTCTCGCCGACGGCGGCGGACATTGCCGCCGTTGCCAAGGCCTGTGAGGACGCGGGCGCGGACGGCGTGAGCCTCATCAACACCCTGCCGGGTATGCGCATCGACCTTGCGCGCCGCCGCCCGCTGCTGGCCAACCGGACCGGCGGCATGTCCGGCCCCGGTATGTTCCCGCTGGCCGTGCGCATGGTCTATCAGGTGTACGAGGCGGTGCGCATCCCCATCGTGGGCATGGGCGGCGTGACGAGCGCGCAGGACGTTCTGGAGCTGATGCTCGCGGGCGCGACGGCGGTCGGTGTGGGCGCGGCAAACCTGGTCGAGCCGTATGCCTGCAAGCACATTATTGAAACTCTGCCGGACGCGATGGCGCGCTTCGGCATCGACAATCTCAGGGACATCATAGGAGGAGCACATCATGGGTAAGGACGTTATCATTGCGCTGGATTTTGACAGCCGGGAAAAGACGCTCGCATTTCTCGACCTCTTTCAGGACGAGAAGCCGTTTGTGAAGATCGGCATGGAGCTGTTTTATGCCGAAGGGCCGGACATCGTGCGCCAGATCCACGCGCGCGGCCACAGGATCTTTCTCGACCTCAAGCTGCACGACATCCCGAACACGGTGAAAAAGGCGATGGCCGCGCTCTCGGCGCTGGATGTGGATATCATCAACCTCCACGCTGCCGGCACGAAGGCCATGATGAGCGCCGCGCTCGAGGGACTGACCCGGCCGGACGGCACGCGCCCGCTGCTCATCGCCGTGACGCAGCTGACCTCCACGGATCAGGAGCGCATGGACCGGGAGCTGCTCATCCACGCGCCGATCGACGAGGTCGTGCTGCACTATGCACGCAATGCGCGCGATGCCGGTCTTGACGGCGTGGTCTGCTCCCCGCTGGAGGCGGGCAGCATCCATGCGCGCTGCGGCGCGGACTTTCTGACCGTGACGCCCGGCGTGCGCTTTGCCGACGGGGAGAGCGGCGACCAGAAGCGCGTCACAACGCCGGAGCGCGCCCGGGAGATCGGCTCGGACTACATCGTCGTCGGCCGTCCGATCACGCAGGCGGACGATCCTGTCGCCGCCTATCGCCGGTGCGTGGCCGCGTTCGTCGGCTGAGCGCCGGATCAGAGACTTTTTCAACAGGAGGAACTGCTATGGATATCAAACACGAAGTTGCGCGCAGCCTGCTCTCGATCGAGGCGGTGTTCCTGCGCCCGCAGGAGCCGTTCACGTGGGCCAGCGGTATCAAGAGCCCCATCTACTGCGACAACCGCCTCATCCTGACCGCGCCCGAGGCGCGTGATCTGGTCGAGCGCGCCATCGCCGAGACGGTCAGGCGCGAGTATCCGCAGGCGCAGGTGCTCATGGGCACGGCTACGGCCGGCATCGCCCACGCCGCCATCGCCGCGCATCTGCTCGGTCTGCCGATGGGCTACGTCCGCTCGAGCAGCAAGGATCACGGCCGCCAGAACCGCATCGAGGGCAAGCTCGTCCCGGGGCAGAAGGTCGTGGTCGTCGAGGATCTGATCTCCACCGGTGGCAGCGTGCTCGACGCGGTGGACGCGCTGCGTGAAGCCGGCGCGGAGGTGCTCGGCGTCGTGAGCATCTTCACCTACGGCATGAAAAAGGGCGTGGAGCGGCTCGCCGCAGCGCAGGTCAGAAACGTGAGCCTCACGGATCTGGACACCGTCGCCCGCACGGGTGCACAGGAGGGCTACATCACCGAGGCCGACGTCGCGCGGCTGCTGGCCTTCCGCGAAAACCCCTCCGACGAGAGCTGGATCCAGGCAGAAAGTCAGGTGTGATATGAAGCATCTGATCGACATTATGCAGCTGACCCCGCAGGAGATCATGGAGCTCATCGACACCGCCTGCGCGATCATGGAGCACCCCGAGCAATATGCCCACAAGTGCGACGGGAAGATCCTCGCCACGCTGTTTTTCGAGCCGTCCACGCGCACGCGCCTGAGCTTCGAGAGCGCTATGCTCTCGCTCGGCGGCAAGGTGCTCAGCGTCGCCTCGGCAGAGAGCTCGTCCGCCTCCAAGGGCGAGACCGTCGCGGACACCGTGCGCGTCGTCAGCTGCTACAGCGACATCATCGCCATGCGTCATCCCAAGGAGGGCGCGCCGCTGGTCGCGTCCATGCACGCGCAGGTCCCGGTCATCAACGCGGGCGACGGCGGACACAACCACCCCACGCAGACGCTGACCGACCTCATGACCATCTACCGCGAAAAGGGTCGGCTGGACGACCTGACGATCGGCCTGTGCGGCGACCTGAAGTTCGGCCGCACGGTGCACTCGCTCGTCGCCGCCATGAGCCGCTGCACGGGCATCCGCTTCGTGCTCATCTCCCCGGAGGAGCTCAAGCTCCCGCGCTACGTGAAGGACGAGTGTCTCAAAAAGCCCGGCGTTCCCTACACGCAGTCCACGTCGCTCGAGGCCGTGATGCCGGAGCTGGACGTGCTGTATATGACCCGCGTGCAGCGCGAGCGCTTTTTCAACGAGGAGGACTACCTGCGCCTGCGCGACAGCTATATCCTCACGCCGGATAAGCTCGAGACCGCCAAGCCCGACATGAGCATCCTGCACCCGCTGCCGCGCGTCAACGAGATCGCCGCCGCCGTGGATAACGATCCGCGCGCCTGCTATTTCAAGCAGGTAAAAAACGGCCGCTATATCCGCATGGCGCTCATGCTCAAGCTGCTGGGCGTCGACTGACGGGAGGAGAAACGTTATGCTTATTGATTCGATTCAAAACGGGATCGTCATCGACCACATCACGGCCGGCAAGGCCATGGAGCTCTACCAGATCCTCGGTCTGGACAAGCTCGCCTGCACCGTTGCCATCCTCAAAAACGTCACCAGCGGCAAGCTCGGCCGCAAGGACATCATCAAGATCGACGGCGAGATGGAGCTCGACTGGGACCTGATCGGCTATGTCGATCCGAGCATCACGGTCAACATCATCCGCGGCGGCGAGCTGCAGGAAAAGCGCACGCTCAAGCTGCCCGAGCGCATCCGCGGCGTGCTGCGGTGCAAGAATCCGCGCTGCATCACCTCGACCGAGCGCGAGCTGCCGCAGGAGTTCGTGCTCACGGATCGGGAGCGGCGCGTCTACCGCTGCCTGTACTGCGAGACCGAGGCGGGAAAATGATCTCCCCGCAAATCTGAAAAATCAAGCGGCGCGTCCGAAACCGGACGCGCCGCTTGTGCTTGCCGTCAGGCGAGCAGCCGGATGCTTTTGGTCATCAGGATCAGCCCGAGGGCGACGATGAGGATCGTGCTGCCCTTGAGCAGATATTTGTTGTACTGCTTCGGGAGAAACGTCCCGAGCAGGCCGAACAGCAGCATAAAGACGCACGTGCCCGCGCCGAAGGCGAGCATGCTCGCCGCGCCGCTTGCCCACGACCCGGACGAGGCGGCGAAGATCCACATCGACGACAGCGCGCCGCACGGCATCAGACCGGTCAGCAGCCCGACGGCAAACGCCTTGCCCCGGAAGCGGCAGGGCCTGGTCAGTTCGGGGCTGATCCGGCGCAGAAACGGCATGCCCCACATCCTGAGCCCGATGAGCACCACGAGCAGCCCGCTGACGGTCAGGAGCATAAAGGTAAGCTGCCGCCCATCTTGAGCGGCAGCTTGCTTTTTATAGAATCTACTATCCCTGATACCTTATTCTTTCAACCAGCGTTTCCTTTTTCAGATTACTGCTT
>OLOJ01003934.1_pt1 | contig 9972 bp, 2 predicted proteins | sample 1672251 | NCBI WGS metagenome assembly OLOJ01 (sample SAMEA3136664, study PRJEB25190) | human gut metagenome | biome: human gut; feature: human-associated habitat; material: faeces | place: Austria | collected 2013 | reverse complement strand
GCAATACGGAACTATTCTTTGGTCCGGCGATATCAGCGCCAATTGGGATACCCTTAGAAGGCAGATCACCGAGGGCCTGAATTTCTGTATGAGCGGCCTCCCCTATTGGACCTTAGATATCGGAGGCTTTTTCGTAGTAGGAACAGACTATACCAAGAGAGGCTGCGGCTGCAATGATAACCCAAATCCTCTGTGGTTTTGGTCTGGGCACTACAACGGCGGCTGCGAGGATCTCGGATACCGCGAGTTGTATACCCGCTGGCTGGAATACGGCGTGTTCCTTCCTATTTTCCGCTCTCACGGCACAGATACTCCCCGCGAGATTTGGAACTTCGGGGAACCCGGATCTCCGTTCTATGACGCTATTGAGAAGTTTATCCGCCTGCGTTACCGTCTTCTTCCTTACATATACTCTTTAGCCGCGTCTGTCACCTTCCGACAGGATACTGTATTGAGGAGCCTTCTTTTTGACTTTTCAGAGGATACCGCCGCCAGACAGGTCAGCGATGAGTTTATGTTTGGACGGTCGCTTCTGGTATGTCCGGTTTATCAGCCGATGTATTATGATGCAGGCAGCGTACCGCTGGAAAAGGAAAGGAAACGGACCTGTTACCTGCCTTCCGGCTGTACCTGGTATGACTTCTGGACAAACGAGCCATATGACGGCGGCCAATCCATAACGGCAGACGCCCCCTTGGACAAAATTCCTGTTTTTGTGCGCTCCGGCTCTTTGATCCCGATGGAAACTGAAAAGCTGGAATATGCCGACCAGATTTCTGTCGCTCCTTTTGAAATTCATATTTACCCGGGCCAAGACGCTCAGTTCCTTTTCTATGAGGATTCCGGCGACGGCTACGCTTATGAACAGGGAGACTACAGCATAATTCCCTTAAAATGGGAAGACGCTTCCAGCACCTTCTCAATCGGAGAGGCTCCGAATGCTGAATTTCCGCAATCCATACGCGGCCGGGAAATTCGTTTAATACTGCATTGTTCCCAGACTAAGACGATTTCTTTCACTTATACGGGTTCCTCGCAATCCTTTTGCTTTGCATCTCTTATGTCATAAACCTCCTTTCTTACAATATAATTTAGATCACGCAGAAGGCGTCCCTTGGCTGAAGCCAAGGAACGCCTTCTATTTTTATATAAGCATCTTATAAATAAGGGACAACAATCACAGCCGCAGGCACCAGGCTTGTTTCCCGCCTCTCATAGACCGTGCCATATTCGAAATATGATTTCCTATCCGGTTCGTTTCTCTATACCTTATGAAAGAAGTACTTGGAAGAAATTTCGCTTAAATCATGTCCGGGTCTTTTCCAGCAGAGCCTAAGCGAGCCGGGATGACGGAAGCTGGTATACAGAACCTTGACCGGATAATAACCCTTCTTTAAATCTACCGAACGTGTTTCTGCTTTCTGTTCATGAGGCTCGTCATTGTTAACCACTAAGTTCCCGCATAGATAAAGCTGTCCGCCGTCCGTATTTTCCAGTTGAAATAAATAGCTGCCGTCTGCCGGTACTTGGAGATACCCCTCAAACGAAAGAGAAAATCCGATCTTCTTATCACCATACTCTTCTCTGACAACAGCTGCGGTTCCATTGTTTATTTCTTTTACCGCGAACACCGACCCGCCTTGTGCCTCCTTTGCCCCAACCATAGAATCAAGCAGCGCGGCGCTTTGCATACCGCTGTCATAGCAGCAAAAATGCAGGCCGTCTGACAAAGCCCTTTCCTCTATGCTCTCCGGCTCTAAATCCAGCTCTATTGATATATCTTCCTGTTCCTTCGGCAACGGGGCAGACTGATATAAGCCAAAGCTGCGAATCATAGGAGTATCCCAGCTGCGTAATATCTGAAAGCGCACCTTTGAGGCTGTTACCGGGTCAAATCTTCTGACCGTTTTATAGCCTATTGTTTTATGCCGGACTACCTCGACCCATTCCTGATCCATCCATACCTCCAGGCGCCAATCCGCCACACGCTGGCCCTCCTCGATGAACTCCTGCACCATTACCTGGTCAAAGGTCTTTTCACCGCCTAAATCAAATGTCAGGCTGGCCGTGCTGTCCCCCAGGGACCACTCGCCGGGGCTTGTCCAATAGGTAAGCTTCTCCCCATCCAGGACCTTTACGGCTTCATGGCCCTTGGCCTCCGCAGTACATACCACCGCCGCATTTCCCGCCAGATTGACGCAAAACGTCTCCTCAAGGTAGGCTCTCATTTGCAGCAGACGTTCCTCCTGGTCTTGCCGGATAATCCCCTGGGTATCGGGGCTTACATTCAGCAGCAAGACGCCGTTGTTGCCGATCGAATTGTAATAAACCTCAATTAAATCTGAAAGCTTTCGAACCGAAGAAGTCTTTTCATTCCAAAACCATTGATTTAGAAGAACCGTATTGACTTCCAGCGGATACCAAATGGCTCCTACCGCGTTTTCATAGTATTTTTCCTCTCCCAGATCCTTCCATGTAGCATTTTCCGCTATTTCTCGGCTGAATACAGGCTGCACCGACCACTCATTTTCACGGCTGGCGCCTCCCTCGTTTCCAACCCAGCGTACGCCCTTGCCCGCCCAGCAGAGCTTTTGCTTTCCCGCTTTCACCAATTCCCATGTTTCCGGGGCTGCAAGCTCATGAGGATCATAAAGCCGTACCACCGCGCCGGGCTGAAGCTGCTCGATCAGCTTGTACCACTCCCGCGGCGCATAGGCTGGAACCGGCTTCCAGATCTCAAAGTCACTGCAGGCGCCGTCGAACCACACCTCATCTACCCGGCCATAGTTGGTCAATAGCTCCCGCAGCTGGGCTAAAAAATATTGATTATACTCTGGCTTTGGCCACAGCCCTTTTCCCCTTTGATGCATATCCCATGGAGAAAGATATACTCCCAGGCCCATCTCATTGTCCTCACAGCCCTTCTGTAAGCTTTCCATGACGTCTTCTCCGCCAAGAATTGTCTCAGAGGAAAAATCGGTCGTCTTCGTATTCCACTGACAAAATCCATCATGGTGCTTAGCGGTGAAAATCATCATTTTCATTCCTGCCCGGCTGCACACCCGGCACCATTGAGGCACATCCAGCTTTGCGGGGTGATAGTCGGATTTTTTCTCTGTGCCGTTTCCCCACTGTACATGATTAAATGTATTGGGGCTGTAATGGACGAATCCAATAAACTCCTTTTCCATCCAATTCAGCTGAGCAGGACTCGGCTTTACATGAGCGGCCTTTTTTAATTTTTCTTCCAAAGTATCCTTCGGATCAAATGTAACAACCCACGGGGCTTCCTGCATTGCATCCATCAATTTCTAATTCCTCCCTTTATGGCTATGGCATATCGATACTGATCCGTTCAGCCCGAATTTTTCTTCAGCCGCCGGCATCGGCAGCGCCTTCGGCCCTGAAAAACTAATTTTTCATACACCGCCAGTACAAAATATCGAATGTATTTTTATTATAAGCCAGAAAACATCTGTAAAGAATATCTATTTCACTCCACTTTTATGTATGTTTTTCACCAACTAAAAAGTTTTCCGCTCAAGCGCAAGGATAAAACGTCAGAAAGATTCCTTGAAAAAAGCGTCCAAACCCAATGAATGGATTTGAACGCTTTTTCTATTTAGAGGAAGCTATCGCAAGGAAATCCTTTAACCAAGCCGTCTTCTTCTAATAATAAGGGCAATCGCAACGCCTAAGCCGCTGAGCAGGATCAGTACGATAGCAACGCCGACATAAGGCGCCATAGAATCTCCGGTTTGGATATTCTGATCGTCCTGGCTTCCGTCAGGCTGGCTGCTGGATTGGTTATCATCAGGCTTGCCGGATTCTCCGGGCTGTTCCGAAGAAGCGGTATCCTCTTTCACAGTGATCTTAAAGGAAACCGTCTCGCCCTGATAGGTCACAGTAACGGTCTTTTCTCCCGCAGCAGCAGAATCAAAGCCGCTTACCTCATAGTCCGTTACCTCTTGGTAGCTGCCGTCGCTGTAATGCGCAATTACTACCAAGCCGGTCAGATCCAGCTTATCGCCGATCTTATACTCGGTCTTGTTCGGGCCGGAAATCGTGATGGATTCCAAGGTCACCACTGGCTTTTCGGTTTCCTTCACGGTTACCTTAAAGGCCGCGGTTTTGCCCTGATAGGTCACGGTAATGGTCTTTTCTCCTGCGGTGGAGGAATCAAAGCCACTGACTTCATAGCCGGTTACTGTGGCTTCATCGCCTGTGCTGTAATGAGCGGTTACCACCAGTCCAGTCAGATCCAGTTCCTCGCCGATCTTATACTCAGTCTTGGTCGGGCCGCTCACCGTGATGGATTCCAAGGTCACTACAGGCGCGGCTTCCTTCACGTTCACCGTAAAGGTCGTGGTTTTGTCCTGATAGGTTACGGTGATGGTCTTTTCTCCCGCGGTGGAAGAATCGAACCCGCTCACCTCGTAATCCTCTACAGCAGCCTCGCTGCCGTCGCTGTAATGGGCCGTTACCACCAATCCAGTCAGATCCAGCTCGTCGCCGATCTCATACTGGGTCTTGGTCGGGCCGCTCACCGTGATGGATTCCAGAGAGGTCACATATTTCTGAGTCAGATAAGTATTAACCTGCTCAATCTCCGCGTCGGACAGAGCTCTGTCGTAAATCAGGATCTCAGAAATAGTGCCCTCAAAGAAGCTGTCAGCGTTTGTGACAATGCTCTTTCCTACATACATGGTAGTACCGATGTTGGCAGTCTGGGCTCCAGTGTTTTCCTTTGTGGTTCCCAAAACGCCGTCCACATACAGCTTTTCGGTTGTTCCATCCTTCACCGCAATGGTAACGGCGGAACGATCGATCTCGTCGCGGTCGTAATACTTAATATTACAGAACTGCTGTCCGCTTCCAAAACGGGCAGAGGTCCAGTCATGATAGGGGGATACAAACAGTCCGCCCCAGCCAGCGCCGGTCTCTCCTACATAGAAAGCGGCGTGCTGGTCGCCGGAGGTCCAGTCGTTACCAGGATTGGTTACCGCCTCGCCTGTATAATGGCTTACTACGATCATGGTCAGCTCAGATTTGCCGTTAAAGTTTACGCCGTCAAAGCTCATGCTGGAGGCGCCGTCAAACAGCAGGGAAGGCACACCGTTTTCATTGGTCGAGAGCTTGGGGGCGCTCTCTTCCTCGGCCGTAAAGGTCACGTTCTCAGAACCCTGGCTGTCCCAGCTCAGGACAGAATCACCGTCGTCGCCGCCCAAGGTGACGCCGCGGTCAGCGTTCAGCCAGATGTTAAGGCCGTTAGTGGGGATCGGGCTCTTCTCTTCCAGAGTTACCTCGCCCCAGTTCGCGCCGCTCTGCCAGGAGTTACCGGTCTCGTCGTACCACATTACGATATCCTGACGGGTTCCGTCGGCATTGGCGTCGTTGATCTGCACGTCAAAGCCGATTTTATCGTTTGCCGCGGGATCTACCGTCTTGAAGGGGATTTTTGCTTCGATGACATATCCGCCATCTACGATTCTGGCGTAAGACTCAAAGCCTTCCTCAATACCGGAACCGTTAAAGGTCTGCTCATTTTTATAGTTGATCCGATATTGTCCCATTCCCGCCTCATAGGAGGAAGCCTTACAATTCGTCTCATCGACAAAAATTTCAATGGAATCCTGTTCGTGAACCTGGCTGCTGTCGCTGTTGAGGACAGGATCCTGCACCTCGACCATGACATACAGGTTCTCCTCATCCCACATAGCTTTCGCTACGCCGGAAGCGGTTCCGTTATCCTTCATGGTCAGATGCTTCTCGATCACCAGAGCTGGAGCACTGTTCCAGATCGGATCGGTTTCTCCTTCACCAATGGTAGGAGTGCCGTAGGTGGCAAGGCCGTTGCCGGCAGTGACCATATTCAGTACGCGGACCTTAGCGTCGGATTGGCTGTCAATCTGAGTCTTATCATCCGCCTTGGTAACAGAAAGGACATAGGTGCCGGGAGTCTTCGGCGCCTTCATAGAAGCGCTGTCGCCGGCGGCATAGGACTGTCTCGGATCGTTCTCATCGAACGCGGACAGACCGGATTCAGCCAGCCAAATGCTGTAGCCGGCATCATTTAATGCCTCCGCAAACTCCACCAATCCTTCCGGAGAAACTGTCAGGTTCTTGGGGAGCAGCTTGTTCGCCAAAGAAACGCTTGTGGTGAATGTAATGGTTTTCGTGGCTTCGCTTTCTCCGATAGGAGTAGCCTTTAATTCCCAAGAAGCCTCGGTGCTGATGGAATGTCCGTTTTTAATCTTCTCACCATTCAGTGTAAAGGTGTAGTTATCGGTATCCAGCTCCAAAACCAAAGGCTTCAGCTCAGATACGGAATAATTCTGACCCTCTGCCACGTTGGCCAGATCCTTCGATTCGCCAACATAAACAGTAAATTCAGAGGCGTCGGAAACCTGTCCATTCGCGTATTTGATATACAGCTTGTATTCTCCAAGCTCCGTAGGCACCCTAATGGTCTTTTCGTTGCCTGCCGCCTTTGTCATGGTCGGGCCTTCCGCGAAATCTTTGGTTCCCGCAGGCGCCAGCCAAACCTCGTCGTCCGCCTCCAGCAAGCCTCTGCGGTTCAGGGTATCGCCGGCAGACAAACGCACGTTGGAAGCCAGCTCATAATAAGAATCCGGCATAACGGTTTCGTCAATCAGGTAAGTATACTCATCCTCCAGGCCGGAATTGAGAACCACGTTGTTGCCAGCCTTCGGCCAGATGCTTTCAGCGCTTACGTATTGATCCAGAGAACAGTTGGGGGCTGTGGTCTCGGATTTGCTGGAGTTAGAGAAGCCGTTGGTTACCACCAGGTCGTGCTTTCTGCGCCAGTTGTTCATCTCGTAAACGTTGCGGAGAGTGTTTGTGATAACGTTGCTGTCAAACAGGATATAGGCGCTTCCCTCGTCAGGATGGAAGCCGTTGATCCAGCGACCCTCGTTGACCCAGTCGGGAGTCTCGCGGTAAACGTTGATGTAGTTTCCATTAAATTCGGAATATTGAGAATAATCCGTGCCGCCGGGGGTGCCGTCGCCCTGCTGGCCCAGCGTATAGATACCGCCGCAGTCTTGCAGGATAGAGGCGTAATCCTCGATGCGGTTGTAATTTACATGGTTATTTCTGGAGGTGGTGGTGGGCAATCCCGGAAGCTGAGAATCGCTTCCAACCTCGCCGTCAAAGTTACACCAGCCCCAGCCAATGCTCATGGCACTGTAGGAGCACTTATAAATAAAGTTATGCTCGATCCACATGTTTTGGGTGAAATAAGTGGCGATCGGGGAACAGCCTGGGAAGAAATAGCAGTTCTCCAGGAAATAGTTGTTTCTGATATAGATATTCTTGGGAACCGCTTCTGTTCCATTCTGGAACTTCTCCTTGTCAGGGCCGGCGTTGTTGGAACCGGAGCCGCCTACCCAATGCTCCTCAGTATCATTCTCATAGACATGCTGGGGATGACCGATGGTAACACCGCCGCCACCGGTATGGCCGATATAGTTGCCGGTAACCTCGATGTTATAGACATCGTTTTCAGCATGGAAGCCGAGATAACCGGTCATCTCAATCTTGCCGTCTAAAATGGCGATGTCGTGGGCAGAGGTCGCATGAACGGCCGCCGGGGCAACGTCATAGGAACGGTACATATCGTCGTGCCAGTTTCCGGTGCTGAACTTGTTCATGTAGGTACAGCCCTGTACGGTTGCGTTACCGTGAGAACCGTCTACTTCCGCCAGGTTCCAGTCGGAATAGGCGAAGGTTAAGCCGCGGAAGGTGATATGGGCGGCATAATCCTGTTTGGGAGTAGAACCCTTAATATCCACAAGGGTTACCAATTCCGGAATGATAACCTCCGCATCCGCCATATCTTCTCCCTCTTTGGGGATATAGTACAGCGTGCTGCCCGCCTGGTCAAAATAGAACTCGCCGGGCTCGCTCAGCCATTCGAAAACGTTGACCACGTCGTTATTTCTAGTGGGGTTGTAATTACAGTTCCAGCTGGGCTGCTGGGCGATGGCCGCGTAAGGCATCTGGAAATTCACCTGGGTATCGCCTTCTGGAGTCTCTTCCAAAGTGTCAGCGCAGACAATGGCTTTTACCCAGGTGGAGCCGGATTCCAGCTCGATATTCTGCGGGTTTCTGGTATCCGCAGGCAGTCCAAAGTCCGCAGCGAACACGTTGCCCTCTTTGATACCGCTCTTTGAAATCCAGGCCCAGTCCGCCTCTCCCTTAGTTACGCTGTAGTTTCCCACAGACCGAAGAGGACGGGCACTTCTTCTTGTCATACTGGCGCGCTCGCCATTGACATAAATCGCTCTGAGCTTATCATTGCGGACCAAATCAGTCTTGTAAGCCTTAATTCCGTCGTCAAGCCAATCCACTTCTGTGGCTTCCTCCCAGTCACCCTCTAGGAGCTTACCGCCGCTGATGATCGGTTCTTCCCCGTCAACAGCTTCATAGTAGATTGTGCAGTTCTCGTTACCAGAGTCGTTTTCATCAAAAACAATGGTATCCTCTAATTCGTACAGTCCGCCGGCAATCTTTACTACGATATCGCCGCTGTCCTTGTCCAAGGTGCGGACATGCTCCTTGGCCTTTTCAATCGTAGCGAAGGGCTTGCCCTGACTACCATCACCGGTGTCGTCGTTTCCCGTGGTAGAAACATAGACCTCATGGCCTATCGTTCTGTCCTCCACATCGGAATCGCTGGGCAAAGCGGATGCCGTCATTGCGGTGGGCAGGCTGCTCAGTAAAACCAGGGCGGCCAATATTCCACTCAATGCTTTTTTCATACAGATCCTCCTTTTATTTTGGATTTCTCGAAAGCATACCTTTTTGGATTGGAAATAAGCAACAAAAACAGCACAGCATTTTGTGGCTTTTACAAAATGCTGTGCTATATGTAGACTTCTAAAAAGGTATAATTATACGGTTCGACCACTTCCTTCTTGTGCTAAATTCACCATTTTTGTTGATGGCTCAATGGTTTCTTTTATTATATCTCAACAGCTTCCATAAGAGAATGGATATTTTTCTTCTATCATTTGTGTTTTTTTAACCTATTTTTTCTGTGTTATTACTAAAATATAAACGTATAAAACGTTTGGGCAAAGAACTCATTAAAAATTTGACGCAGGACAGATATTAACCTGAAATTTTTACCAATTACAGCTTACTTGATCTGAAAGCTGAAGTATATAGTAAAATTTTTCACAGCTACGCCAACATGAATCTTACGGCATCCTCCATTTCACCCTAAAGCTATCTCCTTTTTTCCCAGACAGGAGCACAATCCCAGTCCTTGATTTTTTCTTTCGGTATTCGCTTTCTCTCCGGTCTGCTGTCATTTTCGGGCCGCAATCTCATTCCCTCTTCTAGCCATTAGACATCCTCCGGTCAAATTCCTGTTCCAGTTTTTCAGCTTGTTTTTTGATTCCTCATTGTTTTTAAAAATGGGGCCTTAAAAATAATTTGAACACACAAATCGCACGTAGAAAACAGAAACCAGAATCCAAAGCCTGAGCATCAGGCTTTGGATTTTGGTTTCTGTTCCAAAAGTTAAGGGCAGCCAAGAAAGGAAAAAACAGGCACAGGCTTAGAAGCCGAATTTCCAATTCCAAACGAAACCTAGGATTGATGATTACGGCTTTCCCAAAGTGTTTTTTCTGATATCCATAGGTCTCTGGCCCGTAATTTTCTTAAAAACCATGTAAAAATAATTATAGCTGGAAAAGCCTACTTTTTCCGCCAGCTCTTTTCCTTTAAAATTTGTAGACAGCAATAGCTTTTCTGCTTTTCGTATGCGAAATGTATTCAGATAATCATTAAAATTGCTTCCTATTTCTTTCTTAAAAAGTTTTCCTAGATAAGCCGTACTGATATGAAAATCATCAGCAAGATACTGAAGTGAAATATCTGGATTTGAATAATTTTTTTCTATAAATTGAATCGAGTCAAAAACCGGCTTGCTCAAAGTTTTTT
>OLOJ01003914.1_pt1 | contig 10013 bp, 7 predicted proteins | sample 1672251 | NCBI WGS metagenome assembly OLOJ01 (sample SAMEA3136664, study PRJEB25190) | human gut metagenome | biome: human gut; feature: human-associated habitat; material: faeces | place: Austria | collected 2013 | reverse complement strand
AAGCGCTGCCGGAATGGAAATATTTGCCAGCAGGGCCTTCCCTTCATAAACCCGCATAAACGCAAAGGTTCCTGTTGTATAGATAGAAAAAGAAAACAATTGCATCAGACACACAAAAAGAACCATCAGGTCTGCTTTTTTTTCATCTCCACGAAAAAAGCTTTTTCCGATCTGGTAGATCAGAAGATTGATCATCAGCATGTTGATCACAGACATCACGACCTTGGACTGAACGATCGGGTGGATGCCCAGAAGGACACACCACACCGCATTGTTCATCGGATATGCAGAAAGATCATAGCGGAGATTAAAATTTCTCTGGATAACACCGGTAAGCGGACTGTATCGGGCAAGAGTGTCTGTATACACGGAAGTGCTTACTGCACCAATATAATGTGTTGCATCTGCAGTAACGTCCTGATATGCAGCCACCAGAAAACACTGCAGGATCACTGCCGCAGCGGTCAAAAGCAGCAGCAGTGAATGCTTCCGAAATGTTTCTCCTATCCGGTCCAGCTGTCCCTTCCAAAGTTTATGCGCAAACAGACATGCTGCCAGTACACAAGCTGCCATGATCACCATCCACAGATGCGAAAAGGTACTCAGTTTTACCCATTTCAGTGTCATAGGAACTGCAAGTATCTCAAAAACCGCAAAATACAGAAGATATCCCAAGACCAGTTCCATGGTTACTTCCGCCTTCATTTTCAGTATCCGTGTCAGCAGACTTCCTGCACAGAAAAATACCAGCAGCTCCAGGATTAGTCCGGCAATTGCCAGTATCAGCTCCTGCATTTCACACCTTCTCTCCGGCTTCTCTGGCAAGGATTCCCATTGCAACCTTCTCCGGAGTGATCGGGAGCTCTCTGACACGTACACCTGTTGCATTATAAACCGCATTGGCAATAGCCGGACAAGGTGTATCGATCACAAGCTCACCAATGGATTTTGCACCGAAAGGACCTGTCTTCTCGTAGCTGCTCTCAAACTCGATCCGCACCTTCGGAATATCCATACGGTTGGGGATCTTATACTGCATAAAAGAATTGTTACGGATCTTTCCCTTATCTGTATACTGTACATCCTCATACAGAACCATTCCGATTCCCTGACCGATACCGCCTTCTGCCTGCACTCTGGCAAGATTTGGATTGATCGGAGTTCCACAGTCAATCACGCCCACATAATCAATGACATCGATCTGTCCGGTCTCTTTATCGACCTCCACTTCAGCGGCACCTACCATAAACGGTGGCGGAGAGATCGGAGAAGAATATTCTTTTACAACCTGAAGCTCACTGCAGACTCCACAGGTTGCTTTTCCTGCGATCTGCTGCAGCGTTACCTCTTTTCCGTCTTCTGTGCGGACTTTTTCTCCGTCAAAATCAGAATCCTCTGCAGATACTCCAAGCATCTGTGCGCCAAAAGCGTGGATTCTCTTTCTGAGTTCTCCGCAGGCCTGGATCACGGCATTTCCGGTTGCATAGGTTGTGGAAGATGCATAAGAACCGGAATCATAGGGAGAAATATCTGTATCCACACTGAATACCACGATATTTTTCATATCTGTATCCAGACAGTCTGCTGCCATCTGAGCAAGAATGGTATCACAGCCGGTTCCCATATCAGAACATCCAAGTGCCAGGGTATAGGAACCATCCTCATTTAATTTAATGTCTGCTCCGCCGACATCGATCCCTGCAATAGATGAGCCCTGCATGGCCATAGCGATACCGACACCCCGTACTTTGCCGTTACCCATATCACGGAACGGATATTTCTCATCCCATCCGATCATTTCCTTTGCACGGGCGAGGCATTTATCCATGGTACAGCTGCCGTTGATCGGTACATCCGGATATCCCGGAAGTGCCTCTCCCTCCATAGGCATGTTCAGCTCGCGGAATTTTACCGGATCCATCCCCATCTTATGAGCCAGCTCATCTGCTGCAGACTCCACAGCAAAAATACCCTGTGTGGCACCATAGCCACGATAAGCGCCAGCTGCCTGCATATTGGTGTAAACAACATCATAGGCAAAACGGTAGGCTTCCGTATGACGATACAGCGCAATGGATTTATGGCCGGAAAGTCCTACGGTTGTAGGCCCATGCTCTCCATAGGCACCGGTGTTGGAAAGAGTATAAAGATCGATCGCCTTTACAATACCGTTTTCGTCTGCACCCATACGGATATGGACTTCCATCTCATGACGCGGAGAAGACGCGATCATGGATTCCTTTCTGGAAAAAACGATCTTGGACGGACGCCCGGTAACCCATGTTACCAGTGCCGGGAAAACCTCACTGACAGAAGACTGTTTTGCACCAAAGCCCCCGCCGATACGAGGCTTGATCACACGAACTTTGGAAGACGGAATGTTCAGCGCATTTCCTACGATCCTTCGGATATGAAACGGGATCTGAGTGGAAGAAACCACCGTCAGTCTCTGAAAATGGTCCATATAACAGTAGGTACGGAAGGTCTCCATCATGGTCTGCTGATTTGCCTTTGTGTGGTAAACCTGGTCTACTGTATACGCACATTTTTCCAGCATGGCATCCACATCACCCACTTCTTCTACATTGGAGGAACAGAGATTACGCTTATTATCTCCTCCGGCCGGGATCGGCATATACCAGTCATCCTCCGGGTGCACCAGAATGGGATTATCCTTGGCTGTGTGGATATCCAGAACTGCTTCCTCCACACGATATTTTACCTTAATGCGTTTCAAGGCTTTATCTACTGCCTCTTCTGTCTCACCGGCTACGATGGCAACCGGATCCCCTACAAAACGCACATGCTTATCTATGATATAGCGATCCCATGGACTGATCTCCGGCGCTGTCTGCCCGGCCAGGGTAAATCTTTTGTGGGAAACATCCTCATAGGTCAGAACACAGGCAATCCCCTCGATCTTCTTTGCAGCATCTGTCTTGATCTCTTCCACCCAGGCATTGGCATGAGGACTTCTTAAGATCTTGACGATCAGGCAGTCAGAAGGTGCGAGATCATCGGTATAGACCGGTTTTCCGGTTACCAGCGACATTGCATCTGTTTTTGGCACCGGCTTGTTTACGTATTTCATTTTCCTTCCTCCTGTCCTTTTTTATAGTCGAGAAATTTCAGGATACTTCTGGTCTGTCCCACAAATCCCGAGCAACGGCACAGATTTCCGGAAAGATACTCCAGGATATCCTCTTCTGTGGGATCTTCCAGTTCCTTTAACATGGCAAATACATTCATGATAAATCCCGGATTGCAGAAGCCACACTGCTCTGCTCCCTCATTTGCCATAAAAGCGCCGAATTCCTTTGCTTCCTCCTGCATTCCCTCCAGAGTCACGATCCGTTTCCCGTCTGCGCGGGCAGCCAGCATGGAGCAGGACAGTACCGGACGTTCATCCATCAGCACAGTACAGAGACCACAGTTTGCAGTCTCACAGCCACGTTTTACGCTGTAACAGCTGTTTTTCCGCAGGAAATCCAGAAGCAGTTCATCCGGACGTACCTCTGCCTGCCGTTTTACACCATTCAGCCAGAAAGTGATATTCATTCTGCTCTCCCTCCGATCTCTTCCCAGGCTCTTCTTGTAAGGACTTTCACAAGAAGACTTCTGTATTCTTTTGAAGCACGCATGTTCTTGTCTGTAGGAACATGTTCCGCTGCATATGCGGCAAAAGATGCTGCTGCATCCTTTTTCTGCTGTGCATTCATCTGTACAAAATCTTTTAAGATTTCCTCTTCATCTTCCACGATCATTGCTTTTCCGGGTCTGGCCCCAATGACAGTTCTTGCTTTTCCGTCAATAAGAGCGGCCGCACAGGTGAGCACAGGAAAATCTGTGGAATTGTTCCGCTGACTTAAGTACACACTGTTCAGCGGCTGTTTTTTTACAATGATATTTACCAGGATATCGTTATCCTTTTCCATGGATGCAAACTGTGCCAGCGGAATGGTTCCGCCATTGTACAGCTCCACCCAGGTATCCAGTGCCAGAAACATGGTCAGTACATCGGAAAATCCGAATCTTCCGAAAATACTTCCGCCCACTGTGGCACAGTTTCGAAACTGCACACCCACAATGTGCCGTACACTTTCACGGATAGCACTGTTTGTATAGGCATTCAGCTCTTTGTGGGTTTCCAGCGCATGAAGTGGTGTCATACAGCCGATCACAAATGCTTCTTCTGTTTCTGTAATAGTATCCAGCCCAAGACCTGACAGATCAATGGCTGTCATGATGTTCCGGTTTCCCATTTTCAGCCAGACCATACCGCCCAGCACACAGGCTGTTCTTTTCTGGTTCAGTTCATATGCCTGTTCAAGGCTTTCTGCCTTTACGTAATTCTTTATCTTCAGCATACTTTATTCCCTTCTGAATTCTCATTCTCTTTCTTTACGGCTGTTTTTTCAGCCGAACATTTATTTTAACAGACTGTCAGCTAAATAGCTATTGTTTTTTCTCTGCTGTTCTGACGCCGCATTAGACAGCGGTCTCCAGAACGATAAACTGATACGGTTTCAAAATGATCTCTTTTTCTGTGATCTCCACAGCTTTCTGATTATTCAGAAGCACCTCTTTTACTTCTCCCGGCAAAGATACCTTCTGTGACTGTGCCTGCATATTTCCCAGGATCAGAAGATTTTTCTCACCGTTTCTTGTATATGCGATCAGATTCTTCTGTTCTTCCTGATATGGAGCGAATGTTCCGTATACAAGCGTTTCTTTATATTCCGGAGCTTTTCTCAGTGCAGTCAGCTTTTTGTAGAAAGAAAGGAGGGAATCACTGTCCGTTAACTGGGACTTTACATTGATCTCCTTATAATTGGGATTGACCCCAAGCCACGGCTCTCCTTCTGAAAATCCCGCATTTTTCTCTGCGCTCCACTGTACCGGAGTTCTGGCATTGTCTCTGGAAAATGCGGAAGCAGCATCAAGCGCTTCTTTTTCACTGCATCCGGCACGGAGCGCTACCTGGTATTCATCGATGGTACTGATGTCATCGATCTGATCCATAGAAGTAAACTCCATATTTTCCATACCGATCTCCTGACCCTGATAAATAAACGGAATTCCCTTCAGCAGAAAATAAACACCTGCCAGGAGCTTCCTTGAATCCGGACAGCGGTCTTCCGGAGAAATATAGTGACAGACACCTCTTGGCTCATCATGATTCTCAATAATGTTGGAGATCATGCCGGTATCCCCAATCTTTTTCTGCGTATGGAAAATACACTTCTTGTACTCTTCCGGAGTCAGGTACGGTTTGGATGCATACCAGCCATCCTCGCTCTTTCCGTAACAGGTTTCTTCAAAATCAAACATGGATGAAAAATATCCGTTTTCTCCGATAAAATCTTTGATCTCATCTTCCTTTTCATTGAAGACCTCTCCTACAGTAAAAGCATCATAGGGATGAAAGCACTTCTCAGCCATCTCTCCCAGAAATTCTCCAATCCCTTCTGCCTCCTCCAGCATCCTCCCGACGCTGCAGAGCCCATCTGCACGATCGGCAGGATAATCGGAAAACGGAAGCTTCTTCTTGATATTGATAATGGCATCAATACGGAATCCGCCAAGCCCTTTTTCCATCCACCAGCGGATGTTTTTGTAGACTTCCTCTCTTACTTCAGGATTCTCCCAGTTGAGATCCGGCTGCTTCTTGTGGAATACATGAAGATACTGTTTATCCGGATGTCCCGGAAGCTCTTCCCATGCCGGACCACCGAAATAGCTTCTCCAGTTGCAGGGAGCCTTATCATCCTTTTTGTCACGGATATAAAAGAAATTTCCATACTTTCCGTCCGGATCCTTAATGGCCTGCTGAAACCACTCATGCTCATCGGAGCAGTGATTTACCACCAGATCCATAAGGATGTACATTTCTCTTTTTTTTGCTTCTGCGATCAGACGATCCATATCCTCCATGGTCCCAAACCTCGGATCAATCGCATAATAATCTGCAATGTCATATCCCTGGTCTGCAAGGGGAGATTTATAGATTGGGGAAAGCCAGAGGATATCTGCTCCCAGTTCCTTAAGATAATCAAGCTTGCTGATGATTCCCGGGATGTCTCCGATCCCGTCTCCGTTGGAATCATAAAAGCTCTTGGGGTATATCTGATATACCACTTTGTCATGCCACCATTTTCGTTTCATCGTAATTCCTCCTATGCCTGTTTGATCATGCAGTACTGCTTCAGATCAAATCCTTTTTTCTGTACAATGCCGTATAATTTAAATCCGAATTTCTCATACATGGAAACATTTGCCGGATTATGGGTTTCCAGAGAGATCATCAGCTTATGCCTGTCCGCATAATCGATCACCTCATCCATCAGCTTTTCAGCAAGACCGTGATGCTGCATCTTCGGCGCCACTGCCAGATAGATCACATGAAGCCTTTCTGCTGTATGAAGCTGGGAAGTCCAGCTGGAATTCAGATAGTCTTTTCCCTGGATGAATTTCCGCAGGGTCGCAAGACTTGGATCCTCTTTGATCAGATAGCCATCTGTTTTCAGAAGGGCAAAAAAATCCACCATCAGATTATGTAAGGCTGCTTCATGCTCCGTTCCGTCGGATACTACCAGGATACTGTTCAGCTCACTGCTGTCTGCATAGATCTCGCAGGTCTCAAAAAACTCCGTAAGATCACAGGTAAAAAGCTCCGGCATCAGCCGTTCTCTGGTATCCCTGTCCGGGATCAGTGCATGATACAGAGGATCCTCCGAAAAACATACGGTCAATATCCGGATCAGCTTATCCAGATCTTCTTCTTTCACTCGGTATAAATTATGGCTTTCCATTCTTTCCTCCAGATATGGTTTTATTCTGTTCCTTTTTCAAACATATCACTGACCTCGCAGATCAGATTCCTGAGCTTTTCCACTGCACGGATCAGATATTCAATATCATCCGCATAATAACGCTTCTGTCTTTCCCAGGCTTCCTTGAGGCTCTGCTTTTCTGCCTCCAGACTGTCACCTGGCTTCTTTTCCTTCAGGCTTTCCACAAGATCATAAAGGTTCTCATGGTGGATGATCCTGCCCTTTCCCCACATCAGGCGATCCGGGGACTGCTTCAAGATATATTCCGTAAAATGATAAAAGACTTCCCGCTCAAACTGAAAGGCATAGCAGTTGTTGTCAATACTGTAAAAAGCCTCCAGCGCAGGTGCGATCTCTCCTTTTTCCAGATATCCCATCGCTTTCTTCAGTGCATAAAGATTGTTCTGCACTGCCTGCTGCGGAAAGATCACATTGTCATCCCAGTCCAGACGTACCAGATAATCCTGGGATTTCCGGAATACACCGAGAAGCTTTTCGGTAATGGCATCGGCTTTTTTCCAGTCACGTTTTTCTTCCGGAAGGCTGTTGAAGTGCCGTACCTGCTCTGCAAGGATGGCAGCTGCTTTTTTTGCCTCTTCTGTTTTTTTCAGAAGGAGTGTACTGTCGGCGCCGGTCTGCATACACAGATCCGTATCCAGGGTCTTAATACTTTGGTCCAGTACCCGCCCGAAATCCATTGGCGGCAGAGCAAGGCTGTCAATAGCCAGAAGAAGTTTCAGATAAAATTCATGATGGAATCTGTATACCTCTTCCTCATAAACATCCTGGTTATCGTATTGGGAATGATAATAATTTTCCATAAACGGGCCACCGCTGAAATCATTGACCATGGACGGGATCCCAGAAATAGCCATGGTAAAATCATCAGACCAGGTTTCAATGGGATACAACGTGGTCATGCCCTCCGGGTAAATCCCCTCCGGCATCTGCACAGCATCCACGAAGCTGCGCACAAAATCCGCATACTCATAGGTACATCGTACTGCATCTCTGGTACTGTGTGCATGAGCCGGAAGCTCAAAATTCAGATCTGCGATCACGTGCCCCTGCCACTCCGGTCTCGCCTCAAATACCTGGCGGTAAGCACCTGTGGACCAGTCATATTTTGTGTCGGAAATCCCCCATTCTTCTGCTGCAAGAGCACATACCACAATAGTATGGCGAGGTTTATAGCCACCACGGAGCAGCGCCCTGGCAATTCCAATGATCATGGCCACTGCCGCATTATCGTCCTGAAATCCCTCAAAATAAGAATCATAGTGAGCACTTAACAGGATCATGGAATCCGAATCGGTTCCCGGGATTTTGCCAACGATATTGTAGGTATACTGGTCTTTGATCACCTCTGTATCCGCATCAAATTCCACGGAAAGCTCCGGAACACGATTCCCATTCTCATTTTTTTCCTCCATCAGCTGACGGATCATAAGAAAATCTGCCCGTGACATGGAAAATGCAGGCGCACAGGAAGGTCCTGCGATATCCTGTGCATTCAAAGCCGTATCATCGATCTGTGCGTATCCTCTGCTCTGTACGGCGATCAGAGCTGCTGCACCCTTCAGGTGTGCCTGATACACCGGGTAGTTGATCCACCATTCTTCTCTCTGATTGATCTCGATAAGAACCAGTTTTCCTTTCACATCGATATCCTTATATTCGTCAGCTGTACCCTTTCCAAGATATACAAGATCAAACCTCTGAAAGCCATTGGTCTTAAAATCTGTCTGATATGCGCCAAGCTGGATCTCCCGGCAGGTTCCCTCTCTGTCATGGCAGCGCATCACCGCTTTTTTAAATTCCCATGCATCCACACGGATCTTATCTTTTTCTACCTGTGTGAGACCGGCTTTTTTCATTTCTTCCAAAAGCATATCTCCGGTTTTTCGCTCTGCCAGGGAGCCTGCTGTACGGTATCCCAGAACCGGATTTGTTTTTTCCTGTTCCATGCGCCTGGCCAGATCATAAGATTCTTTTATATTCAGGCATGAAACACATTTCTCCACGATGTTCAAATTTACTGTCATCCCTTTCTCGGCAGTTCCCTGCCGGCAGTTCCGTCCTCCCGGCAGAGATATTCCTCTAACTGTTATAGATTATACCTTATCAATGTGCGGATTTCCAGATAAAAAAACGCGATTTGTTCTGATCATCAGAGACATGGTGTTGGTGACACCGGACATGGCTTCCATGATCTCTGACTGATCCACAATGGAAAAAGCGTCTTCGTCCTGCTCAAAGCGTTCCATCAGGAGCTCTGTAAGCGCATTTTCTGCCGGCTCCAGATTACCGGTACCCACAATTGTCTTGGAAAGGTTCCCTTTTTTCGCCTCCACCGATTGCGTTTTCGCTACTGTTTTCTGCGCCGGCTTCGTATGCGCCACTTTAAAATATCCCACAGTTCCCGCACCTGCCACCCAGACAGCCGCCACCGGGATGATCACCATAAGCCTTTTACGCCGTCGTTTCATTTTCCTTAACCTCCAAATATGCTGTGTATGTTCTCTCTGTTTTAAAAATATTTTAAAAAAAATGTGTAAAGTCTTTGTGTGATCTGTGAAAACCCGGTGAAAAAGGTATGATATTTTTCATATGCAAATACAAATAATTAATTATATTTTCTGTCTGTTGCCATTATTTTTTGTATATATTAAATATTATTTCAAAAATTATATATTATTTTCTGGTATTTTTTACTGAAATATGTTATAAAAGAAGTAAGAAAAACTACCGGAAATCAGATATTCCTGCTTCCGGTCCGAAATAAAGGAGGTATCTTTATGGCAAAACGTATTATCACCATCAATCGTATGTTTGGAAGCAACGGACGCCTTATCGGCAAGACTCTGGCTGAAAACCTAGACATCGGTTTTTATGATAAAGAACTGATTGACATGGCTGCCAAGAAAAACAATATCCCCTTCGACACCCTGGCAAAGGTAGACGAGAAAAAAGCCAGTCAGTGGGTATTTCCCGTTGACAGTGAGCTGCAGTTTACAGATAATTTCTCTTTTGTACCAATGAACGATGTGCTCTATGATCTCCAGAGAAAGATCATCCTGTCCCTTCCGCAGAGAGAGGACTGCGTAATTGTCGGCCGCTGTGCGACCAGTATCCTGAAGGATAAATCACTTAAACTTTTTATCCATGCACCTTTTGAGG
>OLOJ01003906.1_pt1 | contig 10031 bp, 10 predicted proteins | sample 1672251 | NCBI WGS metagenome assembly OLOJ01 (sample SAMEA3136664, study PRJEB25190) | human gut metagenome | biome: human gut; feature: human-associated habitat; material: faeces | place: Austria | collected 2013 | reverse complement strand
CGCTTCGATGATTATGGAGAAAAAGAACTTCTGAAGATGTTTACGGTTTTACATCCGTTGTAGATGCTGAGAACCATTCAATATTTCTGTGAATCTGCCATAAAATGTAAAAAACAATCCATGGCCGGAGTATATTCTCCGGCTTTTTTATATGCAAATCCAATCCGGAGTACCGGTGATTCTTCCAACGGAACAGATATCACGCCCTCATGTTGAAACAGACGAAAATTGCTCTCTGCAAAAAGGCTGATACCTTCTCCGACAGCAACGGCACTGATTAAAGACTCTACGCGTGCAGTGCGAAGAATCGACGGATGAATACCTGCATTTTGAAAAATCTGCATACACAGCTGATAAATGGATGTGTATGGGTGCATCAGCAGAAAAGACTGATCGGTCAGTGCTGTAACAGAAAGCTTTTGTCGTGTTGCCAGTGGATGATTTGCCGGAAGCATGACACAGATCCGGTCGGTTGCAATAGGAAAAAAATGATAATGTTCCGTATCGATCATAGATTCTCTGGCAAGAATCATGGCAAATCGCTTCTTTTCGATGCCTTCCATTAATTCGCTTTCTTCCACCTCGGTAAGAGCAAGAGAAATCTCTGGGTGTTCTTTCTGAAACAGGCGGAAACCTCCGGTAAGATGATACTGAGAGAGTACAGGAAGCGTTCCCACAGATAATTGCTGTTCCTTGGCAGTCTGATACAGAGACATCCGGTAAAGCATCTGCCGGTATTGCCGGGAAAGTTCCATTGTCATTCGACACATTAAGAAACGGAATGAGGATTCTAAATAACAGACGGGTTCGGAGATTCATTATTTTACCCGGTATAGCAAATATCGAACTGATATTCTGCGGCAATGTCTCGTGAAGTGTGTTAGCGAATTTTGAATAACCGGCAACAATATCAATAATTTCTCTGAGGATCACAAATTTTCCCGTGACAAGTCATATATTTTAACGTATAGTAATAGATAGAAAACAAATGTCAACCGGCGATGGAAAACCTTTGGGACGCCCTTTTCCATCGTCGGTTGTACTATGAAAGAGAAGGAGAAAAAGATGTATACACTATTACTACTGCTGATTTATCTGGCATTTATCAGTCTCGGACTGCCAGATTCTCTTCTGGGTTCTGCCTGGCCGGTGATGCACAAGGCTTTTCAGGTTCCGCTGTCTTATGCGGGTCTGGTAACTATGATTATTTCCGGAGGAACCATCTGTTCCAGTTTGATGTCTGAGCGTCTGACGAAGAAATTCGGTACACAGATTGTAACTGTGTTCAGCGTGATGCTTACTGCAATCGCATTATTCGGATTTTCTACGGCAAGCGCCTTCTGGATGCTCTGTCTATGGGCCATTCCCTATGGACTGGGTGCGGGAGCGATTGATGCTGCACTGAACAACTATGTAGCGCTTCATTATAATTCCAGGCATATGAGCTGGCTGCATTGTTTCTGGGGACTGGGAACCATTATCAGTCCGTATGTGATGAGTTATGCACTGACCACATCGGTGTGGCAGAACGGATATCGCATGGTATCTTTTATCCAGATCGGAATAGCATTGATTCTTTTCGTGACACTGCCGATATGGAAGGTGAATAAAAAGGAAACTGCGCAGGAAGAAAAGGCAGAAGAAGAGATGGTAGGCATCAAAGGTGCACTGAAGATCAAAGGCGTTCCGAATCTTCTTCTTGGATTTTTCTCCTATTGTGCACTGGAATCAGCAGTGATTCTGTGGGGAAGCAGCTATCTGGTAGGAGCAAAAGGAATCTCTGCGGAACGTGCAGCAGCCTTTGCGTCCCTGTTTTGCATCGGTATCACACTTGGAAGATTTCTGGCAAGCTTTATTACAGAGAAAATGGGAGACCACAAGATGATTCGTCTGGGCATCGCTATCATTCTTGTTGGATGTATCGGTATGCTGTTACCGGTATCCATCGATGAATTTGCACTGTTTGGTCTGGTTATTATGGGACTTGGCTGTGCACCGATTTATCCATCTATCATCCATGCAACACCGTCCAATTTCGGAGAGAAGAACTCCCAGGCGATCATCGGTATCCAGATGGCGAGTGCTTATGTGGGATCTACTTTTATGCCGCCGCTGTTCGGACTGATCGCAAACCATATTTCTGTCGGTTTACTTCCGGTTTATGTATTGTTCTTCCTGATTCTGATGTTCTTTATGCTGGAAAAGACATTTAAACTGGTGAAATAGTAATAATCAAACAGCTTCCGGGTTACGTGTCAGTTTCCTGAAAGCTGTTTTTGATTTGCATAATTTTATTTGTAATAGAAAAGGATATAACTATGTATAAAGAAAACAAGGATATAACATTACAATATTATAATCAAAATGCCGGTTCTTTTGTCAGCGGTACAGTTCACGCAGATCTGACAGATACACTGAATCGGTTTTTAAGCAGACTGGAACCGGGAGCGGCAATTCTTGATTTTGGCTGCGGTTCCGGCAGAGATACCAAATATTTTCTGGAACATGGATATCAGGTGGAGGCCATAGACGGATCCGAAGAACTGTGTAAAATCGCCAGTGCCTATACAGGAATTCCGGTACGCCAGATGTATTTTCAGGATCTGGATGTCCGGGAGCAGTATGACGGTATCTGGGCGTGTTCTTCGATTCTGCATCTGGAACAAACAGAATTAAGATCTGTGCTGAAAAAAATGGCGAATGCCCTGCGTCCCGATGGATGGATCTACACTTCTTTCAAATATGGAGAGTTTGAAGGGATGCGAAACGGCAGATATTTCACGGATTTCACCTGGAGCAGTTTCCAGAGATTCATCCGTGATACCGAGTCACTTTCCATAGAAGAATCCTGGGTGACCGGTGATGTGCGTCCGGGAAGGGAAGAAGAAAAGTGGCTGAATCTGCTGTTGCAGAAGCGATAATAGAGAATGGCACAAAAACCATCCGTTGTATCAGTGAAATCCTTATTTATTCCGTGCAATTTCAATAAAATCCCTGGCGTATTTGGGAAGATAAGTTCCCCTGCGAAAAGCGATGCTCAGTGTTGTAAAGATTCCTTTTTCACCGACAGAAAAGCAAGCCGGTTTTCTGGAAAACTCCATATTCTGTATATATGTTTCCGGCGTAAAACACATGCCCATTCCCTGCATACAAAGTCTTACACAGGTCTCCGTGTTCCGGCTTCGAACCGGTACACGGGGCTGGACACCGGCGCGATCCAGGGCTTCAAGAACCAGTTTTCCGGTGGTCTGTTCCGGAAAATGGAGAATAAAAGGTTCGCTGGCAAGCGTGGACAGATCGATTCTCGGATACCGGTCGGAGGGAGACGGATATCCGGAAGATGCCAACGGATGATCCGGTGGCATAACCAGAAGAATTTCCTCTCTTTTCAGCAGTTCGTATTCCAGTTTTGGATGTTCCCTCGTCTCATTAAAAATCCCAAAATCAAGCTGATCATTCAACAGGAGTTTTTCCTGAATAGAGTATGCCTCTTCCCAGATGCTGACATTGACATTCGGATATTTTTCTGAAAATTCTGCCATAATCTGTGGAATCATACAGCTGCTTCGCATCAGTGGAACAGCAATATTCAATTCCCCTTCGTTATTTTCCGTCAGATCTTTCAGTTCTTTTTCCCAGTCTTGTTTTACTTGAAGAATTTTACGGGCATATTCCATGTATTTTCTTCCGGTATAGGTCGGCACATAAGTATTTCCATTTCGGCTGAAGAGTTTCGCTCCCATTTCCCGTTCCAGTTTTTGCAGATGCTTGGTGAGTGTGGGCTGGGAAATGTAGAGTTCCTGCGCTGCCCTGGTAAGATTCTGGTGTTTGGCGATACATAAAATATAGTGCAATTCATTGTAGTTCATAAAATCCTCCTGACTATTCTGTTTTGGCATAAAATTTATGTAAAATATGAAGTATAAGAAAATTCCACCGCTTATAATTTCATCTGTGAAGGAGGTTCGCATGAAAAAAGCATTTTTTGAAGATTCCGCAATGGCAATGGCAAAACTGATTGTTGAAAGCATCTACCATGGCATGGAAGAAAATGAAGGTGTCTATGCCGATTTGATGTATTCTAACGGAAAAGGACAGCACGGCTGGGCACATATCTTTCAAAATGAACATGAACATTTAACAAAGGCAGGATATCGTGTGGTTTTGATGGTCTCTGGAAGCTGGAAGTATGCTGTGGCATATGATCCTCACAGCAAAACAGCCATTATGATTCTTCGCCAAGAAAATTTCCGCAATAGACTTGTCAAATTGCAGAATGGTGAGATGCATTACGTTTTTTCGGGACTTCCGGCTAATCAAGATTTGAATGAAATGGTTCCCCAGTATGAGCAGATGTCACTGTTTGGACAAGATAAAGCTGTGCAGCAAAAAGCCGAAAAGCCCTTCGATGAATTGGAGCAAGCAGTAGACGGTGAAGTCTTGAGATTTGGAATTTTAACGTACCGCTTGGATTTAGCTCAATTGATTAGAAGCTGTACATTGGAAATTTTGAATGCAAATGGTTGCATCGTTGATGAAATGAATTTGGATTCTGCAATTCCGATGAATTGGAAAGAAGCTGTTCCGGAAGATGAAATTACTAAGTTTAAGGAAGAAACTGGTAATGAGTATGGCGTTCAAATCGACAGTATTCCGGAATTCAAACCGCGGAAAAAATTTGTACGGAAAGATGGGTAAAAAATGGGTGCCATTGTTACATCCGAGTTTAATGGAATGCGGCTGACATTGGCTCGTGAAATCCAAAATATTTCCAGTCCTAAGCTAGCAGAAAAGATAGGGGTGACAAAGCAAACTGTCTCTCAGTATGAAAATGATTTAATCAAACCAAGTGCCGATAAAGTATTAGCAATTTCGCAAGAATTGAAATTTCCACCGAAATTTTTCTTTGAAGGTAGCAGCGATAATTTTAGTCCCGGAGTTGCATATTGTAGAGCAACTACAACCACGACAAGAGCCGTAAAACTACGGCAAACAAACATTGATGTATTGAAATCATATATTTATGACTTTTTTGCAGAATATATTGAATATCCATCAACCGAACAATTGATCGATTGTATGAAATCTGTAGCAGAGTGTTCTGACATGGAACTAATCGCAAAAAAAATTCGGGAAAAATTGGACTTATCGGATAGGCCCATTCGTAATATGAGCTATCTGTTACAAAATCTTGGAATTGTGGTAACTTCTTTCTCGGAAAACGTAGGGCATTTGGACGCAATCAGTCACATTCCGGTCCTTGCCAATAATGGAGAAAGCAAGAGGTTCTATTTCACAACATATAATACAGATAAAACAACACCTGCAAGATTGAACTTTACGTTGGCTCACGAACTAGGACACTGGATACTCGGTCATATTGTTTCAGATGTGAAATCGCAAGCAGATGCCGAGTATCGGAGCAATGAATCAGACGCAAATCAATTTGCATCTGCATTTTTGCTGCCAAAAGAAGCATTCTTGAAAGATCTTCAATATCCAACGGTTTTAAATGAATATTTAAGATTAAAAGAAAAATGGCATGTCTCAATTGCGATGATGATTCGTAGAGCATATATGTTGGAGGTACTATCTCCAAGTCAATATCAATATTTGTTTAGACAGCTTGGAAGTCGTGGATGGCGAACATTTGAACCGGGAGATATGGTTGAAGTTCCCACGGCATCTCTTTTTTCGGTGTCTGTAAAGATTCTGGATGACAATGGAATTATAGAAAAAGGAAATTTGCTGAAATATCTGAACGAAAACTGTTTTACGGCACAACAAAAAACATTTGAGGATTTGATGGGATTGGAACAGCATACGCTTGATCCGGCTATGTCGGGTTCTTTTAGTAGAGTTGAGTTCAAGCCAAACTAACAAATCTTTTTATCATAGTTTTCATCAATGGTGTTGCTGGCGGCTTTCTCTGCCTGCTTCACCGTTACCTTGTTAGGCTTGACCTTCTTCGGCTTCGGCACATAATTCTTGATTTCTTCAAAGATTTCAGCCTGTTCTTCGGGCTTGGCCTTGCCGAGATTTTCGAGAAGATAATCGGGAATGTGCAGTTCCTCGCGGAAGAACCGATCACGGAAACCGGGAGACAGTTCATCCGCAACGTCAACGCCGTGGGCATAGTATTCTGCCCGGCGGACTGAACTTGCGCTGCTGTGATTTTCCTGTGCAATGCGCTCACAGGTTTTCATGGGCTTCTGGTTGTGTTCAGATTGAACACTGCCAGATTTCTTTGCAGTATGCTGATTGCCGCGAAATGCTTCGGTGCGCTTTTCAGAGGAATACTGCTTACCCATAAGGAACTTCTTCTGCTCCGGGGTCAGATTACGTCGCCCTAACTGATTCTTGCAGATCCATGCGAGGACTTCTTCTCTGCTTTCAAACGGGAGCGGCATGGTAGAGAAAGAGATTTCGGGATGCTCCTGAACGATTTCATAACGATTGTGACCGTCAACAAGGGTGTTGTTCCAAACGATCAAAGGAGAGAGTAGCTTGCCTTCCTTGAGGATATTTTCTTCAAGCTGCTTAAATTCATCATCGGTCAGAGGGGGAATCTGAGACTGGAACTCCGGGTCGATTTTCAAGTTGATCATACGCACACTCCTTTATCTCTCCTGCTGCGTCGGTTCTTCCTCCCGGAAATAGGACGCAACATTCTGCTTTGCGGTTTTCAGTTTGAGCAGTTCTTCTTTGGCTTCCTTGTACTGCTCGTAGAACTTTGCCTTTTCGGATGCCAGTTGCTCATACTCGGCTTCCAGTTTTTTCGGGCTGGGCAGCTTGGTGAGGTTGTTTGCCTTGAAATAGGCTGCTGCCGCCCGGTACGCTGTCAGCTCTGCACGGTGCTGCTCCTCAAAGGCTGCGGGTCGTTTGGCAGTCTTTAACTGCTGTGCGACATTCTTGGTGCTGGTGTAGGCTGCGATGTGATAGCGTAGCTCTTTGTTGAATTTCATGCGACCTTCGAGGTCTTTCACCACCGCCAGCGAGTCGTGATACTTGGTTTCCAGTTCGGTGATGCGCTGGTTCAGGGCGTCCTCGTCGGTCAAGCCCTTTTCCTGCAGAAGCTTCACGGTCTGTGCCATAACTTTGAGATTGTGTTTCGTGAGCCAACGCTTATAGCCGATGCCTTTGCCCTCGGTCATCCTCGACTGGATGTCGATCAGTTTCCCGATGGTATCCTGCTTGAACTGCGCCTTGGGTTTGCGCTCGGTGTTTGCCTGCAACGTGGCAAGCACTGCTGCCTTATCGAACTTGTCACCGAGGCTGTGCGCCCGGATAAACTTCTTTCTTCCGGCTGGCAGGTAGCTGAGCCGCCCACGGCTTTTCTTGACCGTGATGCCGTACTGCTGCAAGAGCCTGTCCGAGAAATCTTCAAAGCTCGCTGCATTGTCCAGCACATCCGAGATCTGTTTCCGCAAAGTCTCCTTTGCGGTTTCAAACTCCGTTTGTGTAGGCTGCTGTCCGGCGGCAAGCAGGGCAGCGTTTTCACGGTCGAGTTTCATTTGACTGCGCCGTTTCATCCAGTATTCACGCTCGCTCACACGCTTTTTCGAGCTGAGCAGGTCGATCTGGTACAGCTTGGCATCCTGACACATTTCCATGACTGCGACACGCAGGTGCCGCATGGTCTGGGCTGTGCTGGAATGCTTCATGCCCTCACGCCAGTCACGGGGCTTTTGCATATAGGGCTTGCGCTCCACTTCTCGTGTCCGGACGCTGCCGATCACGATGTGGACATGGATATTTCCCGAATGGTTGTGTCCGTCCGGGTGGGTGCAGACGATAGCAGGATGACCGGGAAAGTTCTCTTTGCAGAAGTTCAGGCCGAGGGCCTGTGCCTTTTCCATCGTCAGCCCATTTTCGGCTGCATCCCGCGGGTCGAAGCTGATGATATACTGGTGACTCTTGATGTCATCCGGGTGGTTGTTCTTGTCGTACTTCCGGTTTGCCAGCAGGCAGGCCATTGCAAACGAGGCTTCGCCGCATTCAAGGGTGTCCAGAATGTACGATTCCCGCAGCTTGGGTCTGCTCTGTTCATCCAGAATTTTCTTGCCGGAAAATTCATCGTGCTGGTAAACCAGATAGGTCTCAGCGGCAGAGTAGTCCGAATTTTTAGAGGCGATATGCTTCAGCGTTGCCATACAGTTTACCCAGAACTTTCTCGGCGTTGAGCCGGAAGGCAGTCAGGTCTGCAAGTTCGTCCAGAAGTTTCGCCCGGAGCTGTTCGGTGTCTGCTCCGCCGGAGTTGAAGTGTCGTGCGAGTTGGTTCAGGTTGCCGCCCACCCTGCTGCACTGGGCAAGCAGAGTGGAAACGGCAGTCAGGGTTTCTTCTCCGCCGCCGGCAACGACAACGGTGCGCTCGATCTTCGCATTGTGCAGCGCACGGCGGATGAGGGTGGACAGGGAGAGATGAAGGAGTTTTGCTGTGCATTGGAGTTCCATCTTTTCAGTTTCCGTCACACGGAACTTGATGATGTGCGTTTTGTTGTTCGGCGTGTCGTGGCGGTGGGTCGTGCTGGGTTTCGTTTTGACATTCGTTTTGTTCATTGAACCTCCTGTCGTTTCGCTAGCTCCTCGGTGGAGCTATGTAAGCACGACACGCCGTTCTTTCGCACCGCAAGGTGCGAATATGAGCAGGGTTTGGGGCAGGCACGCCCCAACAAGATCACTTCGGAAATGCAGACGCATTGCAGAAGTGAAGTCCCGGTGGAGCACAACATTTTCAAGAATTGAAAATTTGTGGCCACGGGACGGTTCTTGCTCTCCACCGCTGCGCTCAAAACGCATTTCCGAAAGTTGTTTCCGAATTGTTAAGACGCAAAAATAAGTAGAGAGTTCCGCTGCTCGTGTATGTTGATCGCCGTTTGCTCCGAACGAAGTTCCTGCCCCTGTTTTGCAGCGGCGTTGGCCGAAAAGCCGGTATCACGCTCGGACGGCTCATGAAATTCTCAAGGTACGGCTTCCCCAAAAAGAAAATACCGCCCACGCAGTACAGGCGAAGGATTTTGTCGGGTGAAACAGACGGCAAAATGATCGGGTGTGTTGCGGGGCGGTAAATCTTCGCAGGAAATAAAACCGCACAGAATCGTTTCTTTACAGAAATCGCTGTGGATTTGTTGGGAATGATAACATAAGTATTGATGTGTGTCAACACTTCAGGATAATGAATACATCAGATGAATGAAACACACAAAGTACAAGCAAAAGCAAAGCAATGTTTTAGGAGAATGTTTTAATTTTCGCAGTTCAGGCGGACTTGGACGGTAAACACACCGTCTTTCTTTTTCGTATAGAAGTCACCATGGTTCTCCTGAACGATACGATTTATATTTTTTAGTCCGTAACCGTGATACTCTCCGATGCGGATTCCGCGAGAAGTATCACTGTATGGGTTTTCCAGCCGATAGAAGAGGCTTCGATACTGCTTGCGCAGCTGTAGATGAATGATTCTCTGTTCCGCTGGCAGGTCGCAACAGGCTTCGATGGCATTGTCAAATGTGTTTCCGATAATGATGCTCAAAGACAACGATGAGATCGTCAGGACTTCAGGAATCGTCACATCCAGTTTGACGTTGATGTTATTCCTTTCCGCAATTCGTAAGTAATAATTCAAAAGAGCATCAACAACAGGATTTCCGACCGCAGAAATATTTGTGGAACGCTCGAAAACATCCGTGGCAGCCTGCGCAATCTTGTGAAGTTCTTCGGTATCACCGTGTTCTGCAACTGCCTGCATCGCCAGGATGTATTTCTTCACATCATGCCGCAGAGAACGGACTTCTTCCTGGCGTTCTTTGAGCTGCTGGTAGTATTCCATTTGAAGATTGTACTGCTGTTCGTTGAACTTAACTTTGAATTTTTCCAGTTCATTTTCCCGGAGAGCTTCCACATAGAACACGATCAGGATGTTTATAAGGAGAAGCACCGCCATAAGACCGACCATATAATCCGGGAAATACTCATCCGCAGCATGATACTGTGCCACATAACAGACAGCAATACTTGCGATTTGAATCGCA
>OLOJ01003905.1_pt1 | contig 10033 bp, 5 predicted proteins | sample 1672251 | NCBI WGS metagenome assembly OLOJ01 (sample SAMEA3136664, study PRJEB25190) | human gut metagenome | biome: human gut; feature: human-associated habitat; material: faeces | place: Austria | collected 2013 | reverse complement strand
GTCCTCGTCATAGGCCTTGCAGAGGGCCTGGAACGCAGAGGACTCCGGGTTCAGCTCCAGGACCTTTTCGGCGCTCATGGGGAAGTCCCGGCGCATCTTGTGGAAGTATTTCTCCATCTCCAGGGAAACGGGGCCATCGGCGGTGAGGCAGACGGTGCCACTCTTCAGGATCTTGGAGATGCGGACCTTGGAGACATAGCCTTTCAGCGTCTCCTGGGCGAAGTCCAGCAGATCCTTGTGGTCCTTCTCGGCCTGCTCGGCGGAGGCCTTCTCCGCGTCGGTGACGGGCAGGGCGTCCTCGTTGGCCACGGAGATGAAGGGCTTGTCGTAGGCGTTCTCCAGCATTTGCAGGACGATCTCGTCCTCGTCCACGGTCAGGTAGAGGACCTCGTACCCGGCCTTCAGCACACGCTCGGCCTGGGGCATCTTGGAAGCGTGGTCCACGGAGTCGGCGCAGACGTAGTAGATCTTCTCCTGAGAGGCGGGCATCCGGTCCACATACTCCTTCAGGGAGGTCAGCTTGTTCTCCTTGGAGGACCAGAACAGGAGCAGGTCGCGGATGGTGTCGCGGTTCTGGCCGTAGGAGTTCATGAGGGCATACTTGAACTGCATGCCAAAGGCAGCCCAGAACTGCTCGTACTTGGTGCGGTCGTCCTTCATGAGCTTGACCAGCTCGTTCTTGACCTTCTTCTCGATGTTGTTGGCGATGATCTTCAGCTGGCGGTCGTGCTGGAGCATCTCACGGGAGATGTTCAGGGACAGGTCGGGGGTGTCCACGATGCCCTGGACGAAGCTGAAGTGGTCGGGCAGCAGATCAGGGCACTTGTCCATGATCATGACGCCGGAGGAATAGAGCTGCAGGCCCTTCTTGAAGTCAGTGGTGAAGTAGTTCATGGGCACCTGGCCGGGGATGTACAGCAGGGCCTTGTACTCCACGCTGCCCTCGGCGGACACATGGATGGTCAGCAGGGGGTCCTGCCAGTCGCCGAACTTGGACTTGTAAAACTCGTTGTACTCCTCGTCCTTGACCTGGCTCTTGGGGCGCTGCCAGATGGGGATCATGGAGTTGATGGTCTCCCACTCCTTGACCGTCTCGTACTCCGGCTTGTAGTCCTCGCCGGCGTCCTCAGGCTTGGGCTTGGGCTTGCTGTGCTCCATCTCCATGCGGATGGGGTAGCGGATGTAGTCAGAATATTTCTTGATGAGGCTGGAAAGCTTGTAGGCTTCCAGATACTCGTCGTATTTCTCTTCCTCGCTGTCGGGCTTGATGGACATGATCACGTCGGTACCCACGGTGTCCTTTTCGCACGGCTCGATGGTGTAGCCGTCCACGCCCTCGGACTCCCACTTGTAAGCGGTGTCCGCGCCGTAAGCCTTGGAGATCACGGTGACTTTGTCGGCCACCATGAAGGCAGAGTAAAAGCCCACGCCGAACTGGCCGATGATGTCGACCTCGGCGTCGTCGGTCTTCTCCGTCTCCTTCTTGAACTGGAGCGAGCCGCTCTTGGCGATGGTGCCCAGGTTGTTTTCCATCTCCTCCTGGGTCATGCCGATGCCGTTGTCGGACACGGTGAGGGTGCGGGCTTCCTTGTCAGGCACGACAACGATCTTGAAGTCGTCGCGGTTCAGGCCCACCTGGTCGTCGGTGAGGGCACGATAGGCCAGCTTGTCGATGGCGTCGCTGGCGTTGGAGATGATCTCCCGCAGGAAGATCTCTTTATGGGTATAGATCGAATTGATCATCAGGTCCATCAGTCGCTGGGACTCGGCCTTAAACTGTTTCTTTTCCATGGTAAGTTCAATGCCTCCAAATATGAAATAGGGTTAGCACTCCAACCCTTTAAGTGCTAACCCTATTATGCTACGGCAGGACAAAAAATGCAATACCTTTTTAAAACTTTTTCACTTTCCACGGTTTACTGCTAATTTTGCTCGATTTTTTGTCAAAAAGGAAGTTGAGGCATTGATTTTTTGATACGCTATGGGTACAATAGAAGAGAAAATTGCTTTTAATTGCAAAAATCTCTTCTTCAGGAGGTTCTCTGATGGAAATTCGCAGAGATTTTTACTTGAATAAGTTGATAAAAAGAAAAAAATGGTTTGATTAAGGTAATTACTGGTATTCGTCGATGTGGCAAATCTTATTTGCGGATAAGACACGCTTGAACCTCAATCCCTCTCAATTTATCCATTTTTCCGCAGAAAACCTCGTCCGACATAGTCGGGCGGGGATGAATGCGGCATAACAAAAAATAAGTCAGGCAATATCAAGTGTGAGTCTTTTCCTCACACTTTTTTGTTTGCCTTTTGGTATATTTTCGTTTCGGTTTTTCAATACCCTGGTCTTGGATATATTTTTCTAGCGTTTCAATGTCTGCTCCTCCTGTAGTCGTAATAAAGTAACTGTCTGACCAGAAAATATTATTCCACAACTTATCCTTGATTTCATCCCAGAAATTTGCTCGGATTTCTTTTGAAAGCTGCGTCTTGAGACTGCACACTACAACAGATGGCGCTGCTGTTGCAGGAAGTTCAAACAGGATGTGGATATGATCCAGTTCTCCATTCAGTTCTATGAGTCTGCCCTGATAACACTGCTCAATCAGATGGGCGGCATACTGTCTCATGTGTTCAATAATCGGTTCTGACATTACTTTTCTGCGATACTTAATAACAAACACAGCATGATAGGTAAGTTTGTAAACGGCATGTCGTTTTCTGTTAAAATCGTCCATAAAAGCCTCCATTCTTTTTTACAATCGACACTTGCAATATCTCTTTAAATGTGCTATAATAATAACATATTTAAAAGGATATTGCAACCGTTAACTGATTTACAATCGAGGTAATTTGTATGGAGCTGTCAAGAACAATCAATTCGGACAAACGCTACTATTTGGATGAGAATACCATCGAAAATGCAGCATCGTTTCTGCAAACGATGCGTGTATTTAATGATGCCAAAATAGATTTGTATAATGCCCTGTATGATCAGAAATATCTTGCGTCAGGACCGCTTATTGATCATGCATATCCAGTGTTTTTGAAGGAAAAATACAAAACCAATGATTATTATAATGCGGCAGTCTATTCAGCGGCTTCCGGTTCGATATCTTCACAGAAGGAACTGAAAAAGTATTACAGTACCACAATCACTGCAGATTTAAAGACCCGTGATGAAAAGATTCAAATGATTCAGGAAGCACTGGATAAGAAAAAGGCTGTTAAGAACTCAATCCGAATCTACCGAAAAGACGGACGATGGGTCACGCCTTATCCAAGGTGCCAGCTGAAGGTCAAAGGTCTCATGATTGTTCTGTTCAACAAAACGATTGTAAAATTGGATGAGTACGAGCGCAGTGTGGAAACCGATATTCGTAAATTAAAGACACGCCTGGCGCTTGTAACGGAAGCGAGAAGGCAAAAAGAAAAGAAGCTTGAAAATATAAAAAATCTTCCACCGGAGCGTATTGTGTTTGGCGGTAAGAAGCTGTATTCCGAGAAGGATACCGTGGGCATTACAAAATATGCTGAGGATAATAAAACTTCACAAAAAGCATTGAAAGAATGGAAACAGGAATTTTTTGAAAAACGTCACCAGAGCATGGCACTTCCGGGAAGGCATACATCAAAGTATGGAAACTTCCTGTGTAAATATGATGGAAAGGATTTGTCTGTTACCTGCATAGACGGTATCACCACCGTATTCCATGATTTTAAGCTTCCAAGATATAATGAAGCCTTTCAAAACAACTTTACCTGTAAGCCGGAGGATCGACAGTCTATTTGCTATAACTTTACCGTAAAACGTGACAGGAAGAATCGACAGTATATTATCGTATCTGTTACCATGAAGCTGCAGGCATATGAAAACAGCTATTATGGAAATGGTGCAATTTCCATGGATATTAACTATGATCATTTTGTATTAGCAGAGATTGACGAAACAGGAAAGCTGCTTGATCAGAAAATGATTCGATTTGACCTAGTTAAAAAATCGACCGGTCAGATCACGAATATTTTGGGAGCGGCCGTTAAGGAAGTATTTAACTGGTGTGCAGAAAAAGACAAACGTCTTATAGTAGAAGACATTGATTTAACAATTAAACTGGCATCCAGAAAGTATGGAAACCGAAAAGGAAATCACCATATGACCCTGTTTGCGTATCAGAGGATTGCATCCAGTATTGAAAATCAGAGTTTGAGACGAGAAATCGCCTTTTGTAAGATTGATCCTGCTTATACAAGTCAGATGGGCAAGTTTTTGTTCATGCGAAGATATGGAATGTCCATCCATCAGGCCGCAGCCTATACGATTGGCTTGGTAGGAATGGGTTTGTATGATAAACTGGCCCTTGCTCTTTTGTTACCACTTTCTGGATGTGTGTCAATTGTATGATACAATGTGGGAGTGGATGGACGGCACTGGAGCAATCATGTTCCTGTCTTGCGAAGCACCGAAAGATGTCTGAGGAGTCAGGAAAAGCGTAACGCTGGACTAAATCGCGATTCCAAAACAGCCCGAGGTGAGAAATCCTGACGGCTGCAATGGAATCCTCGTCCGACACGTCGGGCGGGGTTGTTCAAGAATCTGGTTGCCAACATCGCCGAAGTTGCGGAGGGCTTGAAATACATAACACCTTTTGGATATTGCGAGGGCGCTGATATTGTTAGCAACGGGTATTTAGATGGTACATTAATTACAATTGGTCTTATCTTCGGGATGGTTGGAATTGTTGCTGCCTATTGGAAATATACACGAAAAGATATTCATTCTGCATAACATTGAAGCAGGTTGACAGGTAAATGTTTTTACCTGTCCCCAATGGCTCCAGACTGGATATTATATTCAAATTAAAGCAAAGGGGGAGTGAAATGCATTTTGTTGACGCAAAATGGATTCTGACCGGCAGTGGTGGACACTATGGAATGAATATTTACAGGGGCTGTACTCACGGCTGCATTTATTGTGACAGTAGAAGTAGGTGTTATCAGTTTACGCATCCGTTTGAAGATATTGAGGTAAAGCAGAATGCACCAAAACTTTTGGAAAAGGCACTGAAGTCGAAAAGGAAAAAGTGTATGATCGGAACAGGCACGATGTCGGATCCATATATGCATTGTGAAGAGAACTTGAGGCTGACAAGAAAATGTCTGGAAATCATTTTGGAGAATGATTTTGGGGTTGCAATTCAGACAAAATCAGATCGTATACTTCGGGATATTGATCTGCTTTCCAAGATCAATCGCTCAGCAAAATGTGTGGTGCAGATGACACTTACAACTTATGATGATGATTTGTGCCGCATATTAGAGCCAAATGTATGTATCACAAAACGCCGTATTGAAGTACTGGAAGAAATGCGTAATAATGGTATTCCAACGATTGTATGGCTTACGCCAATTTTACAAAAGTCGGGCGGGAAAGCCCACGGTTTTAACCGTGGGATGAAAGCCAAGAAACTTTTTGCAATTATCGGACAATGATGTCGAATTTTGTCGAAATGTTGTACAGGCAACTGCTCGTTTTGTGCTTGTGTCCTTGTGTGTTGTATGATATACTGTTTATATCAACAAAGAACATATATTCATATTCGCAGTTAAAGGAGGGCACATATGCATACGGTACAGCTTCTGTTAAAAACATCTAAATACGAACGCCATGAAATCGATCGTCGTTTTCATGCATTGGCACATTTGCATAATGTATGTGTAAAGCATGCCCGTAAATGCATGATACGCCTTCAGCACGATAAGCGATATGCAGAACTCAGACAGTTATACAATGAGCTGGTGAAAAAAGAAAAAATGTCGAAAGAGGAGAAATCGCAAAAGAAAAAATTGGCAAAGCAATTAGCAGCTTGCCGTACCGAACAGGGACTGTCAAAAGCCTCTTTGGAACACTATCTAAAAGTCTGTGGAAAGCAATTTTCAAAACTTCTTTCTTCTCAGCAGGTACAGGCAGAAGCTGATCGTGTATGGTGCGGTGTCGAGAGATGTCTGTTTGGAAATGGAAAAGAGCTTCATTTTAAGAAATTGATGGACTTTGATACGATTGGTGGAAAGTCAAATAAAAATGGTGCTCGTTTTGATCTGGATGCAATGTATGTCAATTGGCTTGGACTTTCTCTAAAATGTTATCTTCCAAAATCAGAAAATAGTCTTAGTTATGTATGGGAATCACTGAAAGGAAAAATCAGTTATTGTAATATAAAACGGCTTATGTTTTCTAGTGGATGGCGATACTATGCAGAGATTGTTGTAAGTGGGGCTGCACCGACAAGAGTTTCAATTGGAACATCTACAATGGGAATTGATCCGGGTGTTTCAACAATAGCCGGTGTTTCAGAAGATGCCTGTGTATTGGAAGAACTGGCTCCGAATGCAATCCAGTATGAGAAAAAAATTCAAAAGATTTCTCAGAGGATGGATCGCTCCAGAAGAATCAGTAACCCAAATAAGTATAACGAAGATGGAACTATCAATCGTTCTAATCGTGATCCATGGAAATACTCCAAAAACTATGTAAAAATGTGCCGACTGTTAAAATCATTGTATCGAAAAAAGCATGCTTATATCGTTGACAGTCACAGAAAACTGTGTAATAAGCTGATAACAATTGCCAGGTATTTCCCTGTTGAAAAGATGCACTTTCAAGCGCTTCAAAAGAGGGCAAAAGAAACCAAACGGCAGGAAAAGAAAACAGAAGTTAAGCAGAAAGATGGCACTGTAAAGGTGATTCAGAAATATAAACGAAAAAAACGTTTTGGAAGATCCATCAACCGCCGTGCACCTGCAAGATTTCTGCTAGAATTGAAAAGAAAAGCGGAGGCAGTTGGAGGTGTCTATGCAGAAGTAGATACAAAGGAATTTAAGGCAAGCCAATACAACCATGTAACGGATACTTATGAAAAGATTCCGTTGTCACAAAGAGAAAAGGAGATTGGAAATAGAAAGGTACAAAGAGATTTATATTCGGCATTTTTAATTCGAAATGCAGATTTGGATTTTAAACATCCCGACAGAGAAAAATGTGAGTATGAATTTGAATATTTTGCGGATATGCAGGATCAGTTGATTTTAAAAATGAAGGAAAGTGGATTGTCGATGAGACAATGTTTTGGATTTTAAGAACATACATAAGGCTTCGGCATAGGTCTTTTGCTGAGAAAGTAGTACACGACGTATGAAATCCCATCAGCATAAATCCTGAACACAGTGGCTATAATTCAGTCTATACGGTTGGATGATGCTGCCAGAATCTAAGGAATCCCACGGTTTTAACCGTGGGAGTATGTCAAGTTCTCGATTTCAAAACCTTTCTTTTGTTCTTCGCAGAAAAGCGATGCTTTCTCTAAAATCAATGTTTCCAATGATTTGACTTGATCGTCTTCTTCTTCATGATAAAACCATCCTGGACGAATACTTGTATTAACCTCTGCCGGATACCAGATAAGCTCCTTCTCATCCTTTATCAGCTCATAGCTTCCCAAATCCTAATCTGACGCACGGACAATGCGCTCTCTAAACTGCGTATCATCCTGCTTTTGGCTGTTTTCCTGAATCTGGTCCGCACACATGAATACAGGTATTGGGCTGCTGTCTTCTTATAACTTCATCTTGCCTTTCCCTTCTTTTTCTTTTCTTCATACATGATCTTGTCTGCCTTTTCAAGCACCATTGGAATTGAAAGCTCGTCTGTACATAACACAAGCTGGCATCCAACCGACATATCAATTGCGAACTTATTTTTTCCCTGTGCATTATACATGGCAATCTCTTTTTGCACAGTCTCCATCAATTCAATGGCACGCGTTTCATCGCCAATCATCATGAGTGCAAATTCATCACCGCCAAGGCGTCCTGCTATACCATGTACTCCGGCAGCTTTCTTTAAAATATCTGCACAGGCACAAATTGCAATATCTCCTGCTGCGTGGCCATAATTATCATTGATTTGTTTTAATCCATCCATATCAGCAAACAGAATAATTGCTTTTCTATTTTTATAAATACGATTCATTTTCATTGCCTGTTCCATAAAGCCACGGCGATTTTTAATCTGAGTCAGCTCATCTCGCTCTGACACAAAATTTAAAATTTCATTTTTGCTTCGAAGCTCCTCAAGCAAAAGCTCTCGCTCTCGCTGAACAGACAAACGCTTTTTTTCTGTGTGATACGCCATCAGCGCATTTGCCATTTGAATACTGATCAAATAGACCATATCCACTTCCTCTGGCGTAATCTCAACACTTAATACACCATACTGCGTTGAGCCAGACTGAAGGCAAAATACACTCGGCTGATGCTGATAGCGTGCACTTCCTTCATCAGAAAATCCACATTTTTCTAATGAAACTTCATTTTTATATTCTTCAAATACCTCTACGCGTTCTCCATCCTGACGCGCAACCAGATAAATCGTATTTGGAAATTCCCAGCCTTTTTCTATATTATATTCAACTGGGTTTCTAAAAACATAAAGCAGCGCTGTTTTAACGCCAAAAAAGGACATTGGTGTTAATGCATTTTTAAGAAATTTCTCACGATCCTGCAATGCAATAAGCATGTTTCTGGAGATCATAGGAACCATCCATGTTTTTTGACGATATACTGTATTTCTTTGTTTTTCATAGACAAATTTTTGCCCCATGTTTTCAATCTGATCAAAACCTGAAAACTGCTTGCATGTACAGCCACATGATTCACGAACACATACCTTCGCTGGTATCACAATGTTTTTCCCATTACCGCTTCGCGCCAGCTCAAGTGCACTATAAACAGCCATATATCCTGACCGCTCAGAATCCTGATGAATTGTCGTGATTGGCACTGGCACGTGACGAATACGCTCCCAGTCATCAAAACCGGTAACAGCAACGTCTTCGGGAACATTGTAACCATGATCGGTCAAATATTGTATGGCAGCGATCGCCATACTGTCGTTGGCACAGACGATTGCTTCCGGCATTGGAAGATCACTGTCGATAAAGGATTGGACGACAGTGTGTGTTGGACCATACCAAAAATCGCCATAGCCGATCCGTGCTTCCTCGACCGGAATCTGATGTTCGGTAAGTACATCACGATATACTTGTAAACGTTCCTCGGAGAAAAGGTTATCTTTCGGTCCGGCAATAAAATTAATGCGACGGTATCCATGGTCATCGATCAGATGGGATAGCAGCTTACGTATCGTGGATTTATATTCGTAAATAATGCTTAGGCTTCCCTCCAACGGATACTCAATGGATATTACCGGAATATCTCGCTTTTTGGCATGTTCGATAATGGATTCACGAACGAGCTCATTTTTGATCGTGATCGTCAACATGATCAGTCCGTCTAATACATCGGTATCGATCAATTGGTAAATGTTTCCCTCACCGATGTCATGTTTCTGATCCCAATATAGCGGGCTGAATGCACAGAAAAAAAGGACTTTGAAGTGAAACTCATGAGCGAGCCGCTTAAATGCCTCAAAGAAACGATCATTATAATCAGTACTAATATCAGCCACGCAAACCCCAATGATTTTTGTAGTATTTTCTTGCAAAACTACGTGTACCTCCTCTTGCTATCGCTAGTTGTACATTATTACTGTTATTATATTACAAATAAAATGCTATCTCAAGGGAAAAAGCAATAAAAACCAGTATTTCCGTTATAACTGTGAATAATTTTATGCGTCTGGTGCACAATATAGATGAGCCTTGATATGGTATCGAACATATGTACTTGTTTTGGGGAGCGGATTGTGTTATACTTTACAATCACAGTGGGCAAGTATTACAGAAATGGAGATAACCTATGGGTAAACATGATGAATTGACCAAATATATAAAAATACGAGGAGCCAGAGAACATAATCTCAAAGGGATTGATATTGATATACCACGCGATGAGTTTGTTGTTTTGACCGGGCTTAGCGGATCCGGCAAATCATCGCTGGCTTTTGATACGATCTATGCGGAAGGGCAGAGACGGTATATGGAATCCCTGTCTTCCTATGCGAGACAGTTCTTAGGACAGA
>OLOJ01003900.1_pt1 | contig 10057 bp, 7 predicted proteins | sample 1672251 | NCBI WGS metagenome assembly OLOJ01 (sample SAMEA3136664, study PRJEB25190) | human gut metagenome | biome: human gut; feature: human-associated habitat; material: faeces | place: Austria | collected 2013 | reverse complement strand
CGGCAACTTGATATTAGTTCCTTCCACTGGCACAAAACCGCTTACTTTCGTTCCTTTCTTGGCGGTCAGTCTGCCAACTGTAAATTCTCCCATTACTCTTTCCCCTATTTTTTCGTTATTTTTATCTTCTGTCTACCGAAAAAACATGCTCTATTATATCGTAAATACGTTCATTTGTCCATAAGTTAGTTTTTGCTAATTTTTGCCTGAAATATGTCTTGCTACATAAATACCACTGGCAGATGCATGAGACAGGGAATGTGTCACTCCACTTCCATCTCCGATCACATAAAGACCTTTGTGGCAACTTTCCAGATTGTCGTCGATTTCTACTTCCATGTTGTAGAACTTGACTTCCACACCATAAAGAAGGGTGTCATCGTTCGCTGTTCCCGGAGCTACTTTATCCAGTGCATAGATCATCTCCATAATACCGTCCAGGATTCGCTTTGGAAGAACCAGACTCAGATCACCTGGTGTGGCACTGAGTGTAGGCGTTACCAGTCCTTCTTCGATTCGTTTTACTGTACTTCTTCTTCCACGTACCAGATCACCAAAACGCTGTACAATCACACCACCGCCAAGCATATTGGAAAGACGTGCAATACTTTCACCATATCCGTTACTGTCCTTAAAGGGTTCTGAGAAATGTTTGGCAACCAGAAGTGCAAAATTGGTGTTCTCTGTTTTCTTATCGCTGCCTTCATAGCTGTGTCCGTTTACAGTGATGATTCCGTTGGTGTTCTCGTTTACTACGATACCATTAGGATTCATACAGAAAGTACGGACATTGTCTTCAAACTTCTCTGTACGGTAAACAATCTTGCTTTCATACAGTTCATCTGTCAGATGAGAAAAGATTACAGCCGGAAGTTCCACACGTACACCGATATCCACACGATTGGACTTGGTAGGAATGTTCAGATCCTTGCAGACTGTTTCCATCCATTTGCTTCCGCTTCTTCCTACAGAAACGATACATTTCTTACATTCATCTACACCATCCTTTGTAATCACGCGATATCCGCCGTCAATCGCTTCCACATCATCTACATGACAGTTAAAACGGAACTCTACAGTATCTTTCAACTTTGCATAGAGATTCTCAAGAACAACATAGTTGATATCTGTTCCAAGATGACGAACAGATGCATCCAAAAGATTCAGCTTATTCTGCATACAGAGTTTCTTAATATGTGTTCCTGATGTGGAATACATTTTTGTACCCTCACCACCAAATTTCACATTGATCTCATCTACGTAATTCATCAGCTCAATTGCTGTCTCTTTACCGATATACTCATACAATGTTCCACCAAAATTATTTGTGATATTGTATTTTCCATCTGAAAATGCTCCTGCTCCACCGAATCCACTCATAATCGCGCATGTCTTGCAGTTCACACAGCTCTTAATCTTCTTTCCATCGATTGGGCATTTTCTCTTCTCCAGTGGATTGCCGGCTTCAAATACCGCCACCTTCAATTCCGGTGCTTTCTCTACCAGCTCATAAGCTGCAAAGATTCCCCCAGGTCCTGCACCGATAATAATTACATCATAATTGCTCATATATTTTTCTCCTTTCAATTACTTTCTTTCCATCTTTTAGTTACATTACTCTTCATCTCTTAATTTCAGAATTCCGATAATAAGAATCTTTATATCATCAAAAATATAATCAAATGCACCTGCCTGACACATGTTTATGAGGACCATTCCAACAGGAACGGCAAGTATCATCCAGATCACACCACCAATTCGATATCCAATATAAATTAAAAGTAATGTAACCAGTGGATTCAGACCAACACTGTCTCCGACAAGTTTCGGCTGAATCAACTGTCTGACGATCTGTGTGATTGCGTAAATCACAACAAGTACCACAGCACGCTTATAATCTCCCATAAAGACCGCATATATCGCCCACGGAATCATCGCAGTTCCTGTTCCAAAAAATGGTAGGAAATCTAGAAATGCGATCAAAAATGCAGACAATACAAAGTAATGGACTTTCAAAAATCCAAGTCCTACAGCCAAAATCAAAAATACAATTCCCATGATCTTAAACTGTGCCTTGAAATATCCACCAACCGCATATTTCAGGTTATCTATCACCATGATCATTCGTTCAGTTACTGACTTTGGCGCAATCTGTTTGACCCATGTCACAACTTCTTCTCGCTCTGAGATAAAGAAATAAGAAGACATAACCGCAACGATTGTTGATACCAGATAACTTGGCACACGCTTTGCGATATTTCCTGCGGCACTTACCGTTGGCTCACTGATTTTTGACATCAGACTTCCCATCGTGTCATCCAAATTCGCAACAGTTGTCGTCCATCCATTCTGGATTCCATCCGGCAGTTTGCTAAAAATTCCGGACATAGAAATTCCAATTTGATGGAGTCCTTTTTCGAGCTGCACATACATTTCCGGAAAGTCTTTGATCAGACTGCTGACTTCTGAAACCAGCCAACTGACAGCAAAGTAGCCCAGCGTCCCCATCAACGCCAGGACTCCGATAATAATCAATGCGGAGCCTAATTTTTTTCTGATCTTCAAACGTTTTTCTAACCAGTTAACAACCGGTGTGGCGATGGATGCAATGATCCATCCAACCACAAACGGCATGAGAAATCCAAGTAATTTCCATCCGATCAGTACAAATCCGACTGTTGCTACTATGCTGAAAAGCAAGCTTACGGCAACTTGCCAGTATGGGCGCTTATTTGTCATCCTCTGCCCCCTCGTCATTTCCATATCCGAGATATTCTGTCTCAATCAATTCCCAAATCTCATCTCTTCCCTGTTTTGTCTGGGATGAGAATGGAATTACTTTTGTTCCAGGAACAAGCTGCAGACCTGTCTTCAGCATTTTAATATGCTTCTGTACCTGACTGCGTTTAATCTTATCAAGCTTTGTTGCGATAATGATCGGCTGATATCCCTGATCCAGGATCCACTGATACATCATTTTATCATTCGCAGATGGATCATGACGGATATCGATCAAAAGGAATACTGCCTTAAGCTGTTTTGATGTATGCAGATAACGCTCGATCAGTTTTCCCCACTGAATCTTTTCCTGCTCAGAAACCTTTGCGTATCCATACCCTGGGAGATCGACCAGATACATTTCCTCATTAATCGTATAGAAATTGATTGTCTGTGTCTTTCCCGGTGTTGCTGAAATTCTTGCATAAGACTTGCGGTTCATCAGTGCATTAATCAGTGATGATTTTCCTACATTTGATTTTCCCGCAAATGCGATCTCAGGCTTATCGTTTTCCGGAAGAACGCTTGTGATTCCACAAACTGTTTCCAGATTTATATTTTTAATGACCATGTCGTTTACTCCTCCTTTCATTCTATTTTATTGCAATCTGCTGTCAGAAGCAATCTTTTTATCTTGTCAGTGCTTTCTTTAAGACTTCTTCCATTGTCTCAACCGGAATGATTTCCAATCCTTTTGTAATTTCAGAAGAAAGTTCTTCCACATCTGCTGTGTTCTCTTTTGGAATAAGCACGGTCTGTATTCCTGCATTTTTAGCAGCAAGAAGTTTTTCTTTCAATCCTCCAATCGGAAGCACACGACCTCTCAAGGTGATTTCTCCTGTCATTGCGAGATCTGCGCGAACTTTCTTGCCTGTCACAGCAGAAAGCATTGCTGTTGCCATTGTGATTCCGGCTGATGGTCCGTCTTTCGGAACTGCACCTTCCGGAATGTGCACATGAATATCATGCTTCTCGAAGAAATCTTCTGCGATTGCATATTTTTTGCTTACAGATCGAATATAACTGATTCCGGCACGGGCGGACTCTTTCATTACATCTCCAAGCTGTCCTGTCAGCATGATTTCTCCCTTGCCCGGCATTACATTCACCTCAATCTGAAGCGTATCTCCTCCGACACTTGTCCACGCAAGTCCACGTACGATACCGACCTCCGGTGCTGCATTTGCCATCTGATAAGAATATTTCTCTTTTCCAAGGAATTTATGAAGATTTCTATCTGTCACAGTAATCTTCTCTTTCTCGGTTGTAAGAAGCTCTTTCGCCGCCTTACGGCAAATATTTCCGATTTCACGTTCTAACTGACGAACACCTGCTTCTTTCGTATAGTTATGTGCGATCTTCCAAATTGCTTTCTTACTAAAGCTTAACTGTTCATTCGTAATTCCATGTTTCTCCAGCTGCTTTGGAATCAGATGTTCCATTGCAATATGAAGTTTCTCGTTTTCTGTATAACTTGTGATCTCGATGATCTCCATTCTGTCCAGGAGTGGTCTTGGAATCGTCTGTAAGGTATTCGCTGTTGTGATAAATGTAACCTCTGACAGATCCAGTGGCACTTCCAGATAATGATCGCGGAACTTACTGTTCTGCTCACTGTCCAGTACTTCCAAAAGTGCAGAGAACGTATCCCCTTTATAGTCTGTACTTACTTTGTCAATCTCATCCAGAAGGAGTACCGGATTCTTCACACCTGCTGTGCGAATTCCATTTGCAATTCTTCCCGGCATCGCTCCGACATACGTCTTACGATGACCACGGATCTCAGCCTCGTCACGTACTCCTCCTAAAGAAATGCGCACAAACGGTTTCTTAAGAGAACGTGCCAGGGACTTGGCAATAGAAGTTTTACCTGTTCCCGGAGGTCCCACCAGACAAAGAATCGGGCTCTCTCCCTTCTGTGTCAGTGTTCTGACAGCCAGGAATTCCAGGATTCTTTCTTTCACCTGTTCCAATCCATAATGATCTGCCTCTAAAACTTCTTTCGCATAGTTAATATCTGTATTATCTTCGGCACGTTTATTCCACGGCATCTCCAGGATTGTCTCAATATAAGTACGGATTACTCCATTTTCTGCCTGAGAACCGATTGTATTCTTAAACCGTCCAATTTCCTTATGGAGCTTTTCTTTTACCTCTTCTGGTGCATCTAATTTGCTACATGCTTCTTCGAACTCATCTGCATCTGAAAATGTAGTATCTTCACCTAATTCCTCGCGAATCACCTTCAGCTGTTCTCTTAAAAGATATTCTTTTTGATGCTTATCTACTTTATTTTTTACTTTCCTTTGGAGTTCTTCTTTGATCTCCATGATCTGCATCTCATTCACAAGCTTCAATGATAATTTCTCATATCTACTCCAGAAATCCAGCTCTTCCAGAAGTTCCTGTTGATCCTTGTACTTCAATGGAATATTCGCAGCCACTTCATTTACCAGACGTTTTAAATCAGTAATATCAAGAATTTCTGCAACAGATTCTTTGGAAATCTTTCCATTCTTTGCTGCATATTCTGTAATAATTTCCTTCAATCCGCGCATCATTGCTTCCGCATTCAGATCATCCGGAATCGTGATCTCCTGTTCTTCCAGAACTTCTACTTCTGCACGAAGATAAGGATCTGTCTCTTCAATTTTCTTAAGAACCGCACGATTCTTTCCTTCCACGAGAACCCTTACAACTTTCTTTGACAGCTTGATCAGCTGCTTCACAGATGCAACTGTTCCAGTCTCATAGACATCATCCTGTCCGGGGTTCTCTGTCTCTATTGATTTCTGGGCAACCAGAAATATCTCCTGCTCTTCAACCATTGCCTGTTGAATTGCAGCGATGGAGCGTTCTCTGCTCACATCAAAATGAACGATCATCTCCGGCATGATTGTTAATCCTCTTAAGGCAACCATAGGGAGACTTCTTGTCTCGTTGTCCAATTCAATTCCTCCTCGTTAGAAAAGGCGGGTAGGATGGTACTCCCATCACTCCCGCCTCGTTTTATACTCCGCAACTGTTTGCAGGATTCCTGTATCCAGTTACTATTTGCTCTCAGATGTCAGGAATGATTTTCTATCCTCACTATCACGAGTATACTTCGGTTCTTCCACTCCAAGAACCGCTTCCTTCGTAATGCGGCATTCCTTGATTGTCTTATCTGACGGTACTGTAAACATCGTATCCATCATGATATTCTCCATGATCGCACGGAGACCTCTCGCACCTGTCTTACGCTTCAATGTTGTCTCTGCTATTTCTAACAGAGCATCTTTATCAAATTCAAGCTTCACGCCATCCAGCTCCAGAAGCTTCTGATACTGTTTTACGATCGCACTTTTTGGCTCTGTAAGAATGCGTATCAATGCATCCTTATCCAGAAGATCCAATGATACTGTCACCGGAAGTCTTCCGACCAGCTCAGGGATCAAACCAAACTTTACAAGATCCTGTGGAAGTGCTTCCTGAAGAAGTACATCCATATCGTACTCATGTTTTGATGCGATCTCTGCATTGAATCCGATTGATTTTCTATCAATTCTTGTCTCAATGATCTTATCGATTCCTTCAAAAGCACCACCACAGATAAACAAGATGTTCGTTGTATCAATCTGGATCAACTCCTGATGTGGATGCTTTCTTCCGCCCTGCGGTGGAACAGACGCAACTGTTCCTTCGATGATTTTCAAAAGTGCCTGCTGAACACCTTCTCCGGAAACATCTCGTGTGATGGATGGATTTTCTGATTTTCTTGTGATCTTATCAATCTCATCAATGTAAATGATTCCGTGTTCTGCACGCTCGATGTCTCCGTCTGCTGCCTGAATCACCTTAAGGAGAATATTTTCAACGTCCTCTCCTACATATCCTGCCTCTGTCAGTGCTGTAGCATCTGCGATTGCAAATGGAACATTCAGCACTTTCGCAAGTGTCTGTGCCAGAAGTGTCTTACCACATCCTGTTGGTCCAAGCATCAGGATATTACTCTTCTGAAGTTCTACTCCAAGATCCTGTTCTGCCAGAATTCTCTTATAATGATTGTAAACTGCAACAGAAAGAACTTTCTTTGCCTCATCCTGTCCAATCACATATTCGTCCAGAAAAGCTTTCATCTCTTCCGGTGTCAGGAGATTAATATCGTCAAGTGCAGCTCTGTCATTAAAATCTAATTCTTCCTCAATAATCTCGGTACAAATAGCGACACAGTCATCACAGATATAGGTTCCGTTCGGTCCTGCGATCATCTTACGAACCTGGGACTGTGTCTTATTACAAAACGAGCATCTTACGATATCCTCAGTCTTTTTTCCTGCCATATTCTGTCACCTCAATAACCAATTAATGGTTTACTATTACTTCGTCGATCAGACCGTACTCTTTCGCCTCTTCTGCAGACATGAAATTGTCACGCTCTGTATCCTGCTGGATCACTTCCAGCGGCTTTCCTGTGTTTGCTGCCAGGATCTCATTCAATTTCTTCTTTGTACGAAGAATATGTTCTGCTGCAATCTGAATCTCTGTTGCCTGTCCCTGTGCACCACCGGATGGCTGATGAATCATGATTTCAGCGTTCGGAAGGGCAAATCTCTTTCCTTTCTTTCCACCGGAAAGCAGGAATGCGCCCATGCTGGCTGCCATACCGATACATACTGTTGAAACATCACACTTGATGTACTGCATTGTATCGTAGATTGCCAGACCTGCTGTTACAGATCCTCCCGGGCTGTTAATATACAGCTGGATATCCTTATCCGGATCGTCTGCCTCCAAGAACAGAAGCTGTGCAACGATCACGCTTGCTGACACATCATTTACTTCTTCTCCGAGGAAAATGATACGCTCCTTCAAAAGTCTTGAATAAATATCATAGGAACGCTCTCCGCGGCTTGTCTGCTCAATGACATAAGGTACTAAACTCATATGCTATCCTTCCTTTTCTATATGATTGTCGCTATTTGCAATAGTTATTGCCAGCAACGCATAATTATTGTTCTGATCCTTACTCCCGGATCAGTCCTCATCCTCTCACTTCTTATAGAAAGAGAAAAGGCACACCTGATATACAGGCGCACCCTCTCAAGAAATCTAATAAATGATTAGCCTTCTACAGATGCATCAACGATCAGAGTAACTGCATCCTGTACTGCAATATCCTCTTTCATCTGCTTCTTCTCGTTCTCACCCATGAACTCTTTCAGCTTCTCAACTTCCATCTTGTAAGACTCAGCCATCTTAGCTAACTCTTCATCAAGACGCTCATCAGATACTTCAATATTCTCTGCTGCTACGATTGCTTCAAGAACAAGTCTTGTTCTGATTCTCTTCTCAGCCTGTGGCTTAAGCTCTTCCATCATCTTCTCTTCTGAGAGACCTGTGAACTGGAAGTACTGCTCTACGCTGAGTCCCTGCTGCATAATGCGGCGTGCAAAATCATCAGCCATCTGCTTAGCCTGAAGGTCAACCATTGGTTCTGGAAGATCGATCTCTGCATTAGCAACTGCCTGCTCTACAGCCTGATCTTCTTTCTTAGCCTTTCCTTCGTTCTCTTTACGCTCTTTGATCTGAGCCTTTACTTCTGCTCTGTAAGCATCAAGTGTCTCAGCCTTCTCGGAAACGTCAGATGCGAACTCATCATCTACTTCCGGAAGCTCTTTTGCTCTGATTGCATGTACTGTACATTTGAATACAGCTTCTTTTCCTTTCAGATCTTCTGAATGATAATCTTCTGGGAATGTAACCTTAACTTCTACTTCTTTGTCGATCTCAGCTCCGATCAGCTGCTCCTCGAATCCCGGAATGAAAGAACCAGATCCGATTGTCAGTGGATAGTTCTCGCCTTTTCCGCCTTCAAATGCAACACCATCAACAAATCCTTCAAAATCAAGTGTAACATCATCTTTATCTGCTACAGCTCTGTCTGTAACCTCAACGATTCTTGCATGCTGCTCACGAACTTTCTCGATCTCCTCGTCAACTTCCTTCTGTGTTACTCTTGTAGAGTATTTGTCAACTTTAAGTCCTTTGTACTCTCCAAGTTTAACTTCCGGTTTAACTGCAACTTCTGCTGTGAAGATGAATGGTTTTCCCTTCTCAAGCTGAACGATATCAATTGTCGGCTGGGAAGCAATCTCAAGTTCACTCTCATCATATGCTTTTGCATATGCCTCAGAGATCATGCGGTTTGCTGCCTCATCATAAAATACTTCCGGTCCGTACATCTTCTCGATCATCTGACGCGGAACTTTTCCTTTACGGAATCCTGGAAGGCTGATTTTGCTGCGCTCTTTTAAGTAAGCTGCCTGCAGTGCCTTCTCTACTTCTTCAGCTGAAACTTCGATTGTCAGCTTTGCCATATTATGCTCTAATTTTTCTACCTGTAAACTCATTTTCTTCCTCCTTGTTTATAAGCAAATTCTTTACTTATCGAACGAATTAATTTCTTAAAAGTATACATTCGCAGTCATTGAAACAGTATAGCATATAAAGTCTCATATTTCCAGTGTTTTTTCCACTTTCCTATATCTTTTACATGTTTTTTTACATTTTTCTGACTACTTTTTCTAATTTTATTCCTTATATACAATAGATTCTGCTATTTCAGAAGCTTTTTCATTGCCAAAAAGCTGACGGATAAGTTCCAGTGCGAATGGTATCGCTGTTCCCACACCACGACTTGTTGTAATATTTCCATCTGTGACAAAGGAACAGAACTTTGCTTCTTTACAATTCAGCTGTTCTTCCATCCCCGGATAACAGCATGCTGCTTTCTCTTTCAACAATCCAAGTGCTCCAAATACAGTCGGAGCTGCACAGATTGCTGCGATTCTCTTTCCCTTTTCATTGAACTTGCAAAGTAAGTCTGCCAAACCTTTATGCTCTTTTAGATGCAGTGTTCCCGGCATACCTCCCGGAAGTACAAGAAGTTCTGCGTCATCAAAAAATGCTTTCTCAAACAATTCATCCGCTTCCACCTGTATTCCATGTGCTCCGTCAATCTGCAGTTTTCCCATAACAGAAACTGTCTCTACAACCGCTCCTGCTCTTCTCAAAAGATCCACTACAGTTAAACCTTCTACTTCTTCAAAACCGTCTGCTAAAAATACAACTACTTTCTTCATCCAATACTTCCTCGCTTTCCGATGATATCTCAACAATGATTTCATTTTACTGCGTGGATAAGTCGTTCGTCAAGTCAAGATAGTACTCATCTCACCATTGCCTTTTTATATTTCACGTATTATGATGTAAGTGTCAAAAGTATAAATTGCGTTTG
>OLOJ01003885.1_pt1 | contig 10083 bp, 8 predicted proteins | sample 1672251 | NCBI WGS metagenome assembly OLOJ01 (sample SAMEA3136664, study PRJEB25190) | human gut metagenome | biome: human gut; feature: human-associated habitat; material: faeces | place: Austria | collected 2013 | reverse complement strand
CATCATGAAAAATTGTGTATTACAGTTATGTCAAGCGGATATTCGCAATTGAAGCAGGGGACTTACTTGATTCGGTTAAACTTTCGTGTGACAAACGTAGCTGTCTGTGATATTATGAAAGTGATATAAGCGAAAATGACTTTTGCAGAAACGAAAGTATCTTTAAATGATATTTACAAATATACTTCCTCTAATGGCTTAAAGGGAAGTTTTATGGATACGGAACGGTATGAGTACAAATGAGCAGGAAACAGTAATGTCAATGCTGTATGGACTTCAGAAGTAGGAGAACAGTTCGAACATATGTATCGGCTGTTCTTTTTTTGTTTTCAGGCATTAATGCGGTAGTATTTTCTATATAAGTGTTGGGAGATTATATGAAAAAGTTTAAGGCAAACGATAATAAGAGTGAAGAACATGAGATCAACTACAGACAATTCAACAAAAAGCTGGAACTGCTGAATCAGATCCTGTCTCTGATATCAGACATCAATCAGGCATCAGATGAGAAAGAAGTGAAGGACTGTATTCCTGCATTGCTTCAATACACCGGCGAATATACAGATGCAGACAGAGTATATATTTTTGAACTGATGTCTGAAAAACAGGATTATTACAGCAATACCTTCGAATGGTGCAGAGAGGGGATCGTCCCTCAGATTGACAATCTGATTCGTATTTCTGCCGATAGTATGCCGGTGTGGCATGAGAAATTTCTTCGTGGAGAAACTATAATTATTCATGATCTGGAGAAAATATGTGAAACTATGCCTTCGGAATATGACATTCTGAAGGTTCAGGATATTCATTCTCTGCTGGTTTTACCTTTGTTTGCAAATACGCAGTTGAGCGGTTTTATCGGTCTGGATAATCCGGAGCTGGTTAATCCCGGTGTTTCCATATCGCTTCTTTCCAATGCAGGCGGACATCTTGCCAGTACATTGAACAATCTGCGCATGTTCAGGATGCTTGAGGAAAAACAGAAAACACTGGAGAGCAATCTGGAGGAACTTCAGAAGGAGAAGCATATCCTGGAAGCTCTCTGCGTAGATTATACCTCATTTTATTTATGTGATCTGGCAAATGATACTATGGAAACGATCAAACAGAGCGTACATTCCAATTGGGCAGAGATTGATGGGATGACGGAGCTGAAATCCGGCTATACCTCCAGAATCAGATATTATTATGACCATTATGTGATCCGGGAATCAGCACCGGATTTTCTCCAGAAGATGGAACGTCACGCTCTCATAGAGTATCTGCGGAATCACAAACGTTTTGCGTATCGTTATCAGTCAGTGAAAAACCATGCCGGACATGAGTATTTTGAATTACAGGTGATCCGCCTGGAGACAGGCAACAGGGATGATTATAAGATCATTATGGGATTTCGCTATATTGATGATATTGTGCAGGAGGATATGAAAAAGAAGCAGCAGATGGAAGAGACTATGGCTGATCTGAAAATGAATAATGAGATCATTTCTGCAATCAGCAAAATGTATTGGATCATCTACCGGATGGATCTGCTCCATGATACCTACGAGGAGATTTCCAGCCAGGAATCCATGCACCGTCTGACCGGCAGAAGTGGAAAGATTTCTGTTCAGTTTACAAAAGCCAGAGAGAAAATCGTAGCTCCCGAATTTCAGGAAAGAATGAGAGAATTCCTGGATGCTTCCACGCTGGCAGAGCGTCTGAAGAACAGAGAGGAGGTTTCCACAGAATACAGAGCCATAACCGGAGTCTGGCATCAGGCCAGATTTATTGTGAAGCTGCGAAACGAAGCAGGGGAAGTGACTAATGTTCTCTATGTGACGAGAGATATTAATGACCAGAAAATATCTGAGCTGGAGAGCCGGGAAGAACTGAGAAGAACCGCTCAGGAGGCGGAGAAAGCCAATCTGGCAAAGACAGATTTCCTGAGGAGAATGAGCCATGATGTCCGTACACCGATCAACGGGATCCAGGGCTGTGTGGATATTGCGGACCGTTATCCGGATGATCTGGAGCTTCAGCAGGAAGCACGTACCAGAATCAGGACTGCTTCCAGTTATCTTTTAAATCTTGTCAATGATGTGCTGGATATGAATAAGCTGGAATCCGGCAATATACAGCTTGAGAGAAAGCACTTTAATCTGCTGGAACTTTTGCATAATACGAATGAAATCACCAGGATGCAGGCAAATGAAGCTGGTGTCAATTATTATGTAGAAGATGGAGAAATCGTCCATACACAGCTGATAGGAAGTCCGGTACATTTCCAGCAGACATTGATGAATATCGGCAGCAATGCAGTAAAATATAATCATGATGGCGGTTCTGTGACAGTTACCTGTCGTGAGATTTCCTATACGGATACCATTGCGGAATATGAACTGACCTGTACAGATACCGGGATCGGCATGAGTGAGGAATTTCAGAAAAGGGCATTTGAGCCTTTTGCCCAGGAAGGGCAGTCAGCCAGAACAAAATATGCAGGTACCGGTCTGGGACTTGCCATTGCCAGAAAACTGACAGAACTGCAGGGAGGAACTCTTTTCTTTGATAGCATACAGGGAAAAGGAACCAAATTTATTCTCCATATTTCTTTTGAAATCTCTGCAGAGGAACAGGAAAAGAAATCTCATATGTATCAGAACTGTTCAGTAGAGGGAATTCAGGTTCTGCTGGTGGAAGACAATGAGCTGAATATGGAAATTGCTGAGTTTCTGCTGAAAGAAGAAAAAATGATAGTGACAAAGGCATGGAATGGACGGGAAGCCGTAGAAATCTTTGAGAATTCAGAGCCCGGATACTTTGATGTGATTCTGATGGATCTGATGATGCCACAAATGGGAGGTCTGGAAGCTACCCGCAGAATCAGAAAAATGGATCGAGAGGATGCGAAATCTATCCCCATTTTTGCTATGACAGCCAATGCCTTTCTGGATGATATTGCACAGAGTAAAGCAGCAGGAATGAACGAACATTTTTCAAAACCCCTTCAAATGGAGAAAGTGATAGATACCATTCGATTTTATTGCACAGCCCGATGAAAAACAGTTGGAAGAAAACATAACGAGGAAAATTCAATGAAAATAAATAGTACAGCTGCTAAACATATTAAAAAATACTGCTATATTATAGGACTTCTCTCTTTCCTGATCGCATTTTTTGCGTGTAGTCAGATGCTCCGACATCAGGAAAAGGAAAAAAAAGCATCGGGAACTTATATGGCACAAAGCACGATAAGGAGAGTCAAGGCAAAGCTGGACAATTATATAATGATTTCTGATTTTCTGGGAAATTATATCATTGATGGATCGGATATGGATGAAAACACTTTTTCAGAACTGGCAGAAAAGATTCCTAATGAGGAAGGTGTGGTAAAGGCGTTTGAGCTGGCACCGGAAGGGATAATAACCGAAATCTATCCTATGCAGGGAAATTCAGAGGCTCTTGGACTGGATGTTCTGAGGGAACACGAACGGAAAAAAGATGCAGTTCTGGCTAAGGAAACCGGGGAATATACACTTGGCGGTCCCTATCAGTTAAAGCAGGGAGGAACAGGAGCATTACTTTTTAAACCGGTTTATCGAACCGATGATTTCGGAGAGAGTAGTTTCTGGGGATTTGTACTCCAGGTAATTGACTGGGATCGTTTCATGAGTGATATAAATCTGAAATCTTTAAGTGAGGCAGATTTCAGTTATAAGATCTGGTCTTATGACAGAAGCAGTGGAGATAAGGTTATTCTTGCCCAGAGTCAGGATGATATGCCGGAAAACAGCCTGACGATAGAATGTGAGATCCCGAATAACACATGGTATTTTGATATTGTGCCTTCCAATGGGTGGACTCCGGTTTCTCAATGGATTCTTTCCATAATTGCTTCGTATATATTCTCGTTGCTGATCGCTATGGTTTTTTATCAGATATCCAGCAAAAAACACAGAGAAAAACAATATGCTGCTGAGCTTGAGAAAGCGGCAGAACTGGCGAAAAGTGCCAATGAAGCAAAAACACGATTTCTGTTTAATATGAGCCATGATATCCGGACGCCAATGAATGCGATCATAGGTTTTTCCGGATTACTGGAAAAGAACCTTCAAAACGAGGAAAAGGCAAAAGAATATCTGGGAAAGATCTGTTCTTCCGGAAATCTGCTGATGACGATTATTAACCAGATCCTGGAGATAGCCCGTATTGAAAGCGGCACTACAGCTCTGCAGCTGAAAGCAGAGGATATAAACACATTATTTCATACGGTAAACACAGTATTTGAGGAAGATGTAAGGAAGAAGAACCTGCAGTATTCGGTAGATTTGGATGTATATCATACCTTTATCCTTTGTGACAGGGTGAAACTTCAGGAGATAATGCTGAACATCATCAGCAATGCGATAAAGTATACGTCAGATGGGCATGGGGTTCATGTAAAGATATATGAGAAGGATTCAGAGGATCCCCGGAAAGCCCGGCTCATTTTTACCTGTGAAGATACAGGCATTGGCATGAGCGAGGAATATCTTCCACATATCTTTGAAGAATTTTCCAGAGAGCATACAACCACAGAGAACAAGGTCGCTGGTACAGGACTGGGTCTTCCTATTGTAAAATCCATGATCGAGTTGATGGGAGGAAGTATCCGGGTAGAAAGTACGCAGGGCGCCGGGACAAAATTCACTGTAGATATTTCTTTTGATACAGCATCAGAAGAGGATGTATACAGGAATCAGATATCTGAACAGCCGGATGCATTAAAGAGGATGGAAGGAAAACGTATTCTTCTTGCAGAAGATAATGATCTGAATGCAGAAATTGCGATAGAACTGCTTGCGGAACAAAAGATTATTGCAGACCGCGCAATGGATGGAGCTGACTGTCTGGATAAGCTGGAGAAAGCAGCTTCCGGATATTATGATATGATTCTTATGGATATTCAGATGCCGGTGATGGATGGATATGACGCTACAGCCAGGATACGCAGAATGAAAGATGAGGAGAAAGCTTCCATACCCATTATAGCAATGACAGCAAACGCCTTTGCAGAGGACAGACAAAAGGCGATATCGACTGGAATGAATGATCATGTAGCAAAACCAATTGATATGAAGGTGCTTTTACCGGTGATGGCAAAATATATCAGATAGAACAAATCCGCCGATATGATTACACAAGTTGATCGTATCAGCGGATTTTTTGTCAAAATCTGTGGACTTATATAGTATTAAAAACTATATATTAAAGTAATAAACACAAGAATAACTTGACAACAATAACACAAAGGTATACACTGTAAATACTTTGAGCATCAAAATAAATAACGAGAGACAGGCGAGGTTTTACAGTGAACACAAAAACAGAAAAATATACAAGTAGACTGAAAGAACTGAAAATAGGAGAAAAAGTAGCTGCCATTCCCATTATCCAGGGAGGAATGGGTGTGGGAGTCAGCCGGAGTTCCCTTGCGGGGGCAGTGGCAAAAGAAGGTGGTATAGGTGTGATCTCCACTGCCCAGATCGGGTATGATGAACCGGAATTTGAAAAGGATCAGGCAGCTGCCAACCGTATTGCTATCCAAAGACATATCAGCAGGGCAAAAGAAATCGCAGAGGGACATGGCATGGTGGCAGTAAACATTATGGTTGCCCTGAAACATTATCAGGAACATGTTCTGGAATCTGTAAAAGCAGGAGCAGATGCCATTATCAGCGGGGCAGGGCTTCCTGTGGATCTTCCATCACTTGTGCCGGAAGACTGTGGCACAAAGATTGCACCTATTGTATCTTCCATGCGTGCAGCCAGATTGATCCTCAAGATGTGGGCACATCGCTTTCAGCGCACAGCGGATTTTCTAGTGATAGAAGGACCGAAAGCAGGAGGACATCTGGGATTTCAAAGAGAACAGCTGGAAAACATAGAAAGTCTGGATTATGACAATGAAATCCGAAACATTATAGAATGTAAGAAAGAATACGAAGAACGATTCCAAAGAAAAATTCCGGTGATCGTGGCAGGAGGGATTTTTGACAGAAAAGATATTGACCATGTAATGGAACTGGGGGCAGACGGAGTGCAGATTGCCAGCCGCTTTGTGGCAACAGAAGAATGTGATGCCTCCGATGCATACAAACAGGCATATATCCAGGCAGAAGCAAAAGATATCCGCATTATCCAGAGTCCTGTGGGAATGCCTGGCAGGGCATTGTATAATGATTTTATAAAAGAAGTAGAACAGGGCAGACAGCCTGTAAAGAAATGTTACAACTGTCTTCATAAATGCAATCCCAAAGAAGTCCCTTACTGCATCACCAAAGCACTGATCGATGCAGTAAAAGGCGAAGTTCAGAGGGGACTTGTTTTTTGCGGAGCCAATGTGGACCGTATCAGAGAAATGACCACAGTTCCGGAACTTATGAAAGAACTGGCAGAAGTATAACAGAAATCCGACCAGAATCATGCACCAAGTCTCACCTGCGTTCGACTTGAATTGGGTCCAGAGCTAAAGGAACTGCTACTGAACGAAGCGATATTGATATTGCAGTGTCAGGCGTGAAAAGTTGTGATGTTTTGGATCTGGAGGAGAAACTGCAGGACATTCCTACCTTATATACAATAGACCTGGTGGATCTTGATACATGCAGGAATCAGTTGCTTTTGGAGGATATACGGCAATATGGACGAGAAATTTACAAGAAGATTTGAGTCATTTAAGAATTCCCTGGATTCTTTGGCAGAGCTGATAACAGGGGATGTGTGGATGGACATGCTGAAAATCCGTAATCAGCTGGCACATGACTATGATGGAATAATTATAAAAGAACACTGTCAGAATATCATACATGTATATATTGATAAATTATATGAGTTCAGGGCTGTTGTGGAAGATTTACTAATGTAATATGGGAGATATTTTGACCAGGTTACTGTGAAGGTCGTGAACAGTAAGAGAGAATCTAAAAGTAAGGAGCGAGAAATCGTCCCTTCTTTTTACTAAGGAGTATAAAGAACAAGGATGGAAAGGAGTTTTGTATGAAAAAAGAAAAAGGCAACGCAGTTGCATTAGTACCTATTGTAGTGTTCCTGGTATTATATCTTGGGCTGGGAATCCTGTTTGAGTATGTAATGAAAATCCCCATGGGATTTTATAATGTGCCTATCGTAGTGGCATTTCTGGCTGCCATACTGGTAGCCTGTCTCCAGAACCGGGCAGTAAGTTTTGATAAGAAACTGGAGATCATGGCTGGAGGCGTAGGTGACAAAAATATCATCACCATGCTTCTGATCTTTCTGGCAGCAGGGTCTTTTGTAGGGGTTGTAGGCAGAAGCAGTGCAGAAAGCGTGGCTTACTGTATGCTTACCCTGATACCGGCCAGATTTTCTGTGGCAGTTCTCTTTGTGGTGGCATGTTTTGTATCAGTAGCCATGGGTACCTCTGTAGGAACCATTACACTTCTTACTCCTATTGCAGTAGCAGTTTCCACAGCTTCAGGATTTGACCTGGCATTCTGCGTGGCATCAGTTATAGGAGGTGCCATGTTTGGAGATAACCTTTCTTTTATCTCCGATACCACCATTGCCGCATGTAATGGTCAGGGTTGTGAAATGAAAGATAAATTCCGGGAAAACTTCTGGATTGCTTTTCCGGCAGCAGCTGTTACTTTGATCCTGATATTGATTCTGTCCTTCCAGACAGAGATCAAAGGTCATGTAACCCAGTCTTATCACCTCCTTCAGGTGCTGCCTTATGTGTTGGTGCTGATCGGTGGTATTATTGGAATCAACGTATTTGTAGTACTTCTTACAGGAATTGTGTCCGGTGCATTTATCATGCTGCTGGGAGGTCACACCACACCGGTAGATCTTCTTACCAATATGGGATCAGGGGTTTCCGGCATGTTTGAGACCTGTATGGTGGCGATTCTGGTGGCAGCCATGTGTGCACTGATCCGGGAATATGGAGGATTTGATGCACTTCTCAACTGGATACATAAGATTTTTCAGGGCAAAAAAGGTGGTCAGTTTGGTATGGGACTGCTGGTTGGTGCGATGGATATTGCAACTGCCAACAATACAGTAGCGATAGTTATGGCGAATCCTATTGCCAGAGAAATGGCACAGGAGTATGGGATCACTCCCCGGAAAACAGCTTCCATCCTGGATACGTTTTCCTGTATTTTCCAGGGGGTCATTCCATATGGCGCACAGATGCTGGTGGCAATCTCCGCAGTTAATGAACTGGGAGGAGAGATTTCTGCCTTTCAGATCATGCCGAAGCTCTTTTATCCTATGTTTCTTTTTGTGGTTTCCATCATTACCATAGCGAGAAGTGAGAAATAAAGGTATGGTTTTCAGGAACAAAAATGTAAAACAGAGAAGTATAATAAAAAATAAAGTTTTACAGGAAGGAAGAACGATCATGAAGAAAAAAATAATAATTGCGGCAGGAATTCTGGTGGTTATAGCAGTGGGAGCAGGAGTATATCAGAACCATCCATCTGGTGGAGGGGTGGATCAGGAGATTCTGGCCCGTCTTGCAGGGCAGTATGGAATTCCATATGATGATGATATGGATGAGGATGCCTATTATGATAATGAGTGTTTCTGGGAGATGGTCATTTTTACAGAACCAGATGAATTCTTTACGACAAAGCCGCCGGTTCTGATGATCTATGATGCGGAGGCCGGAGACCCTGGCCTGGCAGGAACGATCGTAGAGCTGGACACTGACACCATAAAGATAAAAATAGACAATGATATGACAGATAAAGAATACTATCCGTCCGGATGGAAAATGGAATCAAATACCATGGAGTTTACCTATGAAGAAACAGAGGATGGTCTGGAACTGACCAATCACGGCAAAACATTCACATTTGTAAAATATCAGGAAGATTAAACGTAAAAAAATAAAAAACACTTGACCTTCCACCTTATGGAAGCTGTATAAAACAAGTACAGACAGCAACAGAAACGGTTTTCAGGTTGTCGGGAAAGCAAGAGGTAGCACAATGAAGATCAAACAGGTGGAAGAGCTTGTGGGAATCACAAGAAAAAATATCCGTTTTTATGAAGAGCAGGGGCTTCTTAATGTAGAACGTGCAGAAAACGGATACAGAGAATATCATAAAGAAGATGTGATCCGGCTTCAGGAGATCAAACTGTTCCGTAAGATGGATATTTCTATAGAAGATATGAGGGCTCTTTTTGAGAAAAAGAAAAGTCTGCAGATCTGCCTGGAACAGCATCTGAAAGAGCTGAAACGGCGTAAAGAAGGTATCAGCAAAATGCAGGATATTTGTGAACGTCTTATTCTTGAACACAGGTCACTGGATAACCTGAACGTAGAGGACTGTCTGGAAGAAATCGAGCAGATGGAGAAAGAAGGTGCGAAGTTCATGAATGTAAACAGGACAGATGTTCACAGGAAAAAAAGAACAGGGGCTATTGTAGGTGCAGCAGTTATGACTGTACTTATGGTATTCACCATGGTAATGATGGTGTGGGGGAATTCACAGGATCCTATACCGTTGGGAATGTTTCTGCTTCTTCTGGCAATCCCTCTTGTGATCATTATCGGAACATTGGCAGCACTTGCAGGAAGAATGAAAGAAATCGAAGGAGGAGAAGAGGATGAAGCTTCTAAGTATTGAATATATTCCAGGTGTTGAATTTGAACCACTTGGAATCGTAAAGGGAACAGTGGTACAGACCAAGAACGTAGGCAGAGATTTTATGGCAGGCATGAAAACGCTGGTAGGTGGTGAAATCGTAGGATATACAGAAATGCTTAATGAAGCACGTCAGATTGCCACGAAGCGAATGGTAGACGAGGCAAAAGAAATGGAAGCTGACGCAGTGATTGGTGTGAAGTATGGCTCTTCACAGGTAATGTCAGGGGCTGCAGAAGTAATTGCTTATGGAACCGCTGTAAAGTATAAATAACCGAAAAATAATGGAACTCCCGGGAGCGTTTGTTTCCGGGAGCTTTTTTTGACCCTGGCATCGGAATATGTTATTATCAGAAGTAAAGAACAGTGGTAACTATTCAGAAGGTAGTATCCCGCGAGGTGTTTTGGCATGTTTTTTGCCAAA
>OLOJ01003870.1_pt1 | contig 10126 bp, 6 predicted proteins | sample 1672251 | NCBI WGS metagenome assembly OLOJ01 (sample SAMEA3136664, study PRJEB25190) | human gut metagenome | biome: human gut; feature: human-associated habitat; material: faeces | place: Austria | collected 2013 | reverse complement strand
AATATGTAGAGGAAGTTGGAACCATGAACATCATGTTCAAGATTGCCGGTGAAATCTACACAGCACCGATCGAAGGAACCGTTCTTCCGGGTGTTACAAGAGATTCCATGATCCATCTGCTCCGTGACTGGGGTTACAAGGTAAATGAGACAAGACTTTCCGTAGATGATCTGATGAAAGCCGGACATGACGGCACATTGGAAGAGGTATTCGGTACAGGTACAGCAGCCGTTATCTCACCGGTCGGAGAACTCCGTTACAAAGATGATGTTGTGACAGTCAACAACTTTGAGATCGGTGAACTGACACAGAAATTATATGATACTTTAACCGGCATCCAGTGGGGAAGAATCCCGGATAAATATGGCTGGACAGTAGAAGTAAAATAACTTCTGGACATTTTTCGCATATCATAGTATAGTAATCATGTTATAGATGCCTTCATAGATGTAGCAGCATTTATGAAGGCATTTACAATATATATAGCACATTGATAATCGAATAAGGTTTATATTTTCAGATATGCGATCCTGTCTGTGACTGATTGCAGACATTTAGGTTTCTCTTCTAGCGCCATGTACCTGTGAGGACGACCATACACAGGTTAACGAGGAAAAGGGTTATCGAAAATTCGGCGGACGCCCTTTCGTACTTCCCAGTGCGAGATATGCCGGCAAATATGCAGGTGACTGCAAAACAAATACGGTATAATGGGACAATTAGATTTGAATATGATTTAAATTTTAAATAGAAAAGAAGAGGAAATTTAATATGTGTGGAATTATAGGTTATACAGGCAGTGAAAACGTAAAAGATGTTTTATTAGATGCGTTGGAATTATTAGAGTATCGTGGATATGACAGTGCGGGTATTGCAGTGAAAGACGAAACTTCCCATGTGACAAATGTTTATAAATGTGCCGGAAGAGTAAGTGATTTAAGAGCAATTTGTGATTCGAAGAAGATTTTGTCTGCCTGCGGTATCGGACATACAAGATGGGCAACTCACGGTGGAGTTACAGACCAGAATGCACATCCGCATCAGCAGGGGAAAGTGACTCTGGTTCATAACGGGATCATCGAAAACTATCGTGAGCTGATTGCCGATTACGATTTGCAGGAAATCCTTCATTCTGAAACAGATAGTGAAGTTGCGGCTGCATTATTAAATCATTATTACAAGGGAGATCCAAAGGAAGCGATCAAAAAAACAGTGAGCAAATTAAAGGGTACCTTTGCGCTTGTGATCCTGTTTGAAGATCAGCCGGATGTGATCTACTCGATCCGGAATGTCAGCCCGATCGTTGCAACCATATGCAAAGAGGGAGCAATGCTTGCATCAGATCTGACTGCACTCTGCCGTTTTACAAATGAATACTTTGTTGTACCGGAATATCACATTTTAGAGTTGCACAAAGATCATGTGGTACTTACGGATTTAAATGACAATGTGGTAGAACCAGAATTTTTGTCCGTTGACTGGGAGTTGAACAGCGCGGGAAAGAATGGTTATCCATTTTATATGGAAAAAGAGATTATGGAGCAGCCGGAAGCAATCAAGAATACGATCAAAGACCGTATCGTGAACGGTCTGCCTGATTTTACTTCGGATGGTGTGCCGGATTCTCTTTTTACAGACTGTGACAGAATTTGTGTGGTAGCATGCGGAACAGCCATGCATGCGGGACTTGTGGCACAGGCTCTGGTAAAATCTATCGTTCATGTGCAGATGGACGTAGAACTTGCATCAGAGTTTATGTATTCCGATCCGGTCATTGATGAGAAAACATTGGTGATCGCAGTATCACAGTCCGGTGAGACAATTGATACCTTGGAAGCATTAAAATATGCGAAGAGACAGGGCGCAAAATGTTTATCCGTTATCAACGTAAAAGGTTCTTCCATTGCAAGAGAAAGTGATTATGTGTTATACACCGCAGCAGGACCTGAAATTGCAGTGGCAAGTACAAAAGCTTACACAACACAGCTTTCCGTATTTTATCTTGTGGTTGCAAAAATGGCATTATTGCGAGGTGTCTACACAGAGGAGCAGACAAAGAGCTTTATCGCAGAATTAGAGCGTGTTCCGGAAGTGATGCAGAAAGTATTGGAGAAAAGACGTGACATCCATGTGATCGCAAAGAAGATTCTGGAAGCAAAGGATCTGTTTATGATCGGACGTGGACTGGATTACTCTATTTTACTGGAAGGATCATTGAAACTGAAAGAGGTTTCTTATATTCACTCTGAGGCTTATGCCTCCGGCGAATTAAAACACGGACCAATTGCACTGATCACGACTAACACACCGGTTGTTGCAACGGTAACACAGGAAAAACTCATGTCAAAAGAGCTTTCCAATATTAAGGAAGTAAAATCCAGAGGTGCAGATATTGTATTATTTATCAAAGAGGCACTTTCCGGTGATCTTGATACCGAATATCAGGTGATCAAGCTTCCGGATATGCAGGATGAATTTATGGTTTTACCTGCATCGGTTGCATTACAGCTTTTAGCATATTACGTGTCATCCGATAAGGGATTTGATGTTGATAAGCCAAGAAATCTGGCGAAGGTAGTTACGGTAGAGTAAGAATTAAGTTTTGGGGGATTTGGATAAAGAACGGAAATAAAAATTGAGAAGTTGGGAAATCGAATGTTTTGCACAGGAAGCAGAACAGGATCGCATGTCTGAGCATATAATATAAGGAAATATAGGAAGAGGTTGTTCATGCCAGATATCAAATATGCCCAGACAGAGGCTGTAGATAAAGGAAGCCTCAAGGTAGAAGTACTTGCGAACCGGACCAGACGACCGATCGAGGGAGCGAAAATCACGATTTCCTATTCGGGCAAGCCGGATTCCACGGTGGAGGAGGTAAGCGCAGATGATTCAGGAATGTCGGAGAAACTTACGCTTGATGCGCCTCCGCTTGAATACTCGATGGAACCCTCCGAAAATCAGCCATTTGCCCAATATACGGTCAAAGTTACCGCACCGGGATATCGTCCCGTCAGTATTTCGGGTGTTCAGGTTTTTTCAGAGCAGCTCGCATTGCAACAGGTGCGAATGGCGGAAGAAAATGAGGAAGAAAATCAAATAGATTCCATTGTGATTCCGGTCAATACGTTGTTTGGCAATTTCCCGGCAAAAATAGCAGAGTCCGAGATCAAGCCTGTCTCCGACTCAGGGGAGATCGTGCTGAGTAAAGTGGTGATCCCGGAATTTGTCGTTGTTCATGACGGACCGCCATCGGATCCCAATGCGGCAAATTATTATGTCCGTTACCGGGATTACATCAAAAATGTGGCATCCAGCGAGATATACAGCACGTGGCCGGACAGCACGCTGCGTGCCAATATCCTTGCGATCATGTCCTTTACGTTAAACAGGGTTTACACGGAATGGTACCGGAACAAAGGCTATAACTTCACCATCACAACATCCACTGCTTATGACCAGAAATTTGTATATGGAAGAAATATTTTCCAGAGTATCTCGGATGTGGTAGAGGAAATGTTCCAGAATTATCTTTCCAGACCGAATGTGAGACAGCCAATCCTGACGCAGTATTGTGACGGACAGCGCGTGACGTGCAGCAACTGGCTGAGCCAGTGGGGAAGCAAATATCTTGGGGATCAGAACTACGAAACGATAGAAATTCTCCGTTATTATTATGGTGATAATATGTTTATCAATACAGCGGAGGAGATTTCCGGTATCCCGGCATCCTGGCCACGGTATAATCTGGAAGTGGGCGCTGCCGGAGATAAGGTCCGGCAGATCCAGGAACAGTTAGCGAGAATCTCGCAGGCTTATCCGGCAATCCCGACGATCACACCGGATGGGATTTACGGAGAGGCAACGAAGGCAGCAGTAGAAAAATTCCAGTCTATTTTTGGCTTGCCTGTGACGGGAGTGGTAGATTACCGCACCTGGTATAAAATATCGGAGATCTATGTTGCGGTGACAAGGATTGCAGAACTGGTATAAAATGTGGAGTAAATGTGCCGGGGGATTGGTATTTTTCAGTTCCCCGGCACAAAAACGTTTCAGGAACAGATCGCAGACTAGGATTTGAGTAGAAAATGTGTTAAACTAAAAGTTAGTTTAGATTGCAGTAAAGCAGGGATAAAAAGTATGAACAACTATAAAATCACAATCCAGTATGATGGGACAAGATACAAGGGCTGGCAGGGGCAGAACAGCACCGGGCTGACCATTCAGGGAAAAATAGAAGCAGTGCTGGGACAGATGGCAGGACACGCGGTGGAAGTCATCGGTTCGGGGAGAACGGATGCGGGCGTGCATGCCAAAGGCCAGGTGGCAAATTTTCATATTGAGGAGCATTTTACGGAGGGAAAGATCCTGTCCTATCTGAATCATTATCTGCCGGATGACATTGCCGTTATTGCGGTTGAGCAGGTGGACGAGCGTTTTCACAGCCGTTACGCCGCAAAGAAAAAGACCTACCGCTATCACATCCATATGGGAGAGATCTCGGATGTTTTCGAGCGGAAATATGAGTACCAGTATGAGAAAACACTCGATGTGGAACGCATGAAAGAAGCTGCTTCCTATCTGATCGGAACACATGATTTTACTTCATTTTGCGGAAATAAGAAAATGAAAAAAACGGCAGTCCGCACAATTTATGAGATCAATTTTACGAAGAAAGGGAATGATCTCTGGATCGATTACCGGGGGAATGGATTTTTGCAAAATATGGTGCGGATCCTGACGGGTACGCTGATCGAGGTCGGGGATGGCAGGAGAGCGCCGGAGGAGCTGCCGCAGATCTTAGAGAGCAAAAACCGGGAGAACGCAGGCTATACAGCACCGGCATGTGGACTGATGCTGATGGAAGTGCATTATTAAAAGATAAATTCATAAGAAAAAACAGGCAGCAGGTGTTACATGGAAAAATGGTTTGTAATCAACAAAGGGGCTGATTTTGAAAAGCTTGGAAAAGAGTTCGGGATCAGCCCTGTCACAGCGCGTCTTATCCGAAACCGTGAGGTGATCGGGGAGGCGGCATTTGAAAGATATCTGAATGGAAGTTTAAAGGATTTATACGATCCACATTTATTGAAAGATGCAGATCGTTTGACAGATATTTTAAAAGTTAAAATAGAAGAGCAAAAGCCGATCCGTATTATCGGCGACTATGATATAGATGGAGTTATGTCAACCTATATTTTATACCGGGGAATCCAACACTGTGGTGGAAATGTTTCTACGCAGATTCCGGATCGTATGAAGGATGGCTATGGAATCAATGAGAATCTGATCGATCAGGCAAAAAGAGACGGAATGGATACCATTCTTACGTGCGATAACGGAATTGCTGCAATCTCAGAGATTGCGCATGCCAAAGAACTTGGGATGACCGTGCTTGTGACCGATCACCACGAGATTCCCTATACAGAGGAGAACGGGGAAAAGCAGTTCCTTCGCAGCAACGCAGATGCAATCGTGAATCCAAAGCAGCGGGAATGTGCGTATCCTTTTAAAGAGTTATGTGGAGCAGCAGTCGCATGGAAAGTGCTGCAGGTATTGTATGAAAAAATGGGTTTTGCCCTGGAAGAAACCTATGAATTTCTGGAAAATGTCGCATTTGCAACCGTTGGCGATGTCATGGATCTGACAGACGAAAACCGCATTTTGGTGAAAGAGGGATTAAACCGCATTCACCGCACAAAAAATCCGGGGATGCGCGCCCTGATCTTTCAGAATCATTTAGAACCGGAGCAGATCAATGCATATCATTTTGGTTTTGTGTTGGGACCGTGCATCAATGCGAGTGGCAGACTTGATACAGCAAAACTGTCTCTGTCTCTTTTTTTACAGGGAGAGGAAGAGGCAGCAAAAACGGCAAGGGAGCTTGTGGAGTTAAACCAGCAGCGCAAAGATATGACAGCAGATGGCGTCGAGGAGGCAAAACGTGTGGTGGAGGAACATTACATGTCGGATAAAGTGCTTGTCATTTATCTGCCACAGGTGCACGAAAGTCTTGCAGGAATCATTGCAGGGCGTATCCGGGAGGCTTATCATAAGCCGGTATTTGTGCTGACGAAGGCGGAGGAGGGCGTGAAGGGCTCCGGGCGTTCCATTGAGGAGTACTCCATGTATGAGGAACTATGTAAGTGCAGGGAACTTCTGGAAAAATTCGGCGGACATCCGATGGCGGCAGGATTATCTCTTCCGGAAGAAAACGTGGATAAGTTCCGTGAAAAAATCAATGCCTGTGCAAATCTCACGGAGGATGACCTGATTCCGAAGATCAAAATTGATATTCCGATGCCAGCAGCGTATGCGGATGCCGGTCTTATCCGGGAATTTGCAGTGTTAGAGCCTTTTGGAAAAGCCAATATCAAACCACAGTTTGCCGACAAAAACCTGAGTATCACAAAGGCTTTTGTGGTCGGAAAAAATCAGAATGTGTTGCGGCTGAACCTGGTGACAGCCGCGGGAGAGGCGGTATCGGCAGTCTATTTTGGTGATATTGAGGCGTTCAAAGCATATTATGCGGAAAAGTATGGAAGTGCGGAAGTGGAAAAAGCTTTTCGCGGTCAGATAAACAAATTGAGGATAATGATTGTGTACTATCCGGAGATTAACGAGTATAATGGAGTGGAAAGCGTACAGGTTATCATTCGAAATTATCAGTAAAAGCTGGAGGATGGCATATGTTTGGTGGAAAAAAAGCAAAAGAACTGGAAGAGGAACTTCTGGCATTACGGGAAAAACAGAACCGTCTGCAGGAGCAGATTTCTAATATTGCAAAAGCAAAAGACAGCGCAGAAGAGACATTGGTACAGATGACGATCTCAAAAACGGAACTGGATGAGACAATCACGGCGGTTTCAGAGGAATTGGAACTGTTAAAGGAGTGTTCAGAGGCGAATTCAGGACAGACCGTACTGTTGAAACAGCAGCTTGCAAAAAAGAATGAACAGAATATCAGATTGCAGCAGGAAAAAGAAGCACTCTGCCAGCAAATGGAGGGTGAGCACGAGAAAATTGCAAAAGTTGTAGAGAAGAACAAGTACGTCACCACACCCATGAAGGAGATAGAATCGTTCTATGAGGCATATTGTCAGGAGAGAGAGTCTGTTGAAGAGGCGTTACAGAAACTGGCAGATATTTCACAGAATATGGGAGTTCTGGCACTCGGCGCAGCAATCGAGGCAGGACGCATGGGAGAAGACGGAAGAAAATTTGTGACAGCGGCAGAGGAAGTGCGTGTGAACGCAGAGCAGTATACTTCGGCGGTTGCGGATGTGCTTGCGAGAATCAGTGGTTTTGAGGAAACTGCCACAGAGGCGGAAAAACAGATTCATGCGTTAAATGATCTCTTAAAAGAAAATAACGGTTCTCTGGTGAAACTTCTGGAAGACAGGGACACAGAGGCAGTGGAAACGGATCATGAAAATGTGGAAGAAGAAACAAATATTGAAGAAATATTAGAAAGTCTCTGTCAGGGTGAAAATGAATTTTTCGAAGTGCAGAGCAGAGTGTTATCCAAAGCGGAAACACTGCGCCAGGAGTGGAAAGAGCACAAAGAATGTGCGGATGAATTAGAACGCAATGTGGAGGAAGTCCATCGTTTCGTCCAGACAGAATAAAGAAGCCACAGGTTTTAAAATATATCTAATTTATAATCATGGAAAAGAGAGGGGAAAAGTATGACAAAAGAGGAGAAGTTTACATTTTTATCAGCGGATGGCAAAACAACCATCCATGCAGTCAAATGGATTCCGGAAGATGGAAAGTATGAGGCAATTTTACAGATCACACATGGCATGATAGAGTTTGTAGAGCGCTACAGACTATTTGCTGAATTCCTGACAGAGAATGGCTTTATGGTGGTGGGACATGACCATTTAGGACATGGGGATTCCGTAGCATCCAAAGATGACTGGGGATATTTTGCGGAAAATCCGAGTGACACGGTGATCGCAGACATGCATGCACTGCGCACGATGATCCAGAAAGAAAATCCGGGTGTTCCTTATTTTATGATGGGACACAGTATGGGATCTTATATGCTCCGGAAATACCTCACCATTCACAATGATGATTTGAGAGGGGCAATCATTATGGGAACCGGTTGTGTGCCGGACAATACGACCAAACTTGGAATCAACGTGTGCAAATTCCTGGCAAAAATTTTTGGCTGGCATCACAGAAGCAAACTGGTAGAATCGCTGTCGTTTGGCGGACCATATAAGAAATATGATCTTTCTGGAAAAACACTTTCAAACAGCTGGCTTACAAAAGATGAGGATATTGTAAAATTTTATTATAGCGAACCGCGGTGTACGTTCAAATTTACTTTAAACGGCTATCTGGGGCTGATGGAAGCAGTTCTCTACGATAATCAGTTGGAAAATGTGAAGAAAGTACCAAACAAGCTTCCAATTTTTATTGTATCCGGTCAGGATGATCCGGTGGGAGATAATGGTGTCGGCGTGAAAAAAGTGTATGATCTCTTCAAAGAGGCAGGTTCTCTGGATATTACATATAAGCTTTACGAAAATGACAGACATGAAATTTTAAATGAGACAGACCGCGATAAAGTGTATGCAGATCTTCTTGCATGGATGAGAGTGCGGATCGATACGTAAATAAAAAGAGAGGGAAAAAAAGTGAAGAGAAAGAGAATGACAAAGAGAATTGCAGCAATTATTTTAGCAGCAGTGATGATGATACCAACACATGTAACATCATTTGCAGCAGATGCTTCTGCGCAGAACACCGCAGGGCAGGAGGCAGGCAATGCCACATCCGGTGATTCCCAGACAACACAGTCGGAGAATCAGGCGGCAACGCAGAATGACAGCAGCACAACAGGTACAGATACCAATGCTGGTTCAACCGGAACTACAACTACACAAAACAGCTCTGCTTCAGATACGAAGAACAGCACAACAAATAATTCTGCTTCGGATGCACAGAGCAGCACAACAAATACTTCTGCTTCAGATGCACAGAACAGCACAACAAATAATTCTGCTTCAGATGCACAGAGCAGTACAACAACAAATTCCGACAGCACAAATACTTCCACCAGTGGCACAACCGATAATGTCACAGGCGGGGTAACGGTAGAGGATGATAAAAAATCCACAGAAAATGTGACTGGAGATGTCATTGTGGATGAGAATAACGATAAAGTTGAGATTAAGAAAGATGATAAACCTTATCTGGCACTCGGCGCAGATCTGTCTGATGACCAGAAAAATATCGTATTATCCCTTATGGGAATCGATCCTGCCAATCTTGCAAATTATAACGTCACTTACGTTACAAATGCACAGGAGCACCAGTACCTCGATTCCTATGTGGATTCTTCCAAAATCGGAAGCAAGTCCTGGTCTTCTGTCGTGATCGTAAAGCGTAAAAAAGGAAATGGATTAAACATTTCTACGAACAATATCACATACTGTACCGTTGGTATGTACAAAAATGCGCTGACAACTGCCGGAATTACAGATGCAGATATCATCGTTGCAGGCCCAAAGCCAATCTCCGGAACCGCTGCACTGGTTGGAATCTTTGAGGCATATGAGGCAATGACCGGGGGAGCAGTACAGGATAACGTTGTAGATGCAGCGTTAAATGAACTTGTTGTCACCGGAGAACTGGAAGCTTCCATTCAGGGTCTGACCGATCAGGAAGTGGAGGAGTTTATTGCTTACATCAAGTCCCTGATCGCAGAAAAAGGACTGACTGACGAGAAGAGTATCAACGAAGCAATTGATGAAGCCTGTGATAAATATGGCGTCACTTTATCTGATGATGAGAGACAGAAAATCGTTGATCTTCTTTTGAAAATTACTTCTCTTGGAATTGATTTAAGTGGACTGGTGGATTACGCAGCCTCTCTCTACAATTCCTTTAAAAATGGAGGAAGCTCTTCCGGAATCATTGCATCTATTGGTAACTTCTTTGGAAATATCTTTAGTGCGATTGGGGAGTTCTTCAAAAATCTGTTTAAATAACCGGAGTTTTAACGTATGAACTGCCGCTTGTGGGTGGTGTTACGGATTTTCGCAGGTTATGTTAATTGCATGCCAACAAAGTGTATAGAAATATAAAAAATAGAACTGTTTGTTTTCAG
>OLOJ01003863.1_pt1 | contig 10142 bp, 8 predicted proteins | sample 1672251 | NCBI WGS metagenome assembly OLOJ01 (sample SAMEA3136664, study PRJEB25190) | human gut metagenome | biome: human gut; feature: human-associated habitat; material: faeces | place: Austria | collected 2013 | reverse complement strand
GCGTCCACGATTGGATTTAAAAGATTAGATTTCAACTCACACGCTCACGTGGAGCGTGACGGAACACGGTCACGCAAAGAAAGGCGGCAAGGGCAATTTCAACTCACACGCTCACGTGGAGCGTGACTTGGCAATGTTTTCTGTAGTTGATTTATTCGTAATTTCAACTCACACGCTCACGTGGAGCGTGACGAGATTTGTAAATACTGCTGAGGTATATCTGCAATTTCAACTCACACGCTCACGTGGAGCGTGACCAGTTCTTGTCTTGAGTATATCATTTGACAAAGTATTTCAACTCACACGCTCACGTGGAGCGTGACGGTGAAGAGATGAAAAGAGGGAAATTATAATGAATTTCAACTCACACGCTCACGTGGAGCGTGACATAAAACCACGTTAAAGGGGGTGGCAGGAAAAGATTTCAACTCACACGCTCACGTGGAGCGTGACGGATAAACGCACAAAGCAAACACGCTATTAGCATATTTCAACTCACACGCTCACGTGGAGCGTGACCAATAACGTTAGTTAATTCCACTTCAAAAACACATTTCAACTCACACGCTCACGTGGAGCGTGACCTCGCTTCACCGCTTTAGCACTTTAGCATACTAATTTCAACTCACACGCTCACGTGGAGCGTGACGTTGAGAATGACAGCTGGAAACTGACCAATGGACAATTTCAACTCACACGCTCACGTGGAGCGTGACTTTTCTAATCATAACGGACGGGTACGAACTTGTAATTTCAACTCACACGCTCACGTGGAGCGTGACTTGAGAATGACAGCTGGAAACTGACCAACGGACAATTTCAACTCACACGCTCACGTGGAGCGTGACGAGACGCTTGTATGGTTTGTAATGCTAATCCAAATTTCAACTCACACGCTCACGTGGAGCGTGACAATTCTTCCATGTGGTCAAGGCATACCTTTGAAATTTCAACTCACACGCTCACGTGGAGCGTGACACTATTATCGCTTAAAAGGCGAAGAAATAAAGAATTTCAACTCACACGCTCACGTGGAGCGTGACACGATTGTATTTTGCCTGTTATCATTAGCAGGAATTTCAACTCACACGCTCACGTGGAGCGTGACACGCCTTAGCCAATTGAAAAAAAGTGGGTATTACATTTCAACTCACACGCTCACGTGGAGCGTGACCTGAGGAATGGAAAGACTTGACAGAAACTGAGGAAATTTCAACTCACACGCTCACGTGGAGCGTGACGTGGTAACAATATCCAGTGCATTGAAAAACGGCAATTTCAACTCACACGCTCACGTGGAGCGTGACAAACGTGTAAAATACTGTTGTGCGTTGAAATTATATTTCAACTCACACGCTCACGTGGAGCGTGACAGATTTAAGCTTACTTTGTCAAATGATATACTCATTTCAACTCACACGCTCACGTGGAGCGTGACAACAGGGTGACTTGAAATTATTTACATATGGCGATTTCAACTCACACGCTCACGTGGAGCGTGACGTTTACATGGAATAACTTACCAGATACCATTGATATTTCAACTCACACGCTCACGTGGAGCGTGACCGGCGAAGAAGTAAAGGTAAGATTTGTCAAAGGCATTTCAACTCACACGCTCACGTGGAGCGTGACAGTTGGCAGTTGCACTAGAATACTCAGACAGCAATTTCAACTCACACGCTCACGTGGAGCGTGACTACAGAATTCAAAACTAGCTCAGTGTGCATATATATTTCAACTCACACGCTCACGTGGAGCGTGACCGCAGCAGTTATACCCTTTGAAACCTTTGCAGGAGATTTCAACTCACACGCTCACGTGGAGCGTGACACTTGATGTTGTGTATATCTGGTGCTTGCTCAACATGATGCGGACTTATTTTTTTATTTAATGGGTATCGATTTGATTTTGTTCACTGTGCATTCACAAATAGCATGGCATTTTCATGCGAACTTACTAGGGATTTGTGGATCACTTGGGGTACGCTGGTCAAAATATTAGGACGCCTTCGGGGTCATAGGTCTCTTTGGTGCCGTAGTGTTCTACTCTATGCTTCCAATTGTTGCCTAAGTAATATATCCGCAGACTATCATGCTTTGGGTCTATTATTTTCAGAAGTTTATCTTTCACTTTCAGAAAAGTGCCATAGTCTACGTCTATTTCAAACACGCTGTTCTGCACTCGCTGACCATAATTTTGACACTCTTTCGATACTTTTCTCAGCCTTGTTTTACCCTTATTATCTGTTGTTGATACATCATAGCTTACTAAGGTCATCATTTATATCACCTCTATTTCAGCAAATAGTTCGGGTACTCGTCTAGCTCGCCACGGATATATTTTGCGAGAAGCGAGCTTTGAACATATGGGAGTAGCCCTTGCTGTATCTTTTCGCCCAGATAAGGGTGGACTATGCTCGTGCGCTTACGCTCCTGCCATGCGGTGAGGACTTTTTTCTTGCCCTCTTTGGAGAGGTATACTGCGCCACTGACCTGAGTTTCAAAGTCCTCGGGCTTTATCATTTTCAAGTTTATCATGGTAAGCACAAGTCGCTCCACCACGCAACGAAATTCCTCTACAAGGTCGCAGGACAGGCTGCTTCTGCCTGAACGCAGGGCGTGGTAAAAGCCGAGGCAGCTATCAAGTCCTATGCTTTCAAGGGCTGATGTATATGATGAAATTGCAATAGTATACAAAAACGAGAGCATGGCGTTTACTCTGTCGAGGGGTGGGCGTTTGGTGCGGTTGGCAAGGTAAAAATCTTCTTTTTGGTGGAGTATCAGTCGGTCAAATATATCAAAATATGCCTTTGCACAGCTTCCCTCTATACCCATGATGATATCTTTATCGGCAGTTTCATAGACGGTCTTTATGCCGTTTTCAAGATATTTTATACAATCTGTAAGCGCTCCGTCACTGTTTATATCCGGGTTATCGTGGAGCGAACGTCTGATAAGATAACGTGTATTTGAAAGCTTTGCGGCGACAGTATTCCTGATAAGGTCGAGCTGAGGAATAGAAAAAAGCTCAAACTGCTCTTTTCGCAGATAGACGTTGCCCTTTGTTTTGCCCTGAACTCTTGCGAGAAATTTACCTTGAGGAGAAATAAAATTAACGGCTATGCCATATTCTGCACACTTGCCCATAAGCGCAGGTGAACAGCCCGAATAGCTGAAAATATAGATATCCTCGATATTAGTAAAGGGCACACGGAGCTTCTCGCTGTCCTCTGCCCTGCACACTATGTTTTCGCCGTCAATTGTGAGGTAGGCAGTTTCTTCGAGAATATAAAGTGAATTGAGCAGTTTACGCATTGTTTTCGCCTCCGTTCATGGAGAAAATCGTATTTTTCACGCTATATTTTTTCACTTTTGGAAAGCACATATCCGACAGTGAACAGCCTGAACATTTCTGACCTTTTACACGCTTGGGAATAATATCCGCTGCAAGTATCTCACGCATTTTTCCAAGATAGTCGCAAAGCATTTTATCATACTCTGCGCCCTGAGTATCAAAGGGCAATTCTGATCGTCTGCGCACATCTGCATAGTACAGAAAACATCGGCTATTGCAATGAAATACGTTATCCACGCAAAGCTTCTGCGCATAGACTTGTATAGCGTCGGTCTGATTGAACTCCCCTGCTTTGGGCCTGGTGGGTTTATACTCCACAATTTCCACACGGAATGTGCCGTCCAGAGTATCTATATAGTCACCGCTTTTGTCACGGACGAACTCGATACAATCTACAACTCCGAAAATATTGTACTTAGGGTCATCATTATACACTGACACGTCACTTCGGACGATCTTACGCTTATTTTCAAAGTTACGCTCGCCGCTGTGGACGTTCTCATGGAGGAGGTTTGCTTTGACGACAAAGGCGTTTTCAGCCCAGTCGTCATTAACTTCTAAAAGAGCAAACCTGCGTGGACAATACATATAATGCTGTATGTCACGGATATTGATAGTTACATCTTCGCTCATCAGAGCTTTTCAATAAGGGTAACGCCCTCAGGCATATCCTTATCTATGGAGATATCATAGTCTGAGTAATGTCTTGGAGTTGTCACGCCGTCTTTGAGCTTAACTGACACCTTGTCAAAGAGGATATGTGCAGGGGCATTGCCCAGGGCGGAGTCATGCTTGAACACGATAAGCTTACGCATACAGAGCTTTCCTCTTGCGGCGCTTCTGTCATGCTCGAACATATTGATGATAGATGTCCAAAGAAGCTCAAGGTCGTCCTCGCTAAAGCCTGTTATCTTCTGAGCGAGCATTGCGGAAACATAGCCCTCGCCACGATAGAGAGCATATGGGATTATGCTCTTTTTGCCCATTTCGGTCTCACCGCTCTGCTGTCTGTCTTCTGTTGTTCTTGCCTGTCTTGTGATTGTGATATCCTGAGCAAAAACAGGGTCGATACTTCTTGCAAAGTTGAGCTGTACAGGACCTCTTACAATGCCGCACGGGTCATCGCCTGTACTCATTACTGCACCGAAAGTTCTTACGTCAAAGTAGTTCTGACAGATATAGTCACGAGCCTGCTTAACGTCATCAGGATTCTTGCCTTTCTGCTTTGTGGCAAGGCCAAGGGTATTATATGCTTCGGTGAACTTTGTATTGAGGGCTTTGTCTGCCTTGATAAGGATATTGTAGCCTGCTTCGCCCTCTTTGGTAAGCTCCACAAAGTTTCTTATCTTTCTCTTAAGGCACACGTCTGTAACGATGCCAAGGCTTGTTTCAGGGTCTGTTCTAGGCATATTGCCTGCGTCAGGGTCGCCGTTTGGGTTGCCGTTCTCAACGTCAAAAAGCATTACAAATTCATATCTGTTCTTGATTGCGTTTTCCATAATATTTCGTCCTTTCTTTATTCTTCTGATTTTGCTTCAGGTTTAACTTCAGAGTTTTCTTCCGGCTTATCTTTTGACTTTTTTGTGTAAAGATCTCTGTACTGCTGTGCATAGCCTACAATAAATCTGCCCTGATCGTCCAGGGAGAGTGTAGACGGGAATTTGCCGTCAAGTCCGTCAAGTATCTCTCCGCAGAGTTTGTTATAGAATATTGGGCTTGAAAGCTTCTTGATATGGTTTTGTGAAAGCTTATACAGCTTTGGAAAAACTGTTGACGGCTTTGAGCACGCAGAAGCAAAGTATGAGTCCTTAATTGTTCTGTTAAGCCCTCCGCCTGAAGCGTCCTGCTGGATCTTTTCAAGCACTGCGAAAAGTCTTCCGCAGAGATAAGCCTGATTTTTGTTTTCAAGGTCTAATGACATTTTGATCTCCTCCTTATTTTGTTTACGGTTTATGCAGCCTTTTATCAAGCCTGCCCTTGTATCATTGAGTTTTATAAAATGGTTGTTCTCCTCGTCGCTGTCGGTCTTGACCCTTGTTATCACTGTGGAAAGCAGTTCGTCAGGGTATCTTGTGCCTTTGAGTATTGCTTCCAAAAGTGCGGCGGTGAGAGGTGACGGAACTTTTTCTTTGGACGATTTTGGTGAAATAAGCTCACGCTTGATACGTTCAATGCTTACTTGATGCTGACCCTCAGTAAATGAGATATCCTGCTGATGTTTGAGTACATTGTCAAATATCCTGCCGAACTTATCGTGGCAGATGAACTTCTGGGATATTCTTGAACTGTTTGGGGTAAAGCCTGCAACGTAAAATTCTACGTTAGGGTCATATGGCATATCGGCTGTCTTGCCCTGTTTAAGCTGGGTCATGACAGTGTTTATGTTTCGGTCGGCTTCGGTCACAACGGTTTTATTTAATTCGTCCTCAAATCCGCTGAACATACCGGCAAACATATTGCATTCTTCTGCATCGTTCTTCTTCATTGCGAAATAGACTATTGTCATATCGTCAAAAGTCTTGTAATGGCTTCTGTCAGCAAGCAGAGAATTAAACGCAGAGGTATACATTTTCATGGCTTTCTCAGAAACATTGCTGTTGTATGACTGCTTCTTGCCATAGGATTCAAAAGCAGATTCTTTCATGCCAACAAGGACACAGCCTGAGGACATTCCGCCTTTGATACCCTTTATTTTATCATGGATACGGGCTTGCGGGAGCTTCTCACCAAGAATGGAACAGGTGGATAGTTCGGTATCGTCACTGTCGCTGTCGGCGTTAAGCTGGGCGAGATAATCCTCATAGGCGGCTTTGAATTTGCTGTCATTGTGAAGTTTTATTTCAGGAGAGCCGTCAAGTCCAAACTCGTAGTAGGAGCTTAAATACTCCTTGCCTAGGGCAAGAAGGTGTGGGTTTTGGGTTTCCTGCTCAGGTTCCCATGTACGGATAAAGTTAAGATAGGCTTTACAAATAGGCGAGTCGATATTCTCAAAGAACTTCTCATTCCATTCGCAAAAGCATTTGTGTGATTTTGCCGCTTTGTTGGTAGCGTCTGTAGGGGTCAAAGTTCCTTTATCATAGTTCAGACCGAATATGTAGAGTGGTCTGTGTTCGATCGTGTTTTTGTCAATGCCCGGTTTCTGCGTTCTTACAGGAAGCTGTTCCATTACTGGATCATAGACTGTTTTTGTCTTTTTATTTTTTAGAGGGATAATTCGGGGTACTCTCAAATCGTTTATTGCGGCTATCTTGCCCTCGGGGGTAAGAAGAATTTCAAAGTGTATGGCTTGCTTACAATAGCCTGCAGGAGTTTTATTCTCCTGCAAAGCACTGTAATCGCACAAGGCTTTTATCAGCATTTAATCTCCTCCCTGTATTTTGCAACGTCGATAACGCCGTCTATCATATGCGGACGGTAGAAAACTGCGTCGGCCTTGTCAGAAAACTTAGGGTCATTCCAATCATTATTGATAGGCTTGCCTCCGTCCTCAAACTTCATGCCGTAAAGCATAAAGCCAAGGTCTTTATCACCCATATTTTGCGGTGCTATCTGCGTAAGGTCAAAGTCGTCAACAAGTTCAATACTCTTTATTGCAAATTCACGGCAGCCAAGGCATGGCTGTCTGAAATGCTGGCCGTTTCTGAGACGTCTGAGCATTATGTTATAATGCTTCTCATCAGATTCGTCGGGGTGGTCTGATTTAAGATAGGTACGCTCAAACGTGAACTCGATACCGTATTTCACATTTTTCAACACCATTGCCGCACGTTGACTTCGTATCTCCGAGGTGTACATCTCCGCTGAGCCTCCGCCTTTCATTTGCTGTTTCACTGATGATAACAGCAGCTTATCTTTGACCTCGTTTCGTCGGATATTGGTAAACTCGATAGGGTTAAACACCACTATTTTGTTTATCTGATAGCGCACGGCAGGCTTCCAATATACTGATTTGATAAGTCCCTCCAGTGCGCTTGGTGTGGGTACGTCGTAACTTACCCTCTCAACTTTCATTTCAGGTCTTGCAAAGCAAGCGTAGTCACCTGTCACGATGATCTTAAAACCATAGCTCATTTTTACATCACTCCTTTTAGACTTATATTAGTATTTGGTACATTGCTTTCGCTCTACATATATGATACACCATTATGAATAAAATGTCAATAGTTTTCATGTATAAAAAAAGTGTCGGATTTTAGGCATATTTCACAATTCTACGTTCAACGGTTTGTGGTATAAAAAAGTTGACTTTTTAAAATAATGTTTGTATAATATATTTGTCTATGCTTTACGCATATGTGAGTTGAAAAATATTCGTATTCGGTACGATATGGAATGCAGCAAGTGGCAGACTGTCTTGGTGGCAGCCTGCCATTTGTTTTAGATGAAATAATCCTGCATTGCGGCTTGGGTGTTCAAACCTGTTTCATTATTATAATAACTTTGATTTTCAAGAATGAATATGCCTGTGCCATGATCTTTGAGAACACCCTGAGAATATAGATCCTTGAAAACGTTCATATAGACGGACACTGAATATTTCTGCAATGCTCTTCTTACTGACATATCACCATTACGCAAGGTTTCAACAAGTTCATGGCAAGTCTGGTCGTTAGGATCGTCAATAACGATAGAGATAGTGTCGGCGGAGATGTATTCAAACTGCATTGCATAGCTTCGGAATGGTATGCTGTATGGTAACATTAAGCCTTGGCGGTCGAATGAGTTGCTTTGTTCGTTATATTTCGCAATAGAGTTTTCAGCTATACGACTTTGGTTGAAGTCGAAAATGCCGTCGTAGTATTCTTTAATACAATCATAGGAAGTTATGTCTTGGTACTTTTCCAGCAAACCTTTAGTCTTGTTAATTCGCATGGCAAGGTCGCTTCCCTTGCGGTATGTTTCGTCAATGTCAAAAACGTACACATAGCCCTTGGCATCTTTACCCTCACGATTACATCTGCCCCCTGCCTGCAAAATACTGTCTAATCCTGAAAGCTGGCGGAAAACTGTGTTAAAGTCAAGGTCAACGCCTGCTTCTACAAGTGAAGTTGAAACTACTGTGATAGGCTCGCCCTTTTTAAGCTTCTTTCTTACTACTTCTATGACACGGCTTCTGTGGGCTGGGGTCATATTGGCGGAAAGGTGATATTTTTCACCTTGAACAAGGCTATAAAGCTCTGCCGCTGTTTTCTTGGTATTCACAACGATCAGGGCATTTTTACACTGAGAGGCATTTTCTGCAATGGTTTCAAGAGTGGTTTTGCCCATGTCTTTATATTCGCATTTCTTGAAATACTTAAAATTGGTTCGGTCGGTAACAAGCTTATTATAGTTCACATCAGGCAGGAACTTATCAAAAAGCTTAGAATAATCGGGCATTGTGGCGGAGAGAAAAAGGGCTTCGCTGTTAAGATACTTTGTTATATAGCCCACAGCTTTAAGGCAGGGGCGAAGAAGTTCTGTTGGAATAAGGTGTATTTCATCAAAAACTATCACGCTGTCACGGAGATTGTGGAGCTTTCGCAGTGCTGAACCTTTATAATGGTATATGGATTGGAAAAATTGCACGCTTGTGGTGATTATAAGTGGTGCGTCCCAATTTTCGCAGGTCCTTTTGAGCTTCTCTGCGGTTTTCTTTTCTTCCTCTGTGGTTCCGTCATAGGAATAGTTTGAATGATGCTGTAGGACAGGGAGAACGTCGCGAAACATCTCCTCGAAATCTTTGGCTGTTTGTTCTATAATGCTTGTGTATGGGATAACGTATATGATATGCTTTTTGCCGCTTTCAACGGCTTTTTCAAGGGCTATTTTAAGACTGCAAAGGGTCTTGCCACTGCCTGTTGGCATATCAAGGACGGATATGTGGCTGTCTTTTGTACAATGGTCTATAGCTTGCTTTTGTATACTGCTTCGTGCCTGCTGTAATTTGGTTTCAGAACGCATATTTTTCATGCGCTCATTAAGAATGGAAAGTGCCTTTTCAAAATCGCCGTTCATGCCACGTTCAACATTTTTATTGCAAAATATTTCGGTATCGAGAAAATCTGCGTCTGTCAGGCAAGAGAACACGTACTTGGTGAAAAAGGCGTAACGCTCGATAAGCTCGGTGGGGTCTTTTGCAGAACGCAGTTCATTTAATGGCGGTGTTATTTCTTCCTGAGTTAGGGTGGCAAATTCTATTTCAGTGGCGTATGCGCTGTAGTCACTATCGCCTGTATATTCGTCTGCTCTTTTTAGTGTACCGTTTAGGGTCGGGCTGTCAGAGTTGTCTGCGCCTGTGCCGCCGTCCATAAGTCCTGTGTGGTGTCCTGCGATGCAATACTCCATAAGGGGTGCGAAACAATCGTTTTTATCTTCAAGATTTTTATACTCTATCGCTCCGCAGGCAGCATGGCTGAATTTTACTTTGTCATCATCAAGCCGTTTCTGAAAGTTAAGAGCATACTTACCTATATCGTGATACAGGCTCGCTTTTTTCGCAAGGGTTTTCAAAAGATCTACTGAAAAGCCCTCCGCCAATTTGCTTACGCCTATAAGGTGGGCTTTTACAGTTTGCCTTTCGCCGTCCTCACGGGTGTGTGCGTAATATTCCATGGTCATTTCTCCTTTTTTAGATAGACAAATTTATCTGTGTATTTATTATAACATACAATTTAATACTTGTGGGGAAAATTTTTGTACACATAAACAAATATTTGTACAAATTGTTATATTTTTATTATACTACATTATAATATACAGGTCAACATAAAGCATTCGACATTTTGATAATTTGACTTGATTAT
>OLOJ01003861.1_pt1 | contig 10143 bp, 9 predicted proteins | sample 1672251 | NCBI WGS metagenome assembly OLOJ01 (sample SAMEA3136664, study PRJEB25190) | human gut metagenome | biome: human gut; feature: human-associated habitat; material: faeces | place: Austria | collected 2013 | reverse complement strand
CCACGACCTCCACGCCGTGCGTGGCCATCATGAGCGCGGTGGGCAGTCCGATATAGCCGAGACCGATAACGTTAACCATTGATTTTAATCCTTTCATTTGTTTGTTTGGTCTTATATACGGCATCGGATAAAACAGCGATCATCTTATCCGCCATAAGCTTTCTTGAGTACTCCCGATTCATGAAATCAACCGCCGCTTCGCTCATTCTGGCGAGATTGCGCGCACGATCAGCCCTCGAGGCAAAAGCCTCGAGTTCGCTGATGTCTTCCTCCTCGCTTCCACACAAAGCAATACCAGCACCGCTCCTACGAACGAGCTCAGATGCATCACCTTCCGGGCCTACGAACAGAACAGGCACACCTCGGGCAAACGACTGGAATATCTTCGATGGAATGGTTCCCGAGAATTCAGCGCTCTTTTGGAGCGAGACAACGGTCATGTGAACCCCTGCGTAGCGCGGTTCAAGCTCGGCCATTGGAACACCATGCTCAAGTTTGAGAAAACCGTAGTCTCCAGTAGCAACCAACTGCTCTAGCTCGTCGCGAGCAGCACCCTCGCCTATAAGCTCATAGCTTGATGCAAGCCCAAGGTTAACGATTCGCTTCACGTACTCCACCGTCGCAGGCACGTCCTGAGATAATCCCATAGTCCCAAAGTAACCGAAACGCAAAGGGCCATCCCACATGTGTTTACATGCAACAACATCGGCTCCATTGGGAACAATAACGATACTGTCGCCCGGAACACCAGCCGCCTCAAGGTCTTTCTTAAACCCATCGGTAAGCGCAACGACGCAATCTGCAGCTTTGCAGAAAGATAACTCCAGTGATTTCATCGCAGCTACCTTTGCGCCCCTGCTGCCTGTCGCCAGCATCTGCTTGTAAGTAAGATCGCGAAACTCAACCACAAGGGGCAGGCGGCACTTCTTTGCATAGTGAACGCCGAGCCACGCAGCGAAGACGGTCCCGCATGTGACGAGCACTACATCATAATTACTACCAACAGGCGATTTCTTACCCAGGTTTTTCAGGCCATTAGCGATGAAACTGACACCGCTCTCTATTCGCTTCGCAAAGCTTGTGTTTGGCTGAATCTTTGACGCGGAACGAAAGACTCTAACACCATCAATCAATTCCTCAACTAGAGGTTTCATCTCATAGCCGTCGAACAAGCGACCAACGGGATAATTCGGCCATCCGGTGAACACAGTTACATCATGGCTCTCACGCACCCAGATACGCGAATGCTCGGTCGCCCTGAATGATGCAGCGATATTCTCAGGTTTATAAAACTGCGAAAAATACAGGATACGCATTTCAGTCTCATCTAATTCGATGCTAACATGGTTAGTTTCTTTGCGCCGACAACACGACGCCTACGGTTTGTGCGCTTCATCTGAAATCGCTCACGACAAAATGCTTCTTATGCCGAACAAATCGAGCCCACACACCCATTGCGAGTGATTACGCCGCAGCTTCAAAGAGCTCCTTTCGATCAAACGAACGCAAGCGGAAGGTTGCATTACTTGCCCCTCCTCATCGCCTTGAAGGTCTTCACGAACACACGGGCGTCCAACCCAAGCGACTGATGACGTACATAAAACAACTCGCGGGCTTGCCTCTGACCGCTCTGCCAAGTCGAGTTATTTCGATCAGTCACTGCCCACCAACCCGTGATGCCCGGCTTACAGGACAAGACTTCTTCGCGAGCGTCACCGTATTCGTATGTTTCTTGCAACGTCACGGGACGGGGCCCTATCACTGACAAATCCCCAGATAGTACGTTCAGGAACTGAGGCAGCTCATCGAGCGACGTGCGTCGCAGGATTCGCCCCACACGGGTGATACGCGGATCATCGTCAAGCTTCTGCTCGCGCCTCCAAGTCTCAAGCTGAGCTGAAGACATATACCTCTCAGGATGGTCATGGGCGTCAGAGACCATCGTCCGCAGCTTGAAGATGTAAATCTTCTTACCTCCCTGCCCAATACGCTCCTGCCTAAAAAATGGCTTACCCGGCGTATCGACACAGATCGCAGCACATGCAACAGCTACGGGAACAGCTAGCACCAAACACACCCCCGCGCTAAACGCAATGTCAAAAACTCTCTTTGCTACGAGATAGCCAACGCCACCTTTTTTGGGAGCAGCCACGCTTGAATCAGGCGCAGGAGCCTTATACGCCCCATTTGGTGTGCAACACTCCACGCAATTCGAATTCTTGGTAGACATGTAACATCCAATTGCGGAGTTGCATTCGCATGAGCTCCCTGCGCCCTCATCATTTCTGATATCGATAAGCCTATCCTCATCTAGTCCAGAAGCACACGCTACAGCACGACCCGGATTAGCCCCGGGAGAGGCGATAGCGTTCCTGAAAGCTAGGGCCAAAACCTTCCTGGCCACTATGCGCACACCGCCCCGAAAACGGGTTTTGCAAGAAATTGGGCTTCCATGCCACGGATGCGGTTACAATTGAATTTAGAGATGCGACGCATCCGCAGGCCGTTCGCAAAACAGCTCACGACCTGCGAAAACGCCTTTCCTTTGTTCGTGCTAGATTTGGCGGGAAGCGCGAACGCACCCATGGATTTCTCAGAGAACTCCGGGCGCGTTTTTAATATGCGCAAAGGGATGTCGCCCTTGAGGACGCTCCAGAAGTTCAGCAGCTCGTCTAGGGAGTGGCTGCGCACGAACAGGCCGAGCTTGGTGATGCGGTCCTCGGGAGGGAGCAGCTCGCCGTCCTCGTCGCGCTCCTCGGTCATGTTGCGGAACTTCACCATCTTGAAGCTCTTCAGGTCCTTGCCCGTGCGCTCCTGGACGTAGAAAATGGGCGAGCCGACGTCGCGGTAGGTGAGGACCGCGAGCACGAGGTTGACCGGCAGCGTGAGCAGGAGCGCGATCCCGGAGAGGGCGACGTCGAGGGCGCGCTTGCCGAAGCGCAGGTAGAGCGTGCCGCTTTTGGGATGGGCGGGCCCGGCGACGGCGTCGGCGTGGGCGAGGTTGCGCGCGGCCAGGATCGCCGAGGCCTCCGCGACCTCCCCGCGTATCCAGGCGCCGTTGCCTCCGCGCGCCTTCTCGCCGAGCGCGCCGTCGGACTCCATGACCGCCTCGGCGAAGCCGTCGTCGCCGATCGCGAGCGCCCCGTCCGCCATGCCGTCGCCCGTCGCGAAGCCGTCCGTCATCGGGATCCCCTTCCCTCGTCCTCCAGGAGCGCCTCGACGAGCCCCAGCACCTCTTGGTGCACGTCCTCGATCGCCCTCAGCTCGCCGCCCGGGGCGCACTCGACGCGCGCCCAGCCTCCGCGCTCGGCGCAGAACCCCGCGGCCTCGCGGCAGCGGGCCAGGTAGGCCGCGTCGGCCTCGTGGATGTCCTTCGAGATCCCCTCGCGCGCGCACCTCTCCTCCACGAGGCGCGCGCCCGCCTCGGGGTCCATGTCCAGGTAGACGACGAGGTCCGGCTCGGGCACGCCGAGCAGGCCGTACTCGAAGCCGTAGAGCCACTCCAGGTAGGAGTCCCACTCCTCCCGGGGCAGCTTCGAGCACTGGTGCATCGCGTTGGAGGTGGTCCAGCGGTCGGCGAGCGCGGTGCCGCCGGATTCGTAGAAGGCGCCCCAGTCCTCCTTGCAGGAGGCGTAGCGGTCCACCGCGTAGAAGGCCGAGGCCGCGTAGGCGTTCACGTCGCCGGGGTCGGAGCCGAACCGCCCGCCCAGGTACATGCGCACCAGCGCCGACGAGGCGCTACCGTATCAGGGGAAGGACACCGAGCGTAGGTCGGCCCCGCGCTCGATGAGGCTGGCTCGGAGCAAGCCCGCCTGGGTCTGCTTGCCGGAGCCGTCGAGGCCCTCGATCACGATCAGGCGGCCTCGGGATGGGCGCCCGTCGGCCGTATCACCGACGCTCCCGCTTAGGTTTCCATAACCGCGCTTATCAGACATTGGGGGCGTGGAAATCTCCTCTTGCTCCCCCGCTGTTGCGAAGTCGTCTACCAGCGCGACGGCTCCGTCGGCGGTTACGTCTATTGATTTGTCAGGGTTTCTTTCGAACAATCTCTAATCCGACTTTGACGGTTTTCACACGACCAAGAATCTCTATCTCCAGATACGCCAGGCGCTTGTGGCGATCGAGCTTCTTGATGAGACCCGTCTGGTTCATCAGCGGGCCGTTGAGGATCACGATCTCGTCCCCTTCCATCACGCCGCTCGAGAACTCGACCACGCGGTGGTCAGGCTTGGTGAACGCGTTGATGAAGGCGACTTCTTGATCGTCGAGAGGAGTGAACACATCGTTGTTGCCGAGGAGCCTAGTGAACTTGGGGACGCTTCGCAACGCCTCACGCAGCTTTCCAGGCTGGTCTGTTATTACGAAAATATAACCAGGTAGCAGCACTTCTGAACGCATTTTCCATACGCCCTGGATGCGCTTTTTGACTTCGTACTGGGGGATGAAGGATTCTTGGATCAGCTCTTCGTCGACAAGCTTGTTGATCAGGTCAAGCACGTGCTTTTCCTGGCCGCCGACCGTTTGCACGACGTACCACAATGCCATCACCTCCCTGGCAAGACGAAATAAAGATACGGCTTCGCCCTAGCCATTCAGGCCAAAACGCAACAACGATATGCATCCTCTTGATCGATCCGGAACGCGTACCCAGCGACGATCCCGCTTTCCTCAAGATATGTATGCTGCCGTGTTTTTCACACATCGCCCTGTCGTATCCAGAGCTTGCAGCGGTGCAGTTTCCTGCCGTTAGATCACAGGTCGAACCTGTGGCCTAACGGCAGGAAGCCGTCAAACCGAACCTACAGACGCGCATGCGCTCCTCGCGTTCGGTACGTCCGCTTCGCTTCGGCGAAGTAGCCGTAGTGCTCCACCCGATGCGCATCGCTTGCGATGTACGCGTACAGGTTCTCGTCGAACAGGCGCTTGGCGGGCTTGCGCTCGGCTCCCATGCGACCGCCGGCAATGAAATCGGCCGACGCTTGCAGCTTGCAACCCATCTTCACCAGACCGCGCGCCACCTCGACATCCTCCTGGATGGCGCGATAGCGCTCGGGATGAGCGATGATCACTTGGTAGCCCATCCCCTGCAGTTCGAAGATGGTCCGTTCGTATATCTCGAAGTCGGGCTTGCCCGCCCTCGTAGACAGCTCCAATAAAAACTCGTTCGTGCCGTCGAAGTGCAGATGCTCGGCCCATTCCATGCCCAATTGCATAAGCTTGGAATGGTTCACCTCGAAGCCCATCGTCAGCGGGAACCCGTCAGCGTGCGCCACGAGCAACTCGTAAGCATCCCACATCGCGTCGTAGTCGAAGTAGGGATCGCGCACATGCGGGGTACACACGATAGACGTGATTCCCGCAGCCTTGGCGGCCTCCAGCATGGCCAGAGACTCGTCCAGGTTGCGCGCACCGTCGTCGACGCCGGGAAGGATATGGCAATGCAAATCCCTCATCAGGCCCTACGCCCTCTTCCTGCCACGGGATCCTTAGCGAATCCGCCGCGACCGCCTGCAGGAACGGGGCTGCCCTGCGCACCGCGGGGCGCACGGCGCCCGGCCGTGGGAACCGGCGTGCGCGTCTCGGCCTGCAGCGCGGAAACGTCGCCGTCATCCTTCACGCGGCTGCCGTCCTTGGTGTAGTACGCGTAATAGTATTCGGAACCGGTGCCTTCGCAGAACGTGGCGCAGATGCCGAGGATGTTGGCATCGGCCTTCTTCAGCTGCTCGCACGCGTCCACCAGCTCGGAACGCTTCGTCGAGCCGGGCTTGACCACCAACACCGTGCCGTCCACCAACGTGGACAGGATGGCGGCATCGACGAAGGTGCCGACCGGCGGCATGTCGTAAATCACATAATCGTAGCTGTCCTCCAGCGTGGCAACCAGCTTCTGGTACCGCTTGGACGAGATGATGTCGGCCGGGTTGGGTATGTTCGGCTCGACGTCGAGGAAGAACAGGTTGGGAGTCTGCGTCGGCGTGACGGCCGTCTTGAGCGGTGCCGCATCGGTGAGGACGGCGTACACGCCCGCCGCAGGACGCACGTTCAGCAGGCTGGCAAGCGTGCGACGGCGCATATCGGCCTCCACGAGCAGCACCGTCTTGCCCGACGTGGCGATAGCGCGAGCCAGCTCCACGGAGCACGTGGACTTGCCCTCGTTCGGCACCGAACTCGTCATGACGATGGAGCGGATGGGGTTGTCGGGCGACATGAAGCGGATGTTCGCAAAAAGCGTCTTCGCCGCGTTCTGCACCTCGAGCATGTTGGACGCCTGCTTCTTTTTCTTAGCCATGGCCTATACCCTCCTAACCCTTGATCGTGGGGATACGGCCGATGACCGGAATGCCCAGCAGTTCTTCAGCTTCTTCAGGGTTGCGCACCCGCGTGTTCAACATATCCAGCACCACCACGATGGCCACTGCCAGGAAGATGCCCGCGAGGAACGCGACCGCCGTGTACATGGCGCGCGGCGGGCCCGAGGGATCCGTGGGAACCTCGGCCGCGTCGACCACGTTGACGCTCTCGACGCCCATGACGCTTTGCGCGGTGGTGGACAGAACGGTGGATATCTCATTGGCGACGATGGCAGCCGCATCGGGCTTGCCCGCCGTCACCGAGATGCTGATGACGCGCGTGGTGGTGCCCGCTTCGACGGAAATCTTGTATCCGCTGAGCGAAGACATGCCAAGAGCCTCGGCCGTGCGCTTCTGCACGGTCTCCGACTTCGCCAAAGTCGCTATGTCGTTCGCCATGAGCTGGCTGGCGGTGAGGTCGTTGTACGCGGTGGTGCTCGAAGAGCTCGCGTCGTCCTTCGCAGTCAGCACGTACACGGACACCGTGGCCGTGTACTGGTTCTGCATGAGGCCCCAGCTGAAGCCTGCCGTCGCGATCGCGAGCACGACGGGCAGCACCACCACCAGGGCCAGGTGCTTGCGCAGCAGTTTGAATAGTTCGAGCAGTGTCATTCGTTCGTCTTTCTCTTCAGCGTCGTACGTACGCTGCTTGCTTACTTGCCGTTAACGGTGGTCTCGGCAGCTTCGGGATTCTCGCCGGCGTCGACCGCCTTCATCAGTGTAGCCCAACCCTCGGGATCCTCGTAGCACAGCCACAGGCCGCCGTATTCCTCCATGAAGTCGCCCTTGTACGGACCGGTGCACGTGTAGATGGTGGGGTTGCCCGCCTGTGCGAAATCGGTCGCAAGCGAGATCATCGTCTGCAAGTCGATGCTCGTAGACACGCACTGGGAGAGGTTTTGGATCAGGCCGGGGATCTCGACCGGAGGAGCTTGCAGCACGTTCTTCATGAGCGCCATGGCCATCGCGCGCACGTTCGACTGGCGGATGGCCTCCTGGTCGTCGCCATAGGCGGTGCGCATGCGGGCAAGCGCCACGCACTGCTCGCCGTTGAGCAGCTGGTTGCCGGCCTCGATATGGACGGGCGCCTGATCCTGCGTGTACACCTGGTAGTCGATGGTGTAGGGCACGTCCACGTAGATGCCGCCGATCGAATCCACGAACTCGGCCAACCCGGCGAACTCGATTTCCACGTAGTCGGAGATCTTCACACCGGTGAGGTCCTGCACCGCTGTAACGGCGCCAGCCGCCCCGTTCACGGCGAACATCTGGTTGATCTTCTCGACCTTGCCGTTGTACTCGTACGGCGTGTCGCGCGGAACCGACACCATGGTGATGACGTGGCCCACCGGATCGATGCGCACGAGCACGAGGGCGTCGGAGCGCTCCCCGTACGTCTCCCAGTTGTCCGAGCCCACCAGCAGCACGTAGAACGGCTCCATCTGGGAATCGGAGGGGGCGAGAACGCTGCTCAACTCGCTTTGCTCCTGAGCGTCGAGCGCCATGTTGCTGGCGAGGCTGCTCGTGTACCAAGCGCCGTACGCGGCGACGCCGCCCACGAGCACCACGACGACGGCGAGCGCGATAAGCGCCGCCCGCTTCAGCTTGGTGTGCTTCTTGCGCTTCTTGCGCACGCGCACGATCTCGTCAGCTTGCGAAGCGTAGCCGTAGTTCGCCGGTCGCTGGTTTGGATACGGCGTCTGCCCCGTCGGGCGCGAAGCGTACCCACCGCCCTGCGGATAAGGCCGGCTGCCATGGGGAGCCTGACCGAAACCGTCCGCGGGAGGTTGCCCATAGGCGTGAGAACCTCCGCGCGAAGCGGAGGCACCATGGCGACCCGAAGCCGTCTGTCTGTTGTTGTCGTCGAATCCCATAGGGAAAATGCGTTTCCTAACCGTCCGTCTCGCTCGTCGCGAATCTCTTCAACACTCAATTGAGCCGGAGCGCTCGTCTGTTCCGTCCTCATGATAATAGCACGGTTTCAGTTTAGCAACAGAAAAATCGGTCTTCGGTGAAGCCCCCCCCCCCCCGAGTTTTTTCGTTTTCCCACGTCAACGGCAAAGTAAAGCAGTGTAAATTCTAAGTGGGAAGCTCCTTGGACATCAGATGAACATAAGGGGCTGCAGACGTTTGAAAGCCTACCGATCACGTTAAAAAACAGTCCGTTTTGATGGATTTCGGTACATATTCTCAGTCAATTTTTACATTTTCCTTTACTTTCCTCACCGACGGCTGGCATAATAGTCAGTCGCTTTACACGAAATTCTTTCCTGTTTCTTTTCGCGCAATGCCAACGAATCAGAAAGCGGCTCGAGTCAAGCGCAATGCACGCCGCAGGAGCGGGTGCGACCGAAAAGCGCGCATCGAGCGCGCACGAAGAGAAACGGAAACGAATAATGCAGAATTTCGCCGACCTCGGCTTGTCCGAGGCTGCCCTTGCCGCCGTCGAACGCCTGGGCTACGAGAACCCCACCCCTGTGCAGCTGCAGGCCATCCCGTTGGTCCTGGAAGGCCGCGACCTCATCGCAGCCGCCAGCACCGGCACGGGTAAGACCGCCGCGTTCCTGCTGCCCATCCTGAGCACCCTGCCGCGCGGCAAGAGGGGCAAGCGCGCGCCCCGCGTGCTGGTGGTCAGCCCCACCCGTGAGCTGGCGCAGCAGATCTCGCAGACATGCATGCAGATCACCCGCAAGACGGGGCACTACGTGACCACCGTGTTCGGCGGTACGCCCTACGGCCCCCAGATCAACGAGATCCGACGCGGCACCGACGTGCTCATCGCCACGCCCGGCCGCCTGAACGACCTCATGAACAAAGGCGTCGTCGACCTCGGCGGCATCAAGTCCCTCGTGCTGGACGAAGCGGACCGCATGCTTGACATGGGCTTCCTGCCCGCCGTCACCACCATCGTAGACGCCACCCCCGCCGATCGCCAGACGCTGCTCTTCTCGGCCACGATCGACCATTCCATCCAGAAGAACCTGGGCTCGCTGCTGAACGACCCGGCCGTCGTGGAAATCGCCCGCAACGGCGAGACCGCCCAGACGGTCGAGCAGTTCATGATGCCCATCGCCAATTTCAAGAAGCCCGAGCTTCTGCAGGCGCTGCTGGAGGAGAAGGGCTCCGACCGCGTGATCGTGTTCGCGCGCACGAAGAACCGCACCGAGGATTGCGCCGAGGCACTGTGCGACGCAGGTTACCGTGCCGAATCCATCCACTCGGACAAGTCGCAAGGCCAGCGCAAGCGCGCCCTCGACAACTTCCGTCGCGGCCGCACGTCAATCCTCGTGGCGACCGACGTGCTGGCGCGCGGCATCGACGTGCCCGACGTGGACCACGTCATCAACTTCGACCTGCCCGACATGCCCGAGGACTACGTGCACCGCATCGGCCGCACGGGCCGCGCCGGAGAACAGGGCTTCGCGGTCTCGTTCGTCACGCGCGAGTCGCGCCGCACGATGAGCGACATCGAGAAGCTCATCGGCAAGAACGTACCCCTCATGGAGCTCGAGACCTACGAGCTGGACATGACCGTGCTGGAAAAGGGCAAGAAGGGCGCTCCGAAAAAGGGCGGCTACAAGGGCAACAAAGGCTCCGGACGCCCCGCGGGCGCCAAGCGCTCCGACAAGCGCGGCGGCGAGAAGCGCGACTTCGAGCGCCGTTCGGACAGCCGCGCCGAGGGCCGCTCGGACAACCGCCCCGGGCGCGGCAAGCGCGCCGAGGGCAAGCGATCCTTCGACGGCGCCGCCAAGCCCGACGGCCCGCGCAGCAACAACATGGATCACGCGAAGCG
>OLOJ01003859.1_pt1 | contig 10150 bp, 8 predicted proteins | sample 1672251 | NCBI WGS metagenome assembly OLOJ01 (sample SAMEA3136664, study PRJEB25190) | human gut metagenome | biome: human gut; feature: human-associated habitat; material: faeces | place: Austria | collected 2013 | reverse complement strand
ATGTAGATAATTTAAATAGTATTACAATTAATAATGCATATGCTGAAATATATGATTCCATGGATACAATTCCTCAGAATGCTGTTATAAGAGGATATATGTCTTCTACGGCTGAAGAATATGCAAAAAAATATAATAGAAAATTTGAACAATTATATTATACATTTTCAGTAAATGAACCGTTTGATTATATTTATGATGGAAGGGAGCATAAGTGGAAGCCGGAGGTTGTGAATGATACAGGAAAACTACTGGAAAAAGATAAAGACTACACTGTGGCTTATGACGCTTTGGATTTTCAGAATTCAGGAACTATTAAAGTTATAATAAAGGGTAAGGGAAATTATGCGGGAGAAAAGGAAATAAATTATCATATTAAGCAAAGAAAAGTAACGCTTTTAAGTGCATCTGATGAAAAATCATATGATGGTCAACCATTAACAAATGGAAATATTAAAGAATCCGGAGATGGATTTGCAGAAGGCGAAGGAGCAACGTATGCAGTAACAGGAAGTCAGACTGAGGTGGGAACAAGTAAAAATACATTTAGTTATAAATTAAATGCAAATACAAAAGCAGATAATTATGCAATTACCACCGCAGAAGGAACACTGACAGTTACGAAGAAAAAGCATGCACATACGTATAAAGAAATCATTACAAAAGCTACACCATCTAAGAATGGAAGTAAGATTACAAAATGTACAGAATGTGGTGATATTCAGAAAAAAGAAGTAATTGCATATCCAAAGAAGGCTACCTGTGCAACGGAGTATGTATACGATGGAAAGACTAAAAAACCAGAAGTAACAGTTACAGATGCCAATGGAAAGAAAGTATCAAAGTCAGAGTATGCTTTGTCATATACGGGTAATTGTAAAAATGTTGGAACATATACAGTAAAGATTACATTTAAGAATAATTATGCAGGAACGCTGAAAAAGACATTTACTGTTGTACCAAAAGGAACGAATTTGAAGTCAGTAAAATCTGGCAAAAAACAGATGGCAGTTCAGTGGAGTAAGCAAAATATACAGACAACAGGGTATCAGTTACAGTATGCAGCAGATAAATCATTTAAGAAAAATCTTAAAGCAGTAACTATAAAAAATAACAAAGTTACATCTAGGAAGATCAGTAAATTAGTAGGAAAGAAAAAATACTATGTCAAAATACGCACATATAAGAAAGTGGCTGGAAAGACATATTATTCAAAATGGTCAACGGTAAAAAGTGTAACGACAAAGAAGTAAAAGCAGTTAAGATTAAGAAATAATTATATAAGAGCCGTTCATATCATTTTGACAGGGAAGATATGAACGGCTCTTACGAAAAAAGAGGAGCAAAAATGAGGAAAAAGAAGAGAAACACAATATTCAGCAATTTACTGGCACTTTGCCTGACCGTTGCACTCATATTAGTTACGCCACAATCACAGCAGGTGCAAGCCGCCGGAAACAAGCCAAACAGTATGACATTAAATATGTCTCACAAAACAATAGATTTAAACAGTACTTACCAGATTAAAGTGAAAACGGTAAAGCCAAAAAAGGCAAGTAAGGCAGTATCGTATAAGACAAGTAATTCCAAAATAGCAAGTGTATCTGCAAAGGGCATTGTCAAAGGCAAAAAAGAAGGAACCGTCAAAATCACGGTTCAGTCCAAGGCAAACAAAAAATTGAAGAAAACCGTAAAGATTACGGTAAAGCGACTGCGCCCATACAGCTTGTCACTTAATAAGCAGGAATTGAACCTACAGATAGGTGAGAATACTCGTCTGATAGCAACGGTAAAAGTACAGAGCTCGGTAGTATGGTCAACAACTGATCCGGAGATTGCAGCCGTTGATAAAAATGGAAAAGTCACAGCGAAAAAAGATGGCACTGCAATGATTACCGTAAAGACCTCAAAGAAAAGCTATAATGGAAAAGCACTTGTAAAGACCTGCAAAGTAACAGTGACTCATACACATAATTACGTGACTGAAAAATACGTGAAAGCCACTTGCACGGAAAACGGCTACGAAGATCTGAGCTGTACTATTTGCAAGGATTCACAGCACAAAGTGCTTCCAGCCACTGGACATGATTACAAAATCACTGCGCAAAAAGCTGCCACGTGTACAGAAGATGGCTATAAAACATATACATGTAACAACTGCCAGCAAGAAAAAACAGATATCATTTCCAAATTAAACCATAACATGGAACATGTAGCAACAGTAGAACCAACCTGTGAGAAGGATGGATATAAAACATATCGATGTAAAAATTGTGACATAGAGAATAATGAAAAGATAAATAAACTGGGGCATGATTTCACAAAGAAAATTGAACATAAAGATTCAACTTGTGGAGTTCAGGGATATGATTTGTATCAATGTAGTAGATGTGAAAAAACTGAAAAGAAAGAGTTATCATTTACAGACCATAATCTTGTAAAGCAAAAAGAAGATTTGGAATATGTTTATTATAAATGCCGAAATTGTGGCGAAGAGAAAAAAGAATATAATGACAAAGAATATACGATTGATTTAGGTGATGGAAAAACGACAACTGTTTTTGGACATTATAATTTAACAATGCCAAATGAACTTCTTGAATTATCAAATCAAGAACGTGAAATTTTTGATTCAAATCCATTGAAAATGGTAAAAGAAACTTGTGAATTACAAAAAATTGCAAATTTAAGAGCTGTTGAGTTATCATATGATTATGAAAAAAGACATACTAGACCAAATGGGGAATATGTTTTAGATTCCTTTTATGATATTGATGCTGAAAATTTAACAACTGGCAAAGATACTGCAACGTCAAATGAAATTTTTAAAACATGGATGATTTCACCACAACATAAAGAAACTATTATTAACAATAGTTATAGAACAATTGCGATTTCTGCATTTTCAAAAAAACGAAGTAATGGAACATATGTAAATTATTTCGTTCAATTATTTTCAACTCATTCATTGGAAATGTGGAATGAGTAAACAAAAATAAGGCATGTTTGAAAACTTTGAAAGAGAAGAGACTATTTGTGGAGTTGAGTATGGCGAGTAAATGGATAACATATTTAATTTGCAGGTAGTTGAAAGCGAGAGCCAACTATAATGAAAGAGAGGAACAAAAATGAGGAAAAAGAAGAGAAACACAATATTCAGAGATTTACTGACGCTGTGGCCCTAGGTCAAGAAAAAGTACAAATTAAATGCAACCAATTTTCTCTTTTTATGTAATTGTTAACTTGATAAGCTTGTTAATGCTGTTTCCAGATTTTTTAGATATGAAGGAACAGTAAATGGGAAAAAACAATATTCTTTACATTTTGTTCAATTTTATGGTTGGTATCCTTATTCTTATCAAAAATAATCAATCATACACATTTCGTGAAATTATTTCACGAAATGTGTATTTCTTTTTTGAAAAAATATCCCAAAAAACTAGAACCAGGCTTCAAAAAATCTGTGAATCTCTTGAAATATTCCCGCAACCGTGTATAATAAACTTTGTTCGGTAATTTTGAACATAAAGTATAGTAATAGAAAACTTCAGGACGAAAATATATCCCGGAGGTGATAGGGTGGATATCGGAAAGAAATTGAAAGAACTGCGTTTGCAAAATGACTTGACGCTGAATGATCTGGCATCCAGAAGCGAGCTGTCAAAAGGCTTTCTGTCCCAGGTGGAGAGGAATCTGACAACGCCGAGTATCGCAACGCTGGAAGATATTCTGGAAGCGCTTGGAAGTAATCTGTCAGACTTTTTCCATGAGGAAGAAGAGCATCAGATTGTATTCGGACAGCAGGATTTTTTCGTGGATGAACAGGAAGGTTTTCAGATTGAGTGGATTGTGCCTAATGCACAAAAGAACCAGATGGAGCCTATTATTTTAACATTGGCGCCACATCAGAAAAGCCGGGAAGTGTCGGCGTTTCAGGGAGAAGAATTTGGCTATGTATTAAAAGGCAGCATAACAATTGTGCGTGGCAAGAAGAAATATAAAGTAAAGGCGAAGGAAACGTTTTATATGGATGGTTCCAGAAGCCATTATTTATATAATCATGGGGGCGGGGAAGCAAAAGTATTGTGGATCACCAACCCGCCGATGTTTTAAACAGACGAGAACGATAAAAGGCTGAGATATTATAGCTGACAGATTATAGAAGGGAGACGTGAGATGGAAGAGAATAAGATCATTGAATTCCGCAACATTGTCAAAAGTTTTGACAGCCAGGTTGTGTTAAAAGGAATCAATCTTGACATTTATGAAAATGAATTTGTAACACTGCTCGGTCCAAGTGGCTGCGGTAAGACAACACTTCTTCGGATTCTGGGAGGATTCCTGGAAGCAGACGAAGGAAGTGTGATTTTTGATGGCGAGGAGATCAGTAATAAGCCGCCGTATGAGCGGGAACTGAACACGGTGTTTCAGAAATACGCACTCTTTCCACATCTGAGTGTTTATGAAAATATTGCATTTGGGCTTAAGATAAAAAAAGTCGGAAAAGACATCATTGACCAGAAAGTCATGAAGATGTTAAAGCTTATCGGACTGGAAGGATTTGAAAACAAGAATACAACACTGCTCTCAGGAGGCCAGCAGCAGCGTGTTGCAATTGCAAGAGCGCTTGTCAATGAGCCGAAAGTGCTGCTTCTTGATGAGCCGCTTGCTGCGCTTGACCTGAAACTCAGAAAAGAGATGCAGTATGAGTTGAAACGGATCCAGCAGGAGGTCGGTATCACCTTTATTTTCGTAACACATGATCAGGAGGAGGCACTTACGATGTCAGATAAGATCGTTGTTATGAAAAATGGTGAGATCCAGCAGATCGGTTCGCCGCAGGATATTTACAATGAACCGGCAAACCGTTTCGTAGCGAACTTTATCGGTGAAAGCAACATTTTATCAGGAACGATGATTGATGATTATAAAGTCATGTTTGATGATATTGTATTTGACTGCGTGGATTATGGATTTAAGAAGAATGAAAAAGTAGACGTTGTCATCCGTCCGGAAGATATTGATATTGTAGATGTAAAAGACGGCAAGATGACCGGAGAAGTTTTGAGTGTGCTGTTCAAAGGTGTTCATTATGAAATCATGGTGGAGACAGTTCCGGGAACCAGCGTTACGGTAAATATGCGTGTCATCCGCAACCACGAAGTGACAAGTGAAGACGGGAAAGAAAAAATCAGTGCAAACAACTTCTATGTTGATGTTGACGATGTGGAAGAAATGGATGATAAAGAGATTATCGCGTTCTCCAATGCGCAGGCATGGGAAGTAGAGACAGATGATTATATATCCATTGCAAAAGTAGAATACGAACTGGAGAAAGAAGAAGGACAGTATCCGGTTACATTTACAACCGCAGATGGAACAAGCATCGAGAGAACGATCTTTGTAGTCAACCAGCCGTTTGTCAAGAATGAAAAGGCAAATGAAGCGGTTATGGCGTTCAACTTCTTCAAAACAGTAGATGAGATCAATGATTCACAGGCATTGGATACAGATCTGAAAACATGGGCAAATGCACAGGGCTGGAAGTTAAGTGATGAAGATCAGAGTGTGGACATCAGTGTAGATTATGACTTTGAACCGGAAGAAGTGACAGAAGGTGTATATCAGATCACATTTTCAACAACCGGTCGCGAATTTAAGATCCATACAACTGATTATTCGGAGGAAGGACAGGAGGTCGGCCTGACATTCTTCCCGGAAGATATTCATGTCATGTCAAAGGTGGTGTACTAGATGAAACGTTTTCAGCAGCTTGCATGGCCGTATATCGTGTGGGCAGTGATGATGCTTGTTCTTCCGATGGCACTGATCGCACTGTATTCTGTAATGAATCAAGGCAACAGCATCATTTCTTTCTCGTTCACACTGGAACATTATGCCAAATTTTTTACCGATCCGGATTTCTTATTAATCCTCTGGCGTTCCATACTGATTGCGGTGAAGACAACCGTTTTATGTCTGCTTCTCGGCTATCCGATCGCATATTATATAGCAAGAAGCACAGAAAAAGTACAGAATATATTGATTTTATGCATTACACTGCCGATGTGGATCAACATGCTTGTGCGAACATACGCATGGATCGGACTTCTGAGCAACGGTGGTATTTTTCAGAAAATACTTGGATTTTTCGGACTTGGAAATGTAGAGCTTCTCTATACAGAGGGCGCCGTACTGCTCGGTATGGTATATAACTTCCTTCCGTTTATGATCCTGCAGATCCAGACGTCCTTAAGCAAGATGGATTATTCGCTGATCGAAGCGAGTGCGGATCTCGGGGCCAGTCCCGCACAGACTTTCCGCAGAATTACTTTGCCACTTTCCATGCCGGGAGTAATTAATGGAATTACGCTTGTATTCCTTCCGGCAGTCAGCTCGTTCTTTATTCCGAAGCTGCTTGGAGGCGGTCAGTATTTCCTCATCGGAAATATGATCGAAAACCAGTTTATCACAGTCGGAGAGTGGAATTTCGGAAGTGCGGTGTCTATGATCATGGCGATTATTATGATGCTTTTGATGATGGCTGTACGGAAAGTAGAGCAGCATAATCAGGGCGGAAAGGGGGTATAAAAGATGAAACAAAAGAAACGACGGATCGGGAAGATCTTGATGGTACTTTCAGTCATCTTTTTCTACCTTCCGATATTATATATGATTATTTTTTCATTTAACGATGGAAAATCACTTACAAGCTTTACCGGATTTTCACTGCGCTGGTACCGGCATATGCTGGATTCCAGCGATATGATGGAGGCGCTCTCTACAACATTCAGTGTGGCGGTGCTGGCTACAATTATTTCCACAATTGTAGGAACAATTTCTGCAATTGGAATAAGTAAGTCAAAAAAAGTTGTGCGTGATCTGATGGATCAGGTCAATAATCTGCCGCTTATGAACCCGGAAATTGTAACAGCGATTGGATTTATGCTGTTATTTATCACATTCCGTGTGGAAAAAGGCTATGTGACGATGCTGCTTGCGCACATTGCATTCTGTATCCCATATGTCATGCTTTCCGTGATGCCGAAGATCCGCTCACTGGATCCGAACCTGGCAGATGCGGCAATGGACCTTGGGGCAACACCGTGGCAGGCATTGACGAAAGTTATTGTACCACAGATCACACCGGGAATCGTGTCCGGAGCGCTGATTGCATTTACCATGTCCGTAGATGATTTTATCATTTCTTATTTCGTAACCGGACGAGGTGTAAAGAACTTAAGTATTATGGTGTATACAATGAGCAAACGAGTGAATCCGAGCATTAACGCGATTTCTACGCTTGTTGTTGTGATTATTACGATCGTACTTCTGGTGATCAATATCATGCCAATGCTGGCAAGCAAAAGAAAGAAGACAGATGTAGTCAGAAGAAGGAGAATGTGGATACCGGTCACAGCCGCCTGTGCGGCGCTGGTTGCGGTCATATGTGTTGCGCAGTTCGGCGGAGCACAGAACAAACGTCCGTTTGAAGGACAGACACTCAGGATTTATAACTGGGGAGAATATGTCGGTGAACATATCATTCAGGACTTTGAAAAAGAAACCGGTGCGAAAGTTATGCTGGAGAACTTTGATTCCAATGAACAGATGTACATCAAAGTCGCAAATAAAGAAGCGTATGATATTCTCGTTCCGAGTGATTATATGATTGAGCGTCTGATTTCCGAAGGATATTTACAAAAACTGGATAAATCAAAGCTGACCTGTATGGATAAGCTGAATAAAGCGGTCAAAGGACTGCCATATGATCCGAAAAATGAATATTCGGTTCCGTATTTCTGGGGAACTGTCGGGATTGTCTATGACAAGACAAAGGTATCCGAAGAAGATTTGAAAAAAGAAGGTTATAACATTTTCCTGGATCAGAAATACAAAGGAGATATTTACCTGTATGATTCAGAGAGAGATTCTTTCATGATGGCGTTAAAGGCACTTGGATATTCGATGAATACCAGTGATCAGGGAGAGATTGATAAGGCTTACCAGTGGCTTCTGAAATGCGTGGGAACGATGAAGCCGGAGATCGTGACGGATGAGATCATCGATAATATGGCACAGGCGAGAAAAGCGCTGGGGCTTATCTATTCCGGAGATGCAACTTATGTCATGGCGGAAAATCCGAAAATGGGATACTATCTTCCAGACAGCGGAACAAATCAGTGGTCCGATGCGATGGTTATTCCGAAAAATGCCAAAAACGTTGACCTTGCGCATGCATTTATCAATTATGCAAGTGATTACGACGGCGCATATGATAACTCCAGCTATGTTGGCTATACATCTGCCAACAAAAAGGTTATGGAGGATTTACACGGCAAAGGTGGCGAGTTCGAAGGAATCGACGCATATATTCCGAGAACGGATAATAAAAAAGATGAAGTATTTGAATATAATGAGAAGACGAAGAAGATCATCAGCAATCTGTGGAGCAAAGTGAAGATTGCAGCAAGTAATAAGTAGATAGTTTTTTTGCACATCCAATATATGTAAGTATTGGCAATGGGAAAGATTGCTGCAGGTAATAAGTGAATAGAGATTCTCGGATTAAGGAATGGACTGAGAAAAGGAATAAGAGCCTGACTTCAAAGTGATAATCCATAAAATAATGGAAATAGCTTAAGAAAGTTCAGGCTCTTGTAGTATGCATTATTAATATAACCTATATAACCGTTGGTAGCATGCTGAGGAATTTGAAAATTACGTATTAATATAGTTCATACGGCTTCGAAAACATTGTTTTTTACATCATGTGAACTACATATTTTCAGAAAATATCGCCGTACTCCGCTTCAGAATTCCTTTCATATATGCAATTGCAGTTCCGTAGTTTGTGATCGGTACACCGGCATCTTCTGCACATTTCAGACGGTATTTCATTTCACGCTCATTCAGTGTGCATCCACCACAGTGGATAATTAATTGATACTTATCCACATCCGGTGGAAATTCTGTTCCGCTCTTGAAATCAAATTCCACATTTTCCCCCGTGTATTCACGAATCCAGTTCGGAAGCTTTACCGTTCCGATATCTTCACACTGACGGTGGTGTGTACAGCCCTCACAGATGAGGATACGGTCACCGTCTGAAAGTTTATCAAGTGCACTGGCACCGCGTACAACCGCATCCAGATTTCCTTTATATCTTGCAAATAAGATTGAAAAAGAAGTAAGCGGTATATCGGCAGGTGTCAGCTTGGAGACTTTTGCAAATGCCTGGCTGTCAGTGATGACAAGCGAAGGCTTTGTCCCGAGTTTTTTTAGGGTTTCTTCCAGTTCGGAATCCCTTGTAACAATCGCCGTAGCACCACAGTCTAAAATATCCCGGATTGTCTGCTGCTGTGGGAGAATCAGTCTGCCTTTTGGCGCGGCCTTATCGATCGGAACGACAAGCACAACAAAATCTCCGGGGTGGATCAGATCTGCTACGATCCGGCGGTCATTGTCATCGGACGGGGCAAGGGAAGCAATCTTTTCTTTCAATTCATAAATGTGATCCATATCAGAGGCACTGACAAAAAAAATCAGATCTTCCTGGATACCGTATTTTTCAGCAGTTTGTCTTCGAAGTGCTGTTATGGAAGTATTTGGTGCGGAAGTGACTCTGTAACCGTCTGTATTTTGGATTTGCGCATCACTGGTAAGCAGATCCGTCTTATTAAACACAAGCAGAAATGGAATCTCTTTCGCCTGGATTCGTTTTAAGATAGCCTCATCTTCCGGTGTCATACCAAGAGTGGCATCCATAACAAGAACAGCAATATCTGTTTTATTCAATATCTGATAAGCCTTCTGCACACGGAGCGCTCCAAGTTCGCCCTCGTCATCAAGCCCCGGTGTGTCAATCATGACAACCGGACCAAGCGGAAGAAGCTCCATCGCCTTTAAAACCGGATCAGTGGTCGTTCCCTTTACATCTGATACAATCGCCAGATCCTGCCCGGTCATGGCATTGATCACACTGGATTTCCCGGCATTCCTGCGCCCGAATATCCCGATGTGTACACGCTCTGCGGAAGGTGTATTGTTCATACTCATAAAGAAATCCTCCTTCTGTGGATAAATTGTGTGGATGAGTTGTGGATAAACAAAAGGTAAAAAAAGGGGACGGGGATTTTCTAGAAAAGCC
>OLOJ01003855.1_pt1 | contig 10154 bp, 6 predicted proteins | sample 1672251 | NCBI WGS metagenome assembly OLOJ01 (sample SAMEA3136664, study PRJEB25190) | human gut metagenome | biome: human gut; feature: human-associated habitat; material: faeces | place: Austria | collected 2013 | reverse complement strand
GCACTTCCAACTGCCAGGGTTCCGGTAAGAGCAAGTGCTGCCGCTGCCATGATTAGTGGTTTTTTATGTAACTTTCTCATTCCGATTCCCCCTTTCTAGTTCTTTGCTGCCGGTTCGGTGTACTGATACTGACCATTTTCGTCCAGCTTGAAATTATTTCTTACACCGTAACCGCCATTCATATTGTCATCGACATCATTTGTAAAGGAAACGGATACCGGATCGACTTGTGCTTCTTTATCGGTTGCTATAATAGTTGTCTTTTGATTATTTTCTGAGGTAAGCTTGTAGCTTGCACCGCTGTACACTTCATTAACAGTTACTGTAGCTCCTGCAGGGATCTTTGTAATTGTTACGGAAGAGTCACCTGCGGCTTCAAAGTCAAGGGATTCGATGCGGGTTTCTGTTTTACCTTTAAGAGTTGTAATCTTAATCTGGAATACGAAGGTTGCTTTCTTACCGGTTGTTGCATTGTGATTTGCAAGTGTTTTGTTAATCACCAGATCACCATATCTTGCATGTTCTTCCGGTTTCAGACCAATTGCGTTGGTATCTGTCAGATTGTAGATCCAGTCATCATCACCGCTGGTGTAATAATTGTTGGTCGGAAGTGATACCAGGTAAGGTGTAAAGGTATAGGTATAATTCGTGGTAACTACTTTTGGTGTATCGACAAGGTAAAGTCCGGTAGCAAGATCAGACTGAATTCCGGTAGCAAGATCAGACTGAATTCCGCTACCTTTTTTTAATGTAACCGTAGTTGGCTTTACTTCAGTCGTCAGCATCTCCTGTGCCGCTTTGGCACGGTCAGCCCATTCGCTTGCTGCATCTTTATCATCGGCACTTACCGAAGACACATCCAGGGTTTTGAAAGCTCCGGTTGCGGTATAGTTACCGGATACGTCTACATCTGCCACCTTATAAAGATTCACTGGAATGTTAGTGCCATCAGCTGTCAGTTCGTTGCCTTCCCCGCTTACACTGAATGCAACCGAACACTTCTGGTCCGTATCGATCGCATTCGCAGCTCTGGCACCAGGCAGAGTGAGAAGCGGAAATGCAAGAGCGAGAAGCGGAAATGCAAGAGCGAGAGCTAACAAAAACGTTGTTCCCTGTTTTAATCGTTTATTCATCATTGCCTCATGTCCTCCTTAAGAAATCTTGGTTATTCTTTGTGAGCTTTTCTCTTGGAAAGGAATCGCAAGAGAATGATCACAAGAATCGTGATTGAAAGTCCTAAAATTAAATAGAGCATATAATAATTCTGAATGGCTTTTACCATAGAATCTGTAACTGATTCGGTAGCATCCTCTTCGCCGTTATATGGAACTCTGGTTCCTCTTACGAGAAGACGATGGGAGTTGACTCCATATGGTGTACAGGTAAATAAAGTTACCTGGTCTTTTCCTTCTTCAATCTGGAGTGCTTTCTCCAGTGTTTCATGATCGTCTTTGTCTACCATCGGAAGAATCTGGTCTACCTTGTAGGCAAGGACTTCATCCAGTACATGGATGTAAAATTTATCGCCAACTTCGAGCTGATCGATATCGGTAAAAAGCTTTGCGCTTGGAAGTCCACGGTGAGCTGCGAGAACACTGTGGGTACTCTCCCCTCCGATCGGAAGCTTTGTGCCGTTCAGATGTCCGACACCGGTCTGCAGATCCTTGTCACCGGTACCATGGTAAATGGCAAGCTTGATGTTGATCTTCGGAATGGAAAGATATCCCATTACTCCGTCATCTGCAACGTTCAGGATCTTCCAGTATTCGGTGTCTTTGATGTCATTTTCATCTTCACCGAATACATCTCCGTAGAGGTTGTTCTGCTGAATGGTATCATTGAAAGCTTTTGCCTTTTCCCACTCAGAGGTGAAGTCCTCCGGTTCCATGTCCTGTATTGTATTGTCATAGCTGCTGATCAGCTGATTCTGTCTGTAGGTGTTCCACTGGTTGGATACCATCGGATAGATCAGAATCCCAAATCCTATCAAGAATAACAGACCGAAAAGGAAGGTTGAGATTTTTCTTTTCATAGGCATATTCCCTTTCTCGTTCTTATTCTCTTTTTAAGAGGTCTCATTTTTCTTCTTTTGAAGCTTCTTCTCCTTTAAGTATAACATAAGGATGAAGATTGTGGTAATTACAAGACCAATAATTACCCATAAAAGATAATTTGTATGAAGACTGATTCCGCTGAGCGGTGTCTTCTCATCGGCAACTTTCTGTTCCACATAAGGTACTCTGTGACCACGGACCAGAAGCCGCTCGGTATTGACTCCGTATGGAGTACAGGTTAAAAGTGTTACAAGATCTTTTCCTTCTTCTACTGCAAGAGAGGAAGTTTCTTCCGGTTTTACTACGGAAATCTTGTCGACTTCATAACATAATGTTTCGTTTAATACATGGATCAGAAAATGATCGCCTTCTTCCAGCTGATCCAGATCGGTAAAAAGAGACGCACTCGGAAGTCCACGGTGTGCGGAGATAACGGCGTGTGTACTTTTACCGCCGATTGGAAGAGAGCTTCCTTCCAGATGTCCGGCTGCCTGTTTGAGAACATCTTCGTCGGTAGTGTGGTAGATCGGAAGCTTGATGTCAATCTTCGGGATCTCCACGATTCCCATCATTTCGTCACCGGCAATATTCAGAGCATCCATGTAGGACTGGTCTTCTTTGTCACTGGCTGCGGCTACTGCAAATGAGTCAGGAAGGATACTTGGAAGTAATGCTTCGTTGTAAGCTTCTGCTTTCTGCAGTTCTGCGTCATAATCAATCTCATGTGCTGCATCCTTTTCGGATACAGTCTGTTCATAACTGCTGATCAATTGCTTCTGCCTGTAGTTATTCCACTGGTTTGCAACGAATGGATACAGCAGTAAGGACAACCCGGCCAAAAATATGATGCCAATAATAAGTTTGTTTGTTTTGCGTTTCATCCGAACTCTCCTTGCTGTTGTATTATTTTTTATGAATCCGGGGCGACCTGCCCCGGATTCAATATCTGATTATAAATAATTATTGCAATTATTTGTTGTCTGATTTCTTGCGGCTTGCGAAGAACAGACCAGCTGCTGCGATCATGATAACGCATCCAGCGATTGTGAAGATTGTTGTACCGATACCACCGGTTGATGGAAGGGAAGAAAGTTTGGTATCCTTTAATGATGTACGCATTGGTACATGTGCTGTATTGTTTTCAGTAATTGTTACATTTTCCGTTCCATCTGCATTGATAGAATATCCCTCCGGAGCCTTTGTTTCTTTGAACCAGTAAGTTCCTTCATCAAGACCTTTTACTTCCAATGTTCCATTTGTTGCAACCAATGTATCTGTTGCCCCTGCTTCTCCAGTTAACGCTAATTTATAAACGCCATCGCTTATTTTAATAAAGCTTAATGCTGTAACTGTAGAACCTTCTGCTTTCACTTCATCTTTTGTTGCCTTATACAGTTTAAATTCTGCGCCCTCAAGAATTGTTGATCCATTTTCTGCATACTTAGTAAGTGTAATATTTCCAGTAAAGCCTTTTTCGTCATCATGACCAATCACTGTATCATTTCTGTATGCATTAGCTGTATTGCTATATCCATCATCTGCTGTAACAGTTGCCTTATATGTTACAACTACTGTCTTACCTGCATTTGCATTAGAAGTTCCAATAGCACCTGTCAAATCAATTGTATATTCGCCATTGTCATTATTTTTGCTTGTTGTATAAGCTGTTGTAGGTTTTCCACCAATTGTAACCGATGTCACTTCTGTAATCTCAAGACCTGTTGGTGTATCAATGATTTTGAAGCTGTTATCTGCCGCATCCTCATCATCAAAGCTTGGGAATGTTGTAGTAATTGTAAATTCTACTTCCTGACCACGTTTTACAAAATTGTCCTTAGCCTCTTTCTTTACATCATATCCTGTAGATTTTGCTACAAGTGTAACATCCTTTGCCTGCATATAAGTTGCTTCAGAATTATATGTCTCAGCTACCATCGGTGCATAAACAATCTTAGTACCAGATGCTGTAACTACATATGCACCAACCGGAACATTTCCAAAGTTTACTTCTGTTTCGCCTTGAGAATGCTGCTGTTTGATAGGAGTTCCAACAACTTTCTTAGTCAGTTCTGCTGCATTTGTAATTTCATACTTCTTTCCATCAGCGCTTAACTGAATATAAGGCTTAGCCCAGTCAGCAATAACCCATTCATTTTTGTCTTCATTTAATGTAATTGCTGCATAAAGATTAACTGTTTCATTTTCTTGTGATGATAAACCTGTTACTTTAATATTACTTGTGTAAGATGTTTCTGGCGCTGCCAGTGTTGTCATACTCATTCCGAGTACCATTGCCAGTGTTAATAACACTGCAAATAATTTTTTCATCTTTTTCATATTGTTGTCTCCTTTTCTTTTTTAGGGCTATGCCCGATTTATTGTCCCCTCATAAGGGAGAATAACGTTGTTTGTGGCTTGGGAGCCACTGAAAATAAATTGATAAAATTATCTTTCCAGCACCTCCCTGCATTTGTTTTTATATAAGATCCATGCGGCTGCGAACATAAGTAAGATACCGCCAATCATATACAGGTAAATTCCATTGCCTCCGGCTGATGGGAGGTCGTATAAAGGTGTGTTCTCAATGAGAATCTGGTATTTTCCATCCTGCAGTGCAGGTGCAACATTTTCACCATTCAGTTGAATCGTTTTTAATGCTCCTGTCTTTGTAATCTGCAATGTATAAGTATTACTTGAAAGGGTATATCCTGTCGGAGCTTTGATTTCCTTCAGTGTATATGTTCCTGTCGGAAGTTTACCTGTTATCTCACCAGATACATCATTGTTCTGATAATTCTGATACCATTTAACAATACCTGCATCTCCCGATTTACCGTAATATTTAACATTTTTATCTGCTGTAGACTGCAGTTCAAAGATTGCACCTGCTAATCTTACATCATGACTGCTTGCGCTGACTTTGATAATCTGCCAATCACTATACACAGATTCATTTGTGAAGATTGCTTTGCCAAGTGTACCGCCATTTTTAGAATTATATGTATAATTCTTGATGACATTGACATCTTTACCGTTTTCTACAACTGTACCCATTGTGAAATGAATATCTTCTGGATTATTCAAGACATATTTTGTATTTGTTGCATTTGCATCATTTCCAATACTCTTGACATCATATCCTGCTGCAACTTTTTCTGTAACAGTATATTCGCCTCTTGCAAGATGTTTTAATTCATCTCCATTATAGGTTGCTGTATACTTACCATCTACCGGATTCTTTGTAACAGTTAATTGAACTTCTTTACTGAAATTATCCGGTCCTGTTACTGTGAATGTAAATGTATCACCATTCTCACCCTTCGGCTCTGTCTCAAGTACTTTTGTAATCTCAATAGAACCATCGATGATATTGACAATATAATCTGCACTTGCTGTCAGATTTCCACTAACTACTGTACCGCCGTCTGGTGCTGGAGCAGTAATTCCGGAATTCTGAGCCACTCTTTCTTCTACAGTATATGGAACAAATACAACTTTCAGATTATACTTTTCAGCCGGACTTGCTGCATTGCCTGCTTTGTGATTCTGAATGCTTCCACCTGGTGTTTCAGGAATCGTATAAATATATTTGAAGTATCCTACTGCATCGGATGTGCCCGGATAAATATATTTGTACGCCTGATTATCACCAATTGTAAGTGTCTTATTCTTCTCAAGTTCATTCTTCTGAGCATCCGTTAATGCTGGAAGACTAACCTGTGTTTTATTATTATTAACCGGTTTAACACCAGTCAAAGTTTTTGTTTTACCATCCAGCTCTACAACCTTGATTGTCTGAGCCAGCTGATTGTAATAAGCCTGTGGCTGGAGAGCATCGCCTTTGTAAACAGTAATTGCTTTGCTCGTTATTTCAAGCGACAGTGCCTTAACATTGACTGTTGGCTTAGGGAACATCTTAGTCGTATTCTCATTAACAAATACGCCCGAATCTCCTGTATTGGTTGTGACAGCATTGCCGCCGATGAAGTCTGCTTTAGCAACAACTCCAATCTTTCTTTCCCATGCCGGATCTTCTTGATTATCCTTATTACCAATGTGTGCTTCTGTTCCGGTCCACTCAATCGTTGTTGTGCCATCCGTATTCTCAGTAATCCTTACTGTACCAACGACTGCACCATCCTTACGTGTTTCTTTGACATATGTCTTAGAACCATCTTCATTTGTAGTAGCCTTTACATCACCAACCAGTGCCTTACGTCCTGCTTCTGTCAGTTCAAATCTGGCATCAATAACATCCACGATTTTCTCTGCATTGATGGAATAATATGCACCAATCTGAGCGGCCAGTTTCTTGAATTCCTTCCCAAGGTCTTCGGTATTATCTACCGTATAAGCATACTTCTTATTGCTGCCTTCCGAAACACTTGTTGCAATGTAATCTTTCAGAAAATCGGAAGCGGATGTTGATAAATCATGATTCTTATAACCCTCACCCCAGTAATTGTAATAATAGCCATGATCTCTACCATCAGAACTTGTCGCCGAATCACCCTTATGCCAAGATAATTTCTCTGATGTTTTTGACAAGTTATAGCCTACAGTATAGATTGTTGCATTCGCCTTAATATCAGTGGCATAATTCACCGCACTGTTGGCAACCATACAGTTAAACGCATCGTCACTTCTATGTCCCGGTAAACCATCAGTGAAGAACAATACATACTTCTGGTTTCCTGTGTTATCAGTGTCCAATAAAGACTTTGCTTTCTTTAATGCATCACCCATTGGTGTGCCACCACTTGGGTTCTTATTAGCAGTAAGGAAATCCTTAATAGATTTAATATTTTGATCTGTATTAAGTTGAGTAAAGCTCATAGCTTTTGTCGTATTAGTATCCTCACCTTGTGTACCATTAAAGTACACAACTGCTACCTTGCTATCTGGAGATGCATCCTTCAAAGTATCAATGAAAGTATTGGCTGCATTCACCAGCGCAGTCATACCCTTCTTACCCATTGACCCAGATCTGTCAAGTACCAATACTACACTTGCTGCTTCAGCTTCTGTACCTGCTTCTCGTCCGGATGTGCTTGCTCCCAGAGCAATTTCATACTCACGTTTGTTATAATCCGTTACTTTGACAGTCTTGGATGTTGTCAGATTAGCTTCTGCATCTTCATGCTGTCCTTTGTTCACAATCTTGTAAACATTATTGGAATCTTTGGCAATTTCCTGACCGTTTTTCTTAATTGTATAGGTACCGTCAGTGTTAACTTTAATCTTCCATGTACCGGATGCTGCAAGATAGCCTGTCGGAGCCTGAGTCTCTGTCATGGTATATGTACCTTCATGAAGTCTTACAGAAACTCCGCCATCGGAACCAGATGTTACATTGTAAACTCTTGAATTATCGTTGTCATCTCTAATCTCAAATTCAGCTCCTGGCAGAGCAGCTCCCTGTGTATCTACTTTATTGAAGTTAACTTTATAAGTTGGAATAACTTCCAGGTTGAACTTCATCTTCAGATTGGATGCACCTGCACCTCGTTCCATGTAGAACATCTTGAAATTGTGTTCTGTAAAATCTTTTAATGTATTGCCATTAAAAAATTCACTGACTCTCGAGTCGTCCCATGCTGAACCATCCGGGAATACACCTGCTGCCTGGAACTGCGCTTTGATTGTTGTTGGTGACGCTGAATCATAAGTAATAGCACCTGTTGCAAAATTGATACTTCCTGAATGGGCATCATGAATACCACCAATATCCAGCATCAATACGCCATCAACGTATACCCATAAATCATCATCGCCATTGAACTCATAGACCATATCCGATTTATTCTTTAATTGTCCGTTCCTTGGCTGGTTGAAATCAGCTTCCACGTACATGCCAAAATAGTAAACAGGACTTTCCTGTGTCTTATATAATGTCTTACCACGCGCTGGATCTGAATCACTTAATGGATTGCCACTCTCATCATACAAGTTTTTATTTTTTGAAACACCACTTGCACTGATACTATTATATGGCATAAAATTACCACGCTGAAAATATGGTCGATTCTCTTCCGATGGTGTTCCCAGTGCATCATACACTGTGAAATCTCCATTATCCTCTAAGTGAGCATAATTCTTAAAACTGCTGTATTCATAACTTCCATCTGCATCAAAGGAACTTTGAAGGAATAAATGATTAACATTTGTTCCGCCTGTAAACAATGTCTTTAAACTTGTACCGCCAACTGTTACCGGATAGCCCTCTGTTAATAATCTGTTCAGAAGATTCTGTTTAATACCACCGCTTACGCCATCTACAGTATATGGGCCTTTAATATCATTACTCAAGCCATTTGCAGCACTAGAGTAATTAATCATCTGCATCATAATACCCTTGGAGGCACTATCGATGGTACCAACTGTAGGCAATGCAGTTGGTTGTTCCTGTGTCTGTTCCTGGTAAACTAAATAAATTGTACCGCCTTTACCGTCTTTCCACTTTTTATCACTGCCACCTAATTTTTCTTTATATTTCCATTTTCCATCATCAATCTTTACTGAATAGACGTTCTTTCCTGATACCTTATCCAAACGAGCGCCACTATATTGATAGGTTTTATTATCAATGGTAACCGTTTCTGGAATTTTAACTTTATTGCCATCGCTGATTACAAGCTCTTCACCCTTTTTTATTGAAACATTTTGTGTAAATTGGTCACTTGTAATATCGGCTCCATTTTGGTCAACATACTTTACATTTACACTATAATTATTATACGCAATAGCAAATGTTGAAAAACTATTTGTCGTAATAGTTACTTTCTGGATTTCATTTTCCGATGTTGTATTAATCTCAGCATCACCATTTGTATCTTCTGCTGTCATATCTACAACATCTGTAACCTTACCTTTATTGTCTTCTTCAAGATGAAGGACTGTGACATCCAAATCCTTTGTACTATTAAGCCACTCTGTATCATTCACTGTCTGTACTGCATCTTCTGCAATCACAGGCTGCTTGTAATCCATTGTGACTTTGACATTTCCGTTTGGTTCCATCTTGTTTCCGTCTGCATCTACAAATGTAATATTGTAAGCAAGGAATCCGGCAATATCATAACTTTCATTTTCGGCTTTTTCTTTTAGCTTGTTCTCTGTAAAATCATACTGATCATTGAGTTCTTCAGCTTTTGTTTTTTCTTCATCACTCATGGAATCAGTGATTTCCTGTTTGATGATAGGAGTAACAGAAAGTGTTGCACCTTCCGGAATATTACCGGATTCAACAGCATCGACTGTTATCTTTACATTATCGTTTTCATAAGTAAGCTGCTGAATCGGCTGTGCCTCTTCAGCTGCCGGCTGTTCAGCCGGTGCCTCAACTGTAGGAGCTTCTGCCTCAGGCTGTTGTTGTTCCGGTTGCTGCTGTTCTTGTTGTTGTTGTTGTTGTTCCGGTTGCTGCTGTTGTTGTTCCGGTTGCTGCTCCTCTTGTTGCTGTTGTTCTGAGGAGTTCACCGCTGCCTCATCTCCTGTAGCCTCATCTGCCGCCGGTTCTGCTACTGCTTCGGTTTGGCTCTGGCTGTCTGTGTTCTGTGGCTCATCAGCGAATGCTGATGTCGCACTGCTAAGCACAAGTACCATGCAAAGCATGAATGCTATTAAACGTTTCTTTGTATTACTTTTCATGGCGTCCTCCTTCTATTCCTCAATTCTGACTTCATAATTGTTATCAAGTGCTCCGTCTATCAGCTTCAATAATTCAAGGGCACTGCGGAAATGCTGCTCTCGCTGCTCTTCCACCCAAGTAACGCTGCCCTGCCAGGTACCGTTCTGCTGATCCATGATTTTTATTAAAAAAGTTCTTGTATTTTTTTGCTTTTTATTCATGTCAGTTTTCATCTGCCCTTCCTAATTATTTAGACTTTTTTATCTTATATAGGTATTGTATCTGACAAAGCATTACGTGAATCATTACCAATAACGAAAAATATTAACTTTTTTAAGTTATAACAAGAAATAGTAATGTTTTTGTAATAATATAATGATTTGATACCAGGGTCAAAAGGTCAGAAAGCCGATGCAAACTTGCTTGCAAGAGGATTTTTGACCTCTTGACCCGCCAAAAACATGAGTAAGTAG
>OLOJ01003850.1_pt1 | contig 10160 bp, 6 predicted proteins | sample 1672251 | NCBI WGS metagenome assembly OLOJ01 (sample SAMEA3136664, study PRJEB25190) | human gut metagenome | biome: human gut; feature: human-associated habitat; material: faeces | place: Austria | collected 2013 | reverse complement strand
ACAGGTGGATGAGCCCACCGTGGAGGACACGATCTCCATCCTGCGCGGCCTGAAGGAACGGTACGAGGTGTTCCACGGCGTGAAGATCAACGACAGCGCCCTGATCGCCGCTGCCACCCTGTCGGACCGCTACATCACCGACCGTTTCCTGCCGGATAAGGCCATCGACCTGGTGGATGAGGCCTGCGCCATGATCAAGACCGAGATGGACAGTATGCCCAGCGAGATGGATGATCTGGCCCACCGCATCACCCAGCTGCAGATCGAGCAGGTCAGCCTGAAAAAGGAGACCGATGCCCTGAGCCAGAGCCGCCTGCGTGAGCTGGAAAAGGAACTGGCCGAGCTGCAGGATAAGTTCCGCAGCATGAAGGCAAAGTGGGAAAACGAGAAGAACGCCATTGGCAAGGTGCAGACCCTGCGTGAGCAGATCGAGCAGACCAATGCCGCCATTGAGAAAGCCCAGCGTGAGTATGACCTGAACAAGGCTGCTGAGCTGAAATACGGCAAGCTGCCCGAGCTGCAGAAACAGCTGGAAGCGGAGGAAAAGCTGGCCAACGAGAAGAAGGAGGACAGCCTCCTGCGTGACCGTGTGACCGACGAGGAGATCGCCCGCATCGTGGCCCGCTGGACCGGCATCCCGGTGGAGAAGCTGGTGGAGGGCGAGCGCGAGAAGCTGCTGCATCTGGACGATGTGCTCCACAAGAGAGTCATCGGTCAGGACGAGGCCGTGACCAAGGTGAGCGAGGCTATCCTGCGCAGCCGCGCCGGGATCGCCAACCCCAACCGCCCCATCGGCAGCTTCCTCTTCCTCGGCCCCACCGGTGTGGGCAAGACCGAGCTGGCCAAGGCGCTGGCACAGGCTCTGTTTGACGATGAGCGCAACATGGTGCGTATCGATATGACGGAGTATATGGAGAAGTTCAGCGTCAGCCGCCTGATCGGCGCGCCTCCGGGATACGTGGGTTATGAGGAGGGCGGTCAGCTGACCGAGGCTGTCCGCCGCAAACCCTACAGCGTGGTGTTGTTCGATGAGGTGGAAAAGGCCCACCCCGATGTGTTTAACATCCTGCTGCAGGTGCTGGACGATGGCCGCATCACCGACAGCCAGGGCCGTACCGTGGACTTCAAGAACACGGTGATCATCCTGACCTCGAATCTGGGCAGTGACATCATCCTGAACGATCTGGAGCAGCGCCGGGCACAGGGTTCCAACGAACTCAGCGACGAGGCAAAGCATCAGATCGACCTGCTGCTGAGGAGCAAATTCCGCCCCGAGTTCCTGAACCGTCTGGACGAGATCGTCTACTACAAGAGCCTGACCAAGGACGAGATGCGCAAGATCGTGGATCTGCAGCTGGCAGACCTGCGCAGCCGCATGGACGAGGGCAAGCATCTGAATCTGGACGTGACCACCGCCGCCAAGGACTACATCATCGATTCTGCCTACGACAGCGTCTATGGTGCCCGCCCCATCAAACGGTTCATCCAGAGCCGGGTGGAGACCCTGATCGCCAAGGCGATCATTCAGGGCCGCTATGCCGAGGGCAGCACCCTGACCGTGGATTACGACGGAAATGCTCTTGTGCTGAAATGATTTTCCACAGTTTTACCAGTTTTGTACCTCTGTGCCGGCTGTAATGCTTGCATGGGGGTGCGGAATATGATATTATAACAAGTAACATTGATGTGCTTTTCATCGCGGAACAGCCACGGTGGAAAGCACATTTTTGTATCCCTAGGAAAGAACTCCTTCCGTCATCGCTGCGCGATGCCACCTCCCTCGGTGAGGGAGGCTGACCGTGCGGCAAGGCTCCCTCTTTGAGGGAGCTGGCTGCGAAGCAGACTGAGGGAGTCCGTTCTTTCATAAAAAACAGAAAGTTGAGTGTGATTTTCCTTTATTATGGACGATGGCAGTATGACGCTCTGGGTAGCGCTGGTGATCTTGGTGGGTTTCTCCGCCTTTTTCTCCGCATCCGAGACCGCATTTTCCTCCCTGAATCAGATCCGCCTGAAAAGCCGCGCCGAGGACGGCGATTCCTCTGCCGCCCGGGTGCTGGCCATGGCGGAGCAATACGATAAGCTGCTTTCCACCATCCTCATCGGCAACAATATCGTGAACATCGCCGCCGCTTCCATCGGCACCATCCTGTTTACCCAGATGCTGGGTGCCGAGCGGGGCGCAACGGTGTCCACCATTGTGCTGACGATCATCGTGCTGATTTTTGGCGAAGTGACTCCCAAGAGCCTGGCCAAGGAGATGCCGGAAAAGGTGGCTACGGCAGTCTCGCCCTTCCTTGTGCTCCTGATGGCCCTGATGACCCCGCTGACCTGGCTGTTCACCCAGTGGAAAAAGCTGCTGGGCCACTTTGTCCACAGCGGCGAGGCCGATACCATCACAGAGGGTGAGCTGATGACCATGGTCAGCGAAGCTGAAAACGACGGCGAACTGACCGACCGGGAAAGCGAGCTCATCCGCAGCGCCATCGAGTTCGATGACGTGGAGGTGGAGGAAATCCTGACCCCCCGTGTGGATGTGGTGGCTGTGGAGGATGATATCCCGCTGGAGGAGCTGGCCCAGACCTTTGCGGAGTCCGGTTACTCCCGTCTGCCTGTCTACCACGGTACCATTGATAACATCATTGGTGTGGTACATGAAAAGGATTTCTATATCGCCCGCCTGAAAAAGGCGACCAAGATCGATGATCTGGTGGTGCCCACCCTGTATACCACGGGCTCCACGCAGATCTCCCAGCTGCTGCGCACCCTCCGGGAGCAGCACCACCACCTGGCCGTTGTTGTGGACGAATACGGCGGCACCGAGGGTATCATCACGCTGGAGGATATCCTGGAGGAGCTGGTGGGTGAGATCTGGGATGAGCACGACGAGGTCACTGAGGACTTCCGCAAGCAGTCGGACGGCAGCTGGCTGGTGTCCGGCTCTGCCAGCGTCGATGATCTGTATGAGGAGCTCGACCTGCCGGAGGAAGAGGACATCGATTCCAATACCGTCAACGGTCTGGTGCAGGAAAAGACCTGCCATCTGCCCAAGGTAGGCGACCGCTTTACCCTGGGCGAGTACGATGGTGTTGTTACCCGCACCGCCAAGCGCCGCGTAACGGAGGTGCGCCTGACCCCCGCCGCTCCGGCTGAGGATGCCGAGAAGGACGACGAAAAGGATAAGCGCTTCTCCCGCCTTGCACAGCGCGGAGAGAGCCGCTGACAGGAAGCATAAGATAGAAACGGTGAAACGCCGCCGGGTGGAGCTTTTGGCTCTGCCCGGCGGCGTTTTCTTGATTCAAGTCCTTGCCCGCGGCCCTGCACTGTGCTAAACTGAATAAAATACAGAACGCAGGAGGACAAGGAACTTGAAACGGATGTCGAAGTTTGCGCGCCGGTGTGCGGCGCTGATGCTGGCGGTGGTGCTGCTCTGCATGGCAGTGCCTGCCGCCTTTGCAGCGGAAGGGGACACCCTGCCCGCCGGTGCCACCACCATGGGCGGTGCCAACACTACTCTGATCCCGGACGAGGAGGAAAACTGCCTGAGCTGGCTCTTCGGCTCTGGCGATACCATCACCATGCCCTACCTGAACGTCAAGGGGCAGGGCCTGCGCCGGAACGTGACCCTGGATCTTGAGGACTGTCTGGTGGGCATCACCTACACCGAGCTGGGCTCCATCGGCAGCTATGTCAGTGACGCGGCGGCACAGCAGGCGTGGAAAGCGCAGGCGGTGGCCATCCACTCCTATCTGGAATACCACAAGAAATACGGCTCTTCGGCCAACGCGCTGGTGTACACCCCCGTGGATCAGATCCCTTCCTCTGCCCGCAGCGCCATCCGCAGGGCAGTCTCTGAGGTCAAGGACGAGGTGCTGACCTGCAACGGCAGCGTCATCGATGCAGTGTGGTCGGCCAGCGCGGGGTACAACACCCAGACCGGCGTGTACGGCACCTGCTCCGGTCTGGATGCCTGGGGCACCGATGTGCCCTATCTGCAGAGCGTGGAAAGCCCCTACGAGGAGCAGTATCACAACCTGATGCGCCGGATCATCGGCAAGGATTACCGCTACATCGAGTATAACGACAGCAAGACCGGCCAGCCCTACGAGAGCGCCGACACCACCCATAAGGATCTGGGCGGCTTTGTCCAGTACAATACCTTTGTCTCGAACGGAAAGAGCTACCGCTACATCGGCCAGTTCGTTTCCTCTCGTTACTGCTTTGATTTCAGCGCGGACGAGAACGGAACCCCCTGCATGAACTACTATGGCTTCGGCCACGGTGTGGGCATGAGCCAGTGCGGCATGGTGGGCTATGCGCAGGAGCAGGGCATGGGCTACCGGGACATCCTGCGCCACTACTATACCGGCGTGTCCTTTGGCACGGTGGGCAGCGGCAGCTCGAACGGCGGCCTGTTCGGCTGGCTGTGGAGCCTGCTGGGACTGTAATAAATTTTGCACCGGAAAGCGCAGGAAATGCGGAAAAGCGCTTCTCAAACGGGACGAAATCTGGTATACTATTATAGTTTGTAAAAATGCGTCTGGGCGGCGGAATGGCCCAGTGAAGTGGAGAAGTCGGAATGCAGTTGGAGAAAGCAAAGGAAACAAAGCAGGACATGGAGCGCTGCCGCCTGCTGGCACAGCGCATTGCGGAGGAGCTGGCCCCGGCAACAGCTGCGGTGCTGAACGCCGAGACCCCGGCACTGGAAAAGGCCCTGCACCGGGCGGGCGTGGATGCCAACCCCTTTACAGTGGCTGCCCGGCAGGCAGACCTGCTGGTGGTGGAGGACCCCGCCTGGGTGGAGATGCCCGCGCAGCTGCCCGGGCAGGTGCTGCTGGTGTTTACCGGCAGCAACGTGGCTGAGGGATGGGCCGAGGAACTGGCCCGCCGGGGCTACTACCGGGATTTCCGCTGGCGCAGCCGGGGCCGTGCCCAGCAGTCGGCTCTGTACTGCACGGTCCAGCCTGCCACCGCCGAGATGATCGCGGGCTATGAGAAGGAGTTGGATCTCCTGCGTGACCGGATGGTGCGTGCCGAGCGCACCTGCAACGAGGAAGCCGCCCTTATTGAGCGGCTCCGCAGCGATCTTTCCCTGAGCCGCAGCCATGCCAAGAACCTGGAAAAGACCCTGAACGAGGTGACCAGCTCTACCTTCTGGAAGCTGACCTGGCCCATGCGGTATGTTGTCAGCAAGAGCCGCCAGATCTGGCACACCTTCCCGCTTTTCGTCCTGCTGGGGGAGCTGCGCCGGGACGGCATCTCTGGTGTGCGGGAGCACGCCCGCGCCAGGCGGGAATATACCGCCCTCTTCCCGGGGAACCTCCTGCGGGCCGACCGCTTTGCCCCGGTGGAGCTGCTGGTCAGGCAGGCGAACGATCAGCCTGCCGGGCCCAAGATCAGCATCGTGGTGCCTCTGTACAACACCCCGCTGGATTTCCTGGACGAGATGCTGGATTCCGTGGTGAACCAGACCTACAAGAACTGGGAGCTCTGCTGCGTGGATGCCGGTAAGGACGAGGCCGTAGGCCAGCATGTGCAGGCCCGTGCGAAGGCCGATGCACGCATCCGGTATCAGAAGCTGGAAAAGAATGAGCTGATCCCCGGCAACACCAACAAGGGCTTTGAGATGGCCACCGGTGAGTATATCGCCCTGCTGGACCACGATGACCTGCTGCATCCCTGCGCCCTGTGGTACACGGCCAGGGCCATTGCCGAGCAGAAGGCCGACTTTGTCTACACCGACGAGGCGACCTTTGAGGGGAAGCCGGAGCATGTGGTGCTCTACCACTTCAAGCCCGACTTCATGCTGGACAACCTCCGCTCCAACAACTACATCTGCCACCTGACCGTGTTCAGCCGCGCCCTGATGGAGCGGGCCGGCGGCGGCGAGCGGATGGAGTACAACGGCAGCCAGGATTACGAGCTGTTCCTCCGCCTGACGGAGCAGGCTGAGAAGATCGTTCACATTCCCCATGCCCTGTATTACTGGCGCTCCAGCCCCGGCAGCACGGCGGCGGATATCTCCGCCAAGACCTACTGCATCGACGCAGGCATTGCGGCCCTCAAGGCCCACTATGCCCGCTGCGGGATCGCTGTGGACGATGTCGCCCTCATCCCCGGCACTCCGGGCTATTACAAGACCGATTACACCATCGAGCACCCGGGCCGGGTGAGCATCCTCATCCCTACCTGCGACCACATCCGGGATCTGGAGCTCTGCGTGGATTCCATCTATGCCCGCACCACCTACCCGGATTTTGAGCTCATCCTCATCGAGAACAACAGCAAGCAGCCCGAGACCTTCCGCGCCTACGAGCGGATGCAGAAGGAACACCCGGACAACCTCAAGGTCGTGACCTGGGAGGGCAAGGGCTTCAATTACAGCGCCCTGAACAACTTTGGCGAGCAGTATGCCACCGGCGAATACCTGCTGCTGCTCAACAACGATACCGAGGTCATCACCCCCAACTGGCTGGAGGAAATGGTCATGTACGCCCAGCAGAAGCGGGTGGGCTGTGTGGGTGCAAAGCTGCTCTACCCCGATGACACCATTCAGCACGCCGGCATCGGCTTTGGCATCGGCGGCGTGGCGGGCCACCTGCACAAGTATTTCCCGGCGGCATCCGATGGCTACATGGGGCGGCTGAACTATGTGCAGGATGTTTACGGCGATACCGCCGCCTGCCTGCTCATCCGCAGGGAGATCTATGATGAGATGAACGGCCTGGACGAGAGCTATGCCGTGGCCTTCAACGATGTGGATTTCTGTGTCCGTGTGCGGGAGGCGGGCTACACCAACGTGTTTACCCCCTTTGCCCAGCTCTACCACTACGAGAGCAAGAGCCGCGGCACCGAGGACAACCCCGAAAAGCAGAAGCGCTTCCAGGGCGAGGTGCTCCGCTTCCAGGCCCGCTGGGGAGACCTGCTGGCCGCGGGCGATCCCTGCACCAACCCCAACTTTGATATCCAGCGTGAGGACTTCGCGCTGAAGATCCTGCCTTTGGAGTGAATTGATGAAACTATCAGCCTGTATTGTTGTATATAACGGCTATGACGAGGCGCTGAAGGCGGCGCAGACGGTGCTGCACTGCACACGCCGCTACCCGGTGACCCTGTATCTGGTGGACAATGCCAGCCCGGACGGCAGCGGCAAAAAGCTGGAGCAGGCCGTGGCGGACGGCCTGCTGGCAGCAGGTCCGGGCCAGCAGGTGGTGGTGCACTGCCGCACCGAGAACGGCGGCTTTGGCACCGGCCACAATATGATCCTGCCCGAGCTGGACAGTGATTTCCACTTTATCCTCAATCCGGATATCCAGCTGACCGCTGATACCCTGAGTGATCTGGCCGACTGGATGGTTGCCCACCCGGATGCCGTGATGGCCCGGCCCTCGCTGGTGTTCCCGGACGGCAAGCCACAGCAGCTGCCCCTGCGCCGGTGCGCCCTGCGGCCCATGCTCTACCGCCAGCTGCCCCGGCTCAGCTTCTGGAAAGGCCAGAACGACCACTACCTGATGTTGGATGAGGACCTGACCAGGCCCATCGAGATCGAGTTCTGCACCGGCAGCTTTTCCGGTGTACGCACCAGCACCTTCAAGGCGGTGGGCGGCTTTGACGAGAGCTACTTCATGTATGTGGAGGATGCGGACCTCACCCAGAAGATGCGCACCCGGGGCAAGGTGTATCTGGTGCCCCAGTATACCGCCATCCACGCCTGGCACCGCGCTGCCCACCGGGATCTCAAGCCCGCCCTCTGGCAGACGGGAAACCTGCTGAAGTATTTCCATAAGTGGGGCTTCAAGTGGTAAGAAACGCTCCACCATCGCGATGTGCTGCCGCCGTGGGCGGCTGAACGGTTCTGTTTGACGGCCTGTTTCGGAAAAAATTCTGGAACAGGCTGTTTTTTCTTGCTTTTTTTTCGATTTGAGAGTAGAATAAGGTGTAAAACTATCTGATGCCGCCCCGCGCGGCCGGAACTTTTACCCTGTAACTTTGTTGACAGCGGACGCAGCTCCGCTTTGAATATTACGAGGTGAGCGTTTCACCCCGTATAGCTGCACAACTTTTTCAATACAAATAAAGGAGTGCACAAATTATGAAAGGCATTATTCTGGCCGGCGGTGCCGGCACCCGGCTTTATCCGCTGACGATGGTCACCAGCAAGCAGCTGCTGCCTGTCTACGATAAGCCCATGATCTACTATCCTCTGTCCACCCTCATGCTGGCGGGCATTCAGGATATCCTGATCATCTCCACCCCCACTGATACGCCGCGCTTTGAGGCGCTGCTGGGCGATGGCAGCCAGTATGGCATCCATCTGCAATATAAGGTCCAGCCCTCTCCCGATGGTCTGGCACAGGCCTTTATCCTGGGCGAAGAGTTCATCGGCGACGACTGCTGCGCCATGATCCTGGGCGACAACATCTTCTACGGCAACGGCTTCTCCAAGATCCTCAAGACTGCCGCCGCCAATGCAGAGACCAAGGGCCGCTGCACCGTGTTCGGCTACTATGTGCAGGACCCCGAGCGTTTCGGCATCGTGGAATTTGACCAGAACGGCAAGGTGCTGAGCGTGGAAGAAAAGCCCGAGCACCCGAAGAGCAATTACGCCATCACCGGCCTGTACTTCTACAACAAGGAAGTGGTCCAGATGGCAAAGCAGGTCAAGCCCTCTGCCCGCGGTGAGCTGGAGATCACGACCCTGAACGATATGTACCTGAAGAAGGACGAGCTGGATGTCCAGCTGCTGGGCCGCGGCTTTGCATGGCTGGATACCGGCACGATGGAGAGCCTGGTGGATGCCGCCGACTTCGTCCGCATGGTCGAGAAGCGTCAGGGCATCAAGATCAGCGCCCCCGAAGAGATCGCCTTCAAGTATGGCTGGATCGACCGCGAGACCCTGCTGGAGAGCGCTTCCCGTTATGGTAAGAGCCCCTACGGCCAGCACCTCAAGAACGTGGCCGATGGAAAACTGAGATATTGATGCAGGAGGGGAATCACCCATGAAAATCATTGTCACCGGCTGCAAGGGCCAGCTTGGCACCGAGATCATCAAGCAGCTGCGGGAGGGCCGCAGCGAGATCGGCCCCATCCCCGAAAAGCTGATGAATGCCACCGTGATCCCGGTGGACCTGCCGGAGCTGGACATCTCCAACTATAAGATGGTGGATGACTTCATCCGCCGCCAGCGCCCGGATGTCATCATCAACTGCGCCGCCTACACCAACGTGGACGGCTGCGAGGTGAACCACGACGCAGCCTTCAAGGCAAACGCTCTGGGCCCCCGCAATCTGGCACAGGCCGCCGAAAAGACCGGTGCCCGCCTGGTGCATGTCTCCACGGACTATGTGTTCTCCGGCCGTGAGAACGGCGGCATTGCACAGGACGAGGCCACCATCCCCGGCCCCATCAGCGCCTACGGCTCCACCAAGCTCATGGGCGAAAAGTATGTGGAGCAGTTCTGCCACCGCCACTTCATCGTCCGCACGGCATGGCTGTACAGCTACTACGGCAAGAACTTCGTCAAGACCATCGTCAACGCCGGCCGGAAATTCGGCAAGCTGGAAGTGGTCAACGACCAGTGCGGCAACCCCACCAACGCGGTTGACCTGGCCCATGAGCTGCTGCAGCTCTGCGTGACCCATGAGTACGGCCTGTATCACTGCACCGGTGAGGGCATCTGCTCCTGGTACGATTTTGCTTCCGAGATCATCCGCCTGTCTGATGTGGATGCCTCTGTGGCTCCCTGCACCAGCGAGGAGTACAAGGCCAAGCACCCCGAAAGCGCCGACCGCCCCAAGTGGAGCGCACTGGACAACCGGATGCTCCGCTGCACCGTGGGCAACGATGTGCGGGACTGGAAAGAGGCCCTGGCCTGCTTCTTTGCCCACTGGGACGGCGAGAATGGGATGAAATAAGGGGAAGGCTTCCCCAAGAAGATAAAACCTGAAAATTGAGGTAGAATAAACCTATGAAAAAATATCTGATCACCGGCTGCGCCGGTTTTATCGGCTCCAACTTTGTCCACTATATGCTCAAGAAGTACCCCGAGATCCTGCTGGTCAACCTGGATAAGCTGACCTACGCGGGCAATCTGGAGAACCTGAAGGATGTGGAGGGCGACCCCCGCCATGTGTTCGTGCAGGGCGACATCTGCGACAAGGAGC
>OLOJ01003844.1_pt1 | contig 10171 bp, 8 predicted proteins | sample 1672251 | NCBI WGS metagenome assembly OLOJ01 (sample SAMEA3136664, study PRJEB25190) | human gut metagenome | biome: human gut; feature: human-associated habitat; material: faeces | place: Austria | collected 2013 | reverse complement strand
GGGTTTACGTACCTGCCGACATCTACGTCCGCTATCTGAGACTGAAAAAAGAAGATGTAATCTTTATCGGAGGTTCGGACGAGCACGGAGTACCCATCACCATACGCGCCAAGAAAGAAGGCGTGACGCCGCAGGATATAGTAGACCGTTACCATACACTTATCAAAGAATCATTCAAAGAGTTCGGCATTTCATTCGATGTATACAGTCGTACGACTTCAAAAACTCACCACGACACTGCTTCGGAATTCTTCCGCAAGCTGTATGACAAAGGTGAATTCATCGAGAAAACCAGTATGCAGTATTACGACGAGGAAGCCAAAACTTTCCTTGCCGACCGCTATATTACGGGCGAATGCCCCCACTGCCATGCAGAAGGTGCCTATGGCGACCAATGCGAGAAGTGTGGTACAAGCCTCAGCCCCACAGACCTGATTAATCCGAAAAGTGCCATCAGTGGAAGTAAGCCTGTAATGCGTGAAACAAAGCATTGGTACCTGCCGCTCGACCAACACGAAAGCTGGTTGCGCCAATGGATTTTGGAAGACCATAAAGAGTGGCGTCCCAACGTATACGGTCAATGCAAAAGCTGGCTTGACATGGGTTTGCAACCGCGTGCAGTAAGCCGTGACCTCGACTGGGGTATTCCGGTGCCTGTAGAAGGTGCAGAAGGAAAAGTGTTATATGTATGGTTCGATGCCCCTATCGGTTACATCAGCAATACGAAAGAATTGTTGCCCGACACTTGGGAAACCTGGTGGAAAGACCCCGAAACACGTCTGATCCACTTTATCGGTAAAGATAATATCGTATTCCACTGCATCGTATTCCCTGCCATGTTGAAAGCGGAAGGTAGTTTCATCTTACCGGACAATGTACCGAGTAATGAATTCCTGAATCTGGAAGGTGATAAGATTTCTACTTCACGCAACTGGGCTGTATGGTTGCACGAATATCTGGCAGACTTCCCGGGTAAGCAAGATGTGCTTCGCTATGTGCTGACTGCCAATGCACCTGAGACAAAAGATAATGACTTCACCTGGAAAGACTTCCAGGCACGCAATAACAATGAGTTAGTGGCTGTTTATGGTAACTTCGTGAACCGTGCCCTGCAACTCACCAAAAAGTATTTCGATGGTGTAGTGCCTGCTGCCGGTGAACTTACGGATTACGACCGCGAAACATTGAAAGAATTTTCTGACGTAAAAGCAGAAGTAGAAAAGCTACTGGATGTATTCAAGTTCCGCGATGCACAGAAGGAAGCCATGAACCTGGCCCGCATCGGAAACAAATACTTGGCAGATACCGAACCCTGGAAGATCGCCAAGACGGATATGGATCGTGTAGCCACTATCCTGAATATCTCCCTGCAACTGGTTGCCAATCTGGCCATTGCATTCGAACCGTTCCTGCCGTTCAGCAGCGAGAAGTTGCGTAACATGCTGAACATGGACAGTTTTGACTGGGCTACTCTGGGCAGCACTGATCTATTGCCGGCCGGTCACCAATTAGCGACACCTGAACTACTGTTCGAAAAGATAGAGGACAGCGTTATCGAAGCACAGGTACAGAAATTGCTCGATACAAAGAAGGCCAATGAGGAAGCTAATTACAAAGCCAACCCCATCCGCCCGAACATTGAGTTCGATGACTTCATGAAACTGGATATTCGCGTAGGTACCGTATTGGAATGCCAGAAAGTTCCTAAAGCCGATAAATTGCTGCAATTCAAGATTGCCGATGGATTGGAGAACCGTACCATTGTCAGCGGTATTGCACAGCATTACAATCCGGAAGAGCTGGTAGGCAAGCAAGTATGCTTCGTGGCCAACCTTGCTCCGCGCAAGTTGAAAGGTATCGTCAGTGAAGGTATGATCCTTTCTGCCGAGAATTTTGACGGTTCACTCTCCGTGGTTACTACCATGAAAGAAGTGAAACCCGGTAGCGAAGTGAAGTAATTAATGGAAGCGTCACTCAAAGAGAAAACAGCAAAAGGATTATTCTGGGGCGGAATAGGCAACGGGGCCATGCAACTGCTAAACCTCGTCTTCGGCATATTCCTTGCCCGGTTGTTATCTACAACAGACTATGGTATGGTGGCCGTATTGACCATCTTCTCTGCCATGGCCGGAATTTTCTCGGAGAGTGGTTTCATCCTGGCACTTGTCAATAAGAAGGAGGTAAAGCATGAAGATTATAATTCCGTATTCTGGTTCAACATCAGTATCGGTGCATCACTTTACCTCATACTTTTTCTTTGTGCCCCCTTTATCGCTGACTTCTACCATACCCCCGAGCTTACCCGGCTGGCCCGTTTCCAATTTCTGAGTTTCTTCATCGGAAGTTTCGGTACTGCCCCTACGGCTTACTTTTTCCGTAATCTCATGGTAAAAGAGCGTAGTCAGATACAGATAGCCGCCATCCTCATTTCGGGTATTACAGGTGTCAGTTGTGCCTACCATGGCTGGGGATACTGGGGAATTGCCGTACAAACCGTTGTATACGTCAGTACCAACACCATCTTGCTTTGGATATTCTCTCCTTGGCGACCTACTTTTTCGTTCCGCTTTCACCCATTGCGGGAATTATTGCCTTTCAGCAGTAAATTACTCTTTACCTCGCTCTTCACTCATATCAATAACAACATCTTCTCCGCATTGCTGGGACGTTTCTACACCATCCAGCAAGCCGGTTACTACTCACAGGGAAGCAAATGGACAACAATGGGATATTCCACCATTTTCGGAATGATAAACAGCGTAGGGCAACCTGTATTCAGAGAAGCCTCGGAAGATACGCAGCGTTTGCAAAACATATTCCGCAAGCTGATGCGCTTCACCGCCTTTGTCAGTTTCCCCGCTATGCTGGGGCTCGCCATTGTTTCGCAGGAACTGATTGTAATAAGCATCACAGAGAAATGGCTACCCTGTGTACCCGTCATGCAGATACTGTGCGTATGGGGGGCCTTCATGCCTATTTCAACTCTTTACTCCAACCTGATGAACAGTATCGGCCGACCGAACATATACATGTGGAACACCATCGCACTGGGCATCTTCCAGCTATTATGCGTGTGGGGTAGTTACCCGTACGGACTGAATGTCATGCTGATAGTCTATACAGCAGCCAATATCTTCTGGCTACTTATCTGGCATTATTTTGCTCATAAACATATCGGAATTTCCCTGTTTAATACACTGAAGGATATAGCTCCCTACCTCATTATATCTGTAGCCGTAATGACTTTTACTTACTGGGTGGCAGGTTATGTGAAGAATATCTATCTCTCCTTATTAGTGAAAGTCGCTTTAGCCGCCTCACTCTACATATTCCTGATGTGGAGCCTGAAGTCGATCGTATTCAGGGAAAGCCTTCAATATCTGTTTAAAAAGAAAACCATACAATAATGACACTGCAAAATGTAACTGTAATCATCCCTGCGCACAACCGTCCCAAGCGCTTGCGCAGATTGCTCGACTACTATAGCCGCACAGATATCAAGATTCTTGTTCCCGACTCATCCGACCATCCGTTTGCCGATGCGGAGAAGTACCCGGACATCACTTATCTGCACCGCCCTAAACTGCATTTCCTACTGAAACTGAAAGAGGTGCTCCCCATGATTAGTACACCCTATGTACTTTATTGTGCTGATGATGATTTCGCTGTCCCTTCCGGCATTGCACAAATGACTGCCTTTCTGGACGAACACCCTGATTACAGCACTGCACAGGGACATTACCTGACCTTCACTCCCCGTAAAGGGAAAATATCATTCTACCCTCGCTATATCCGCTACTTCGATAAACAAGTAACGGGCGAGACTCCCCGGGAAAGACTTTTGCAAGAGAAGAACATGTATGCCTCATTGCTCTACTCCGTCATCCGGACACGGGCTTTTCAAAGGATGTATGCAGCTTGTTTCAACCCGGATGGAAGCCTGCGCTTCCGCAACCTTTTCCTAGCGGAAGAGTTCTTTAATCACGCTGCGCTCATCTTCGGCAAATATGCCACACTGCCCTACTTCTACAGTGCCCGCGAACATATTACAGGTTCCGCAGCCGAAACCACCGTACCTGTTTCAGTTATCAAAACTTCTCATAAATATCGGGAGGAATATCAAGGTTTCCTTCTGGCGTTATCAGAATTACTGGCAGCCCGGGAAGGTGACACGCTTGAAGATGCTTTCTCCTTTATTTGCAGCATCAGCGACATGCCTAAAGACACTGCCGAAATCTCCGGCAAAAGGAAGATTATGGAGTTCACTCATAAACATCCCCTGTTACGTTGGGTAAACAGACTGGCTAACTGGAGATATAATCAGAAAGGATTGAAAGCGGTACGAGGTATGCAAAGCTACCCCTGTACATTCTCCACACCGGAAAAAGAAGAAATTATCAAGGCAATTGAGCATTCTTAAAGACACGCAAAAATGACAAATAAAACTGTTTCCATTGTAATGTGCACTTACAATGGAGAGAGATATTTAAAAGAGCAATTAATGTCTCTCCTAAACCAAACCTACTCTCCCATAGAAATCATTATCCAGGATGACTTATCTACTGATAACACCCTTGAAATCATTCATGATTATCAGGAAAGATACCCTGGCATCATTCATTTGTTCCAGAATTCAAGGCGACTGGGATATAATCAGAATTTCCTGTCAGCCTACCAAAAGGCAAATGGATACTATATAGCCAGTGCCGATCAGGATGATATATGGGAAACGAACAAAATAGAAATCCTGATCAGAGAGATCGGAGATTCCACGCTTATCTTTCACAATTCGGTATTGTTTAATCAAAAGAATCCGAATATGGGACTGCTGCACAAAAAGGATTGGGGAGAACATCCGCATCCCCTTAGTGTACTTGTCAACCCTAAAGCATACGGGCATCAGATTCTTTTTCGTCGGGAAGTGCTTCCGCTTATCCACCAGTTCGAAACATATAATGTATCATACGACAGCCTCGTTTACACACTATGCAGCAGCATGGGAGATGTAAAATACATCAACCAAGTACTTGTACACTGGCGTTTGCCTGTCTGCTCGAAAACGCAAGCACCTTTACGAGCAGACAGGCAAACAAGAATAAGTTGTATGGTTATTATACTGCATTATGTGCTTTGCACGACCACACGAAGCGTCAAATCAGCCGCGAGTATTTTCGTCTGTATCAACGAATTCAATTTAAATTTAAACCGGACCGCCAGGTAATTGCATGCATGAAAACAGGAACCCTGTATGAGATAATCAAGGCCGGATTGATTTGTGTCCATTACAGGAACGAACTGTTCCCTCAGAAAGACAAAGGAGTTCTCTGTATCTTAAAAAGTTTCTTCTTGCCCTTATTCTTTATTCGCGATTACGGATTAGGAATTATTCGTCCTTCCAAAGTACAACTCAACGCTCCAGGCAAGATGCAATAACCGACTGCAATGCTCCATTGTCTTGCAATATCTTTTCTACGAACTCACGGAAAGCACCATGCCCACCGTGAGCAACCGTTACGTATTTTACTTCCTGTTTCACATAGTCAGGAGTATTGCAAGGAGAGGCACTAAAGCCTACTTTCCGCAGTAAAGGCAAGTCATTCAAATCATCACCGATAAAGGCAACCTCATCCAGTGTGATACCCAGTTCCCGACAGATTTCTTCGGCCTGAGCGACTTTATCTTTCACGCCTATATAGCAATGGCTGATCTTCAGCTTATCCGCACGCTTCTGAACGATTTGTGAATTTTCTCCGGTCATAATGGCAACAGGTATGTCCAATTTATGCAGGAATATCACCCCCCAACCATCTTTCACTGAAAAACGTTTCATAACATCTCCCTCAGCAGTATAATACATTCCGCCATCGGTCCACACACCATCAATATCGGTAATCACTAATTTCGGCAACATAATTCAATAACAGTTAAATGATAGAACTCGGATAAATGATCTCATTACGGGGAATTTCTTTCAATACTTTATGCCCTACTACCTTCTCACGTTCGGCCCATTTAAAGCCATCACCGGGACTTAACAAATGGATATCATCTTCAGTAATAATGTCTCCGGGATGCAAGGTTTTATTCGTTGCAATAGAACGTTCCAGTTTCACTTTTGCCGAAGTCACCGAGGAGTCGATATACAATTCTTCTTTTCCCAGCCAGCGTTCGGCAATACGGATATCACGTATCATGCGGTTCACACCATCAGGTCCGAGCGAACCTTGCTGATCGGTTCCTTTCATGCGACGGTCGATAGTGACATGCTTTTCGATGATCTCCGCACCCATACCTACAGCAACGATAGGGGCAGCAATGCCAATGGTATGATCTGAAAAACCAATACAGTATTGACCATAATGCTGTTTCAGATAAGAAATCGTCTTTAAATTCAGATTATCGGGCTGTGTGGGATACTGGGATACACAATGCAAGATAGAAATGTTATCATGATAGCGAGTGATAACTTCCAAAGCATCATCCAGTTCCTTCTTGCCTGCCATACCGGTAGACAGGATAATAGGTATCTTCGTTTCGGCCATTACTTCCAGCAACGGCAAGTTGGTAAGGTCACGGCTTGCCACTTTCAGGCGGTCGGGAGTGAAGAGCTTCAACAAGGAGAGACAGCCTTTGGAACAAAGCGTTTCCACAAAATCGAGGCCTAAAGCCTTGGCATGCTTATAGATTTCCAGATGCTCTTCGTCCGTCAGTTCCAGGAAAGCGCGATGCTCGCCATAGGTGCGTCCGAAAGAATGGGGAGAATCATACGGACGGTTCATCTGCGAGTCCGTCAGTTCCTCATTCAGATCACGCTTGGTCAGTTTCACCGCATCCATCGGACGGAGTTCTATATTGAACACTTCTTCACGAACAGGGCGGGACACCAGGTCTACGATCAACTTGGCTATGTCGACGGAACCGTTATGGTTCTGTCCGATTTCTCCTATTATATAAGTACTCATGAAATTATGAATTATGAATTATGGATTATGGATTGTGAGCGTAGCGGAAGATATTCATCACTCACTATTCATAATTAATTTCCTATTTTTCATTTCTTGCAATATTCTCCAGCATCTTGGCACGATATTCGGGATGCGATTGCACCAGTTGCAACAGGGCATGAACACTACGATCAGTCTTTTCATAGAAAGTAGCATAAAGCTCTTGTAGCAGGGTAAAGTCTTCCATCGTATCGAGGGTGAAACGAAGATCGAAACGGCCCTCCAACTCGGCAGGCAAAGGAAGCAGACGCACCTTGAACTTTTCAGGATGTGTATAAAGATAGATGGTGACATGCTCGATGTGGAGTTTCTCTTGTGTGGAAACTGCCGCACGACGCAGAGCATTGATCGTTGTCAGCTCGGAATATAAACCCAAGTGAGATTTAATAGTAGGACGCCCGTCAGCAAAGCCATAGGCGATATAATCTGCCGGACAAAAAGCATGTTCAGCAAAGAAAGTATTGAAAGTTTCGGGACGCAGAAAAGGATTATCCGAACAAACACGGATAAAACGATCCACGCCGAAGACTTCGGCAGCACGGATAAAGCGATCGAGCACATTGTCCTCATCACCACGAAAACTGAGGATGCCTGCCTGATGGGCTACTTCGGCAAGTACATCATCCTGCGGACGGTTGGTCGTGGCAAGTATGATACACTTATCCGGACAAGCCTGTTTGATATTGGCTATCAGAATGTCGATAATGCGCTGTTCGCCATAGAAAGGGAGCAGTATCTTATTGTGCAACCGGGTGGAACCGGTACGTGCCTGAATAATTATTCCATCTTTCATATTTTCATCCGTTTAAAAGCATCGATATAAGAACCGGGGGTAACGTTGATTACTTCCTTACCCAATTTGCGGGCGTAGGCTTCGAGAATAAAGTAAGACTTGAAGGCTACATGCATGTGATAAAGAATCGTATAAAGTCGTGCGCTATTCAGATTCTCCTGCTTCACGGTGTCGGCCTGCGATTTGTTCTGGTCGTAGAAGTGCTTCTGGTGCATCAATACTACGTTATCATCTGTTACTGTGATTTCCGGCAACCAAGAGTGATCGGCACCTGCCAGATAAATCTTCCGGAATGGCAGACGCAACCCCATGGCAATAGAAGGTATCAGCAGATTGTGCGGACGGGGAACACCCCATCCTTTACGGAAAATCCAGTTACAGAAACTCTGGAAGCCTTCAATGGGCGTTGTGTTATAAATATAGAGTTTGATATGAGGATTACCGGCCAATAAGGGTTGCCATTCTTTATCTTTCAGAGCACGGGCAGGAACAAAAAAATTCATGTCCCAGGTAGTTTTCTCGGCCATTGTCTTGAAAAGCTGCACGCGCTTCTCAGGAACAATCCAGAACAACGGATCGGCAATCAGATAAAGCTCAGGGCGGAGACGCTCGAACATAGGTGAGCTTACACAAAAGTTCACAGCCAGTAAAGTTTTTCCTTGTATGAAGTCCGCGGATTCTTCTACGGTACGGTTCAGCGAAGGACCGTTAGCCAATATCAGCAACTCATCCGGATTGCTGAAAGAAGACGGTAAACGTGTACCCCACTTGGACTGCAACAGAATCTTCACTATACTGAGAAAGCACTGCCAGAGCTGTTCCAACCATTTCAAACCTTTTTCTCCCATATTCATTGTCAAATGATAATAAAACTTCCTCTGCAAAGATAGATACTTTCGCCTTTATTGGCTAAAAAAACCGCGAATTTGTGGATATAAAGCGGTAAAAGCTGTACTTTTGCCAAAACATTCCGCAACATGAGAGTACTTATAATCAATACGTCCGAGAAAACAGGCGGAGCCGCCATTGCTGCCAGACGCCTGATGGAGTCGCTCTATACAGCGGGAACAGACGTGAAGATGCTCGTCCTCCACAAGGAAAGCCAATCGGAACAGGTGATTTCAGTAGGTAAAAACTGGCAAAAAAAATACACCTTCTTATGGGAAAGAGTGGTTATCTGGACAAACAATCTCTTCAGCCGGAAAAACCTCTTTACCATATCCATAGCCAACACCGGCTTCAATGTAACCAAACTACCCGTATTCCGGGAAGCTGATATCATACACCTCCACTGGATAAACCAGGGAATGCTTTCACTGAGAAACATACGGGAAATCATCGAATCGGGTAAGCCCATTGTCTGGACATTGCACGACATGTGGGAATGTACAGCCATCTGCCACCATGCCCATACCTGCAGCCTGTTCAAAAGTGAATGCGGAAACTGTCCCTTCCTACGTTTCCCAGGCAAAAACGACCTGGCACACCGGACATTCAAGAAGAAACAGAAACTGTTCAATGCCACCAATCAACTGAATATCGTTGCAGTTAGCAAATGGCTCTCCTCACAAGTACAGCAAAGCACTTTGCTCAAAGAGAAGCCGATATCCGTTATTCCCAACACGCTTTCACTTGCCGACTTCCGGATCATGGACAAGGAACTGTCCCGCAAAGAACTGTCCCTGCCCGACAAATATATCATTCTGTTCGGAGCCGCCCGTATCGACGATCCTATCAAAGGAGTGGAATACCTGATTCAGGCAATCCGGCTATTGATTGAAAAGAAAGAATTCCCGCAAGAGAAACTCCATCTGGCCTTATTCGGCAGAATCTATTCAGCACCCTCCCCGTCAGCTACACCTACTTTGGACGAATAGGTGATACGGACAAACTCTCACAGCTGTACTCCGCTGCAGACGTCATCGTATCCGCATCTTTTTATGAAACATTCGGTCAGACATTAATCGAGGCACAGGCCTGCGGCTGTGTCCCCGTGTCTTTCGGCAATAGCGGACAGGCCGACATTATTCGTCACAAGGAGAATGGTTTCTTAGCCGATTACCTCTCCGCGGACAGTCTGGCGGAGGGTATCCGATGGGGAATAACCGAAGCCCGAGCCACCCTATCGGAAGAAAATATGCGAAACGAAGTTTCCGAAAAATATTCTGGTGAAGTCGTTGCCAAGCAATATCTCGACCTCTACCAGAACTTAATCAGAAGAAAGGTAACACAATGAGAATACTACTTATTAATACTACAGAGAAGATAGGCGGTCCGGCTGTAGCCGCCAGCCGCCTGATGGAAGCCCTGAAGAATAACGGCATCAAAGCCAAACTACTGGTGCGCGACAAACAAACCGAACAGATCACCGTAG
>OLOJ01003842.1_pt1 | contig 10174 bp, 4 predicted proteins | sample 1672251 | NCBI WGS metagenome assembly OLOJ01 (sample SAMEA3136664, study PRJEB25190) | human gut metagenome | biome: human gut; feature: human-associated habitat; material: faeces | place: Austria | collected 2013 | reverse complement strand
CAGCAGCTTTAACTGTATGTAAAAAAGGTGCTATAGGTGCATTACCATTAAAAGAAGAAGTTTTAGCAAAAATCAGTGAGAGGTAAGTATATGATTACTAGAGCGGAATATGAGCAAAAAATTAAAGAGCATATAGATAATAATATGCCAAAGATTCTTTCAGATAAGTGGAGAAGTAAATATCATATAATGGCACCAATTGGTTGGATAAATGATCCTAATGGACTTTGTCAATTTAATGATGAATATCATGTCTTTTATCAATATTCACCTTTAGAAGCTAAAGGTGGTATGAAATTTTGGGGACATTTTGTATCTAAGGATTTAGTGCATTTTCAGGAAAGAGATATTGCCATATATCCAGATGTGAAGGAGGATAAGGATGGAGTATACTCTGGATCAGCATTTGTAAAAGATGATACAATGTATTTCTTCTATACAGGGAATGTTAAACATGATGGTGAGCATGATTATATACTTACAGGAAGAGAGCAAAATGTAATGTTAGTTACAAGTAAAGATGGAATAGAGTTTTCAGAAAAGAAGATTCTTTTAAGGAATTCAGACTTTCCAGAAAATATGTCACTTCATGTGAGAGATCCAAAAGTTTGGGAAGAAGATGGAACTTACTATATGGTTCTTGGAGCAAGAGGTAAGGATGATAAAGGATATGTATTATTATATAAATCATCAGATCTTTATAATTGGACGTTACATTCAGTACCAGCTGGTGGAGAAGAAAATATGGGATATATGTGGGAATGCCCTGATTTATTCGAACTTCCGGTAGAGGGCACCAACGAAAAGAAATGGGTATTGCTTTGCAGCCTCGGTGACGGTCCTTTCGGTGACTCCGCTACTCAATACTTTATCGGTAGCTTCGACGGCAAGAAATTTAGTTGTGACAATCAGCCGAATGTCACGAAATGGATGGACTGGGGAAAAGACCATTATGCTACAGTTACTTGGAGCGATGCCCCCGACAACCGCCGTATCGCCATTGCATGGATGAGCAACTGGCAATATGCAAATGACGTGCCAACTTCTCAATACCGTAGTCCGAACTCCATCCCTCGTGATTTGAGTCTCTTTGCCATCGACGGTGGGATTTATCTTCAATCCGCTCCTTCTCCCGAATTACTGAAACTGCGTGGTGTTTCCAAAAAGCGCTCATTCAAGGTTAACGGAACACGTATCGTGAAAGATTTGATTCCGAACAATGAAGGTGCTTACGAAATAGAACTGTCCCTTAAGAATCAGCAGGCAGAAATCATCGGTTTCCGTCTCTACAATGACAAGGGCGAAGAAGTAGACATGCAGTACGATATGAAAGAGAAGAAATTCTCGATGGACCGTCGCAAGAGTGGCGAGGTAAATTTCAACGAAAACTTCCCGATGCTGACTTGGACTGCGATTGAAGAGGATAAGGATGAAATGAAACTCCGCCTGTTTGTAGACAGATCGAGTGTAGAGGCTTTCGGTGACGGTGGACGCTTCGCTATGACCAATCAGGTATTCCCTTCGGAACCTTATAATCATATCAGCTTCTACAGCAAAGGCGGTGCCTATAAAGTAGATTCATTCGTGGTTTACAAACTGAAGAAATAAAAAACGACTTTCTTCTCCCTGCGCTCTTTTTAATTCATGCTAACATACCTTTATCCTTGCGTTAACATGCCTTTATGTTCTCCTTATGTATGGGAGATAGATAGCGTTTCACCTACGTGATACGATTTGTTCATTACTGTGATAAGGTCTTATCACCCTTGTGATACGGTCTGTTCACAGCCGTGATAAGCAAAGAAAATAGGAGGCTAAAAGAAAAAGGATCAATAGGAAAGGAAAATAATTACTGTGCTAATATACGAAATTATAATAGATAAAACAATGGAAAATACTAAAAACGCTTCTCTCTCCAAACTAGTCCCGGTGATGCTTTGTTTCTTCGCCATGGGATTTGTTGATCTGGTAGGCATTGCCTCCAATTATGTAAAAGCTGATTTAGGTCTGACGGATTCTCAGGCTAACATCTTTCCCTCGCTGGTTTTCTTCTGGTTTTTGATCTTTTCCGTGCCGACAGGTATGTTGATGAGTCGTATCGGACAGAAAAAGACGGTACTGCTTAGTTTGCTGGTGACCTTTGCTTCTTTATTATTACCGGTTTTCGGTGATAGTTATACGCTTATGCTGATTTCTTTCTCTTTATTAGGTATCGGCAACGCGCTTATGCAGACTTCACTGAATCCGTTACTTTCCAATATCGTGCGTGGCGACCGCCTGGCGAGTAGCCTGACTTTCGGTCAGTTTGTGAAAGCCATAGCTTCTTTTCTGGCACCTTACATCGCCATGTGGGGAGCGACACAGGCCATTCCGACTTTCGATCTAGGCTGGCGCATCCTGTTCCCTATTTATATGATTGTGGCCGTCATCGCTATTCTTCTACTCAATGTCACACAAATTGAAGAGGAAAAAGAAGAGGGCAAACCGTCTACTTTCGGACAATGTATCGCCCTGCTTGGCAAACCGTTTATTCTGCTTTGTTTCATTGGCATCATGTGTCATGTCGGCATTGACGTAGGTACGAATACTACCGCCCCGAAGATTTTGATGGAGCGCATCGGCATGGGATTGGATGATGCTGCTTTTGCAACCAGTCTTTATTTTATTTTCCGTACGGCAGGTTGCTTTCTGGGTTCTTTCATCTTGCGTAAGATGTCTCCGAAATCTTTCTTCGGCATTAGTGTGGTGATGATGTTGATTGCCATGATCGGTTTGTTTATCTTCCATGAAAAGGCAATTATCTATGCTTGCATCGCTTTGATTGGTTTCGGCAACTCCAATGTATTTTCCGTCATCTTCTCGCAGGCATTGCTTTATCTGCCGGGTAAGAAAAACGAAGTTTCCGGCTTGATGATTATGGGACTTTTCGGCGGGACGGTGTTTCCGTTGGCAATGGGAGTGGCTTCGGATACTTCCATGGGACAGAATGGTGCTATCGCCGTAATGACGGTGGGCGTGCTTTATCTTTTGTATTATACGTTCCGTATCAGAAAATAATTTTATAACTTTGGAAACAATAAAACCTGTATATCATGAATAATATAATTGTAGGAATGGGCGAAGCACTTTGGGATGTGTTGCCCGAAGGAAAGAAAATCGGTGGTGCTCCGGCAAACTTTGCCTATCATGTATCACAGTTTGGTTTTGACAGTCGTGTAGTGAGTGCCGTAGGCAGGGATGAACTGGGAGAAGAAATTCTGAAAGTATTCAACGAGAAGAAGTTGAAGATGCAGATTGAACAGGTAGACTATCCTACCGGTACGGTGCAGGTGACGCTCGATGACGAGGGCGTGCCTTGTTACGAAATCAAAGAGGGCGTGGCGTGGGATAACATTCCCTTTACGGATGAACTGAAACGTTTGGCCTTGAGCACACGTGCTGTTTGCTTCGGTTCGCTGGCTCAACGTAATGACGTGAGCCGTGCCACTATCAATCGCTTTCTGGATACGATGCCTGATATAGACGGACAGCTCAAGATATTTGATATCAATCTCCGCCAGGATTTCTACTCAAAAGAGGTATTGCGTGAATCGTTCCGCCGCTGCAACGTCCTGAAGATAAACGACGAAGAACTGGTGACTATCAGCCGTATGTTTGGTTATCCCGGTATCGATTTGCAGGATAAATGCTGGATTCTGTTGGCAAAATACAACCTGAAGATGCTGATTCTCACTTGTGGAATCAATGGCAGCTATGTGTTCACTCCGGGCGTTGTCTCTTTCCAGGAGACGCCCAAAGTACCGGTTGCCGACACAGTGGGTGCAGGCGATTCTTTTACGGCTGCTTTCTGTGCTTCCATTCTCAATGGAAAACCGGTGCCCGAAGCGCATAAACTGGCTGTCGAGGTTTCTGCTTATGTCTGCACACAGAGCGGTGCGATGCCCGAACTTCCGCAGGTTTTGAAAGATAGACTGATGTAATTCTTTTATTGATAGTAAGCATAGAGGTATATTTCATTTCGTGGGGGTGTACCTCTTGTTTTTTGTACGTACGAAAGATACAGGCATAAAAAAAGGAGCAACGCCTTGCTCCAATCTTTGTTAACCTTAAATCTAATACTATGAAAAACACATTGCAAAGATACGGACTTCTGTCAACTTTGCAAATAATCCAAATAAAAAGAGATGTTTTATAACATCAATTAAGTGTTTGTATCACGCTTTATACGTTTGTTAATGGTTTCCTGGGTAAGTATGGGGACTATTTTTACTTTTTTTCAGAGGATAAGATTGCGAATAATCGGGTGATTTATAGCATACTCACAGTTTTATTTTCTATTTTTGTTCTCAATCTATCTATTTATCGAATGCCATGAACACAATGCTATGCCAGCTAAAGAGCCTGTTGTTATTGGGAGTCCTGCTTTTTGCCAATGGAGCATTCGGACAACCGATGCTCTGGGACGATGCCTCTTCCGAAACGATCGTTTTCGAACTGACCAACAAAGAGGCCTTGAAACTTCTCAAAGGCAAACTCCGACAGAAACAGTGGAAAAAAATACAGCAGACTCCTTTTGCCCGTTTCACGGAAACTTGGAACAACCCTCCGGTCAAAGGGCATTTTCTGCTGGCTGATGTAGAGCGGAACGAAGTTCATTACCGTTATGCTCCGGTGATTCCTTTTCATGTTTTCCTTTTCAAGGAGTATGGTGTACTTACCTTGCAGGTGGTTGATGCCGGGGAAACAATCAGGAAAGATGCCAAAGTGCGGGTAGGCAGCAAGGTTGTTTATTACGATGAAGACAGTCAGACATATACTGACGATAACTGGTCCCAGAAAGAACAGCACATTTTGACGGTTGAAGTGGATAAGTTTCGTGCGGTATTCGATTTGAGGAAACACCTTGTACCACCCTGGTATAAAAATGATTATGACCGGCAAGATGCACCGGAGTTTTATAGTTACCTGATTACTGACAAGAATAAATACAGACCGGGCGAAACTGTCCGTTTCAAGTCTTATGCTCTCTCCGAACATAAACGTCCTCTGAAACAGGAACTTTCATTGTGGATGCGTGTCGGTTCTTCCTGGCGTGACTATAAGAAGATAATGTCCGTCGTCCCTTACCATCCGGGAGGCTTCGCCGGAGAATTCCTGTTGGCGGATTCATTGAACCTGAAGCTCGATCAGAGATATACCGTACAGCTTCGTGATAAGCGGGGACGCATCGTAGCCTCCACCAATTTCAAATATGAAGACTACGAACTGAACGGAAACAAGTTGTTGGTGAAGCTGGCTTCGAATGTGCAATATGCATCGCAGAGTAACCGCATGGATATCAGTGCAACGGATGCCAACGGACTTCCTTTGCGGGAGGTGAATGTAGAAGTGACTGTCGGCAGACAGCAGGTACTGAAGTCGTATGCGCAGATACTTTCTTTGCCCGATACACTGATGTCCGTGCAGGCGGAACTGGATGCTTCCGGGAAAGCTTCGGTAGATATTCCTGCTCGGATATTCGGAGCTTCCGATTGCTTCTATACGGTGAATGTAGTTTTGCTTACGGCAGACAATAACCGTTTGGAGCAGCAGAGCAAAGCGACTTTCTACTATTCGTGCTATGATATGCAGTGCACTACGCAGGCGGATACTATTTGCTTTTCATTCTTCGACCTGGGAGTGGAGCGTCCTGTGGCGGCCGAACTGACCTATGGTGAAAAGAAAGAAGTGAAGAAAGTGCGTTTGCCCTATCGCGAACCGTTCAATCAGGCGGTGACGGACTATCGTTTCAAAATACCGGAAACAGGATATGAAACGACGATTGCTTCCGCCGCACTTGACTCCAAACTGGAACTGAATGGCGGCATAGAAAAAGATTCGTTCTGTGTCTCCCTTTCCAATCCTTTGCAGCTGGAACTTTCCTGGTATGTGTATCAAGGCAACCGCCTGTTGCAGAAAGGTTCGGGAAAAGAGATGGAACACAAATCCGGAGAGATTGATCCCTCTTCCGTCTATTACGTAGAAGTATTTTATTTCATGGGGGATAAGGAATGTATGTTGAAACGCTCGTACACTTCACCTTCCGAACGGCTGGTGATTGAATCTGATTTGCCGGAACGAGTGTATCCCGGTCAGAAAGTGAAAACAAAATTGAACGTGACCAATATACAAGGGCGTCCGGTATCCAACGTCGATCTGACAGCTTTTGCGGTCAACACGCAGCTGGATTATCACGTACCCGATTTACCCTATTACGGGAGTGCACCCCGTCCGCGCGAGCAACGTGCTTCCTACTCAATGAAGCAAAAAGGGTATCTACATACCGGCACATTGGATTATCAGCATTGGAACCAGTTGCTTCATTTGGATAAGTTGCCTTATTATCAGTTTGCTTATCCTTCGGGAAATCTGTTCCGTCAGACGGTTGATACACCGGATGGAACCACCCAGTTTGCTCCTTATGTGATGCTGAACGGGCGGGCGGTGAATATCTATGTGATTGAGCAGAACTATTTTTCGTGGACGGAACAGCCTAAGCAGTATTCTTTTCCTGTATTGCATCCGTCGGGAAAGCAGAAGATAATGTTGCGAATGCACGACAGGGCTTTCATCATTGATTCTCTGGCTTTCGACCGGGGCAAGAAAACGATTTTAAGTTTCGATATGAATCAGTTGCCGCAAGGAGTGGAAGTAGTCTGGTTGCGGCAGAGGAAAGGGAAATATGATGAGTATAAGTTTACTTCGGAAGAGAAGAAGCGTTATGAACGGTATCTTTGCCGTCTTCCAGTGATGGATGGGGCGGTATATACTTCGCTCAAACATAATGGAAAGCTGTTTCCGGTTTCACTCATGGAGCTGTCGCGCTACAAGAAAAAGATATTGGCAGGTCCTGTGGAGCCGGGACCTTGGAAATATATGAATGGTGTGTTGTATCGGCATGAGGGAGGTTTCTCTTATGAATTCGAGGGCAATGTGGTTTATAAATATAAGGATGAGGAACTGTGCCCGGCTTATCTGAATTTTTCGTCTGTGGCAAAGATTCCGACTTTGAATGATTACCATTTATCACCGGAAAGATTCCGTAGTCTGGTGGCCGAACTTCGCAAGGGAAAGAGTTGGCATCCCACCCGGATTTATTTCTCCCTGCCGGATAAGACGTTGAATTTCCGGCTTCCGGAAGAAAAAGATTCTACCGGAGTGGCTAACTTGCTCTTTAAAGACTGCACTACCGGAGAACTGGTTTATCCGGATACTTTGGTGCAAATGAATAGAATATATTCCAAGTTTCCTGCCGGAACGTATGATGCGATTTTGCTTTATAACAATGGAAAGTATCTGAAACATGATGCTCTGACGATACAATCATATACCTATCTGGATGTAGATATGGAATCTCTGCCTCTACACGAACGCGATTCGTTGTCAGCAGGGTGGCTCTTGCTGGGAAGAGGAATTGGCAGGATCGGTACAAACTTTCCTGGTCACAGGGAAATGAGGATCAGGCAGTATGTACGCAATTACGGCGGTAAAGTCTCCGGTTATGTGACGGATGCTACCGGAGAGCCTTTAATCGGGTGCAGCGTGGTGGTGAAAGGAACGACGGAGGGAACGATCACCGACATGGACGGATATTTCGAAATGGATTGTGACAGGGGAGGGGATCAGCTTTTGTTTAGTTATGTCGGCTTTAAACAGCAGGAGATGAGAGCAACTCCCGGAGCCAATCTGTTGGTTACTTTGGAAGAAGATAGTCAGGCGCTGGAGGAAGTGGTCGTTGTAGGATACGGCATGCGTTCAAGAACTTCGTTGACGGGGTCTGTTGCCGGATTAATGGTAGGTTCTTCTTCTTCTGCTGCTGCAACCGCACCTTTGGAGAAACTGGAAGAGCAAGATCAGAAAGCAAAAGAAGAAGCGGATAACGAACAGTTGTATAATGAACTGATGCAATTGAATGGCTTACGTAGGAATTTTTCGGATGTGGCTTTCTGGCAGCCTCGTTTGTTTACGGATAAAACCGGAACGGTACAGTTTGAAACAACTTTCCCCGATAATGTGACGAAATGGGAAACTGTCGTTTATGGCATGAACCGTCGTTTGCAGACGGGTACTTTCCGACGTTCCATCCGCTCTTACAAACCGTTGATGGCGGAGTTGAAAACTCCCCGCTTCTTGGTGGAGGGGGATCAGAGTACGGTGGTCGGGACTATCCGCAATTATCTGGATGGGCAGCACATAGCCGGAAAGACACAGTTCTGCGTCGGAACGGATACGTTGAAACGGCAGGAAGTGAGTTTCATGGAGGGATTTCATGAAACAGTGCCGATGCAGGCAGTTCATGCCGATAGCGTGACCATCAGCTATCTTTTCACTCGCGACGATGGCTATCAGGATGAAGAGGAATATACGATTCCGATACTGCCACAGGGAACTGAATTGGCGGAGGGCACATTGGGTATTCTGTCCGATGCAAAGACGGTCAAAGTGCAATCCGGCGAGGATGAAGAAGTGATGGTGAGTATCACTGACAATCAGTTGGACATCTATAAAGAATCAGTGAATTACTTGACAGGATACAAATATTTGTGCAATGAGCAGCTGGCATCCAAGTTAATCGGTTTGTTGGCTTACCAACAGTATATGCAGAGTAAGGGTGAAAAGGTGAAAGTAGATAAAGCAATTCGACCTATCATCCATCGACTGACGAATCATCAGAACAAACATCAGTTATGGTCGTGGTGGGGGAACTCTGAAAATACTTCTTTCTGGATGTCTGCGCATATTCTGCGGGCTTTGAAGATGGCGCAAGATGCAGGTTATCCTGTGGAGTTGAATCTGAATGGTTTGAAAGTGGAGTATGCTCATACGCGTCCTTATCGAGGAATGAAACTGGAAGATATAGAAATACTTCATGCTCTGCATGAGTGGAAAGTAGAGGCGGATTATTCTTCGGCAATCAGATTATTGGAACCTTTCGTCCGGCAATTGGAACAGAAAGAAGACTCGTTGGCAAATAGAAACAAGTATTATCGTCCTCTTTCATACTTGAAAGAGAAGCTGCTTCTCTGGGAAATCAAGCAACAGGTGGATTCGGTGAATGTGGGTGATAGCGTACGTCCTTATCTGAAAAAGGATATGCTGGAAGGTGTTTACTGTGACGACGGACGGCGTACTTATTATTGGGAGGGAAATCAGATGATAAATACATTGATAGCCTACCGGATTATTAAAAATGACCCTTCCCTGTGTAAGTTGAAAGAAAATATGCAATTGTATATTTTGCGGACTAAGGAGCGCGGATGGAATACGTATCAGGCTTCTTCGGCTGTGGCAACTGTTCTGACCGATTTGCTGGCAGGTTCCGGAGGGATGTCAGGAACGTCGGTGTCTGTGAGCGGTAAGGATCATCAACGAATTATGGAATTTCCTTATCATGCCCGGCTGACAGCAGGCGACAGTCTGCTTATTTCAAAAACGGGAAAAGAGCCTTTATTGTATAGTGTCTATTCAATGAAGCGTGTGATGAATGCTCGTCAGAGTGATGCTTTCAAGGTGGAGGTGACTTTGGAAAAAGACTCTTTGGTGGCGGGTGTACCTGTTACATTGACAGTTACCTTGCAGGTGAAACAGGAGGGTGCGCAATATGTGATGCTCGAAGTTCCTGTTCCGGCAGGTTGTAGTTATGCCTCAAAACCTGTTAATTTCTCCCGTTCTGAAGTATATCGTGAGTATTTTAAAGAGAAAACTGTTATCTTTAGCGAAAAATTACCGGTAGGTACTTATCAGTTTACGGTTCCTTTGCTTCCACGCTTTACTGGAAAATATACGCTGAACCCTGTGAAAGTGGAACTGATGTATTTCCCGGTGGTGAATGCAAATAATGCGGGGAGAGAAATTTGGATTACAGAAAGAAATACAAAAGATATACGAAAGAAAGGGAATGATTGAAGCGATGAAATATACGAAGTGGATAACAGTCTTGTTTTGTCTTTTGGGCTTGGCGGCCTGTCGGCAGGATGCGCCTCGTTTCCGTATTGGGGTGGCCCAATGTAGCGATGACTCTTGGAGGCACAAGATGAATGATGAGATTCTTCGCGAAGCGATGTTTTATGATGGAGTGTCGGTTGAAATCCGCTCGGCGGCGGATGATAACCGTAAGCAGGCGGAAGATGTTCAT
>OLOJ01003838.1_pt1 | contig 10193 bp, 9 predicted proteins | sample 1672251 | NCBI WGS metagenome assembly OLOJ01 (sample SAMEA3136664, study PRJEB25190) | human gut metagenome | biome: human gut; feature: human-associated habitat; material: faeces | place: Austria | collected 2013 | reverse complement strand
ATATAAGAGAATATAATATAATAATATTAACAATCATAAATAAATTAAGTTTCAGAAAAGGAGAGATTTATTATGGTATCAAAGGTCGTAAAAGTAGTAAATGCAGAGGGACTTCATATGCGTCCGGCAGGTATCATTGCAAAGGCTGCTAAGGAGCATCCTGAGTGCGAGATCATGATGAAAGCAAACGGCAAGGACATCAAGGCTAAGGCTGTTATGCAGATAATGGCAGCAGGTATCAAGAATGACACTGAGGTAGAGATAATCGTAACAGGTGAAAACGAGCAGGCTGTGCTTGACGAGTTTGTTAAAATGTTTGAGGACGGTTTCGGCGAATAATTCCTTATATCTACCAAAAAATTCAGACAAGACCGTAGCGTAAACTGCGGTCTTTCTGAGTAATATGACGTTGTAAAAAATCCAAAAGAGAGAAATACATATGGACAAAAAATATCTTTTACTACTTGCACAAAAATTTCCTACTATAGACAGTGCCGCCAGCGAGATAGTAAATCTATCTGCAATACGCAGTATGCCAAAGGGTACAGAATACTTTTTCAGCGATATCCACGGGGAGTATGAAGCCTTTTTGCATATGCTAAAAAGCGCATCTGGCATGATAAAAAACAAGATAGACCTGACCTTAGGAAAAGCAGTTTCCTCGGCAGAGCGTGAGGCCCTTGCCTATCTTATCTATTATCCCGACAAGCAGCTAAAGCGTTTGCGGGATAAAAACGGGCTTTCAGACGAGTGGCGCAGACTTACTATCTATCGTCTGATACTTGTTTGCGAGGCGGTGTCGGCAAAGTATACACGTTCGAGAGTGCGAAAGAGCATACCAAAGGATATGGTCTATATACTTGACGAGCTGCTTAATGTCACTGATGATGTGGTAAAGGAATATTACTATGACGAGATAATCACCACAATTCTTGACACTGGAATCGCAGACCGCTTTATAAAGTCCCTTTGTGAGCTTATACAATCTCTTGCTATCGACAAGCTGCATATTATCGGAGATATATATGACCGTGGTCCAAGAGCAGATATTATTATGGACGAGCTTATGAAAATGCACGATGTCGATATACAGTGGGGTAACCATGACATTTCGTGGATGGGTGCGGCTTCAGGTAATCTCGCTCTTATTGCAAATGTTATCCGTATCTCCATGCGATACAATAACTTTGACGTTCTCGAGGACGGCTATGGATTAAATCTTCGTGCGCTGGCGGTCTTTGCAGGAGAAACATATAAAAACGATGAGTGCGCAATTTTCATGCCGCAGACACTTGATGATAATATCTATGACCCTGTTGATGCAAAGCTTGTGGCAAAAATGCACAAGGCTATCACAGTTATACAGCTAAAGTTAGAGGGACAGCTTATCAGGCGGCACCCTGAATGGAAACTATCTCACCGTGACCTTTTCAGCATGGTGGACTTCGCAAACGGCACTATAACAATAGACGGGCAAATTCATAAGCTTCTTGACGGCAATTTTCCTACAGTTGATCCTGCCGATCCTCTTGCGCTTACCGAAGGCGAAAATGAGCTTATGACGATTCTTGCAAACTCGTTTATGCACAGCGACAGGCTCAACACACATATGCGTTTTTTATATTCAAAAGGCTCAATGTATAAGACCATAAACGGCAATTTGCTTTTCCACGGCTGTATACCTCTTGATGAAAATGGAAAGCTTCTGAGCTTAAGTATAGCAGGAGAGCAGTATTCGGGTAAGGCAATGCTAGATAAGCTTGACGAAATAGCCAACAAGGCGTATTTCTTACAGCCTTGTGAGGAGAAAAGCAATTGTGCAGACCATTTGTGGTATCTGTGGAGCGGCGCACGTTCGCCCCTTTATGGCAAGGACAAAATGGCGTTTTTTGAGCGATATTTTCTTGAAGATAAAAAGCTTCACAAGGAAAATTATAATGCCTATTATCACTTCTCAGAGAATCCTGAGATATGCGGAAAGATACTTGAAATGTTTGGGCTTGACCCACAGCGTGGTCATATCATAAACGGCCATGTGCCTGTGAAGATAAAAAATGGCGAAAGCCCTGTCAAGGCAGACGGCAGGCTGTTCGTTATTGACGGTGGTATCTCAAAGGCTTATCAAAAAGCCACCGGTATCGCAGGCTACACTCTTATTTATGATTCCCACAGCCTTAATCTTGCGGAGCATAAGCCGTTTATTGCAGGAGAGAGTGAGCATACTCCTGAGATACATATGGTGGAAAGACTTGACCGTCGGGCAAACATTTCAGATACCGACAAGGGAAGGGAACTGCTTTTGCAGATAAACGATCTCCGTGACCTGTTGGACGCTTATCGCTCTGGAGATATTAAAGAAGGTTATAAGGTATTTTAGGCGTTCTGAAAGGAGCTTAACATATGGAAATGGGAGAACTGAACTGGGCTGTTATCGGCTGTGGCGTTATCGCAAACGAAATGGAAAAGCTTAGGAAAGAATGGGGACTTAAATATCCTAAGGAGATATGGTGATATCCTCTTAATGATTCTAACAAATCAAAAGGCACTGGCTTCAATTGGAAGTCAATGCCTTTTTTATCTCTTGTTTTGCTGTAAAAACAAGTACAAATTATAGTACAAATAAATTACAAGTACAAAAATATGTACGTTTATCACACGAATTCAGAGCATATATTTTTGTAACATTCATTGGTGGAATAGACCCATTTTGTGAGCCTGCCGCTGGTGATGAAATAGTTTATCTTTGAGGGAAAAACGCTGTTTTCAAATACGTCTACGATAATGAGCTTGACTTTCATTTTTTCGGGGATAAGAGCTTTTATGTAAACACTTGCTGCCTGCCCCACACGCACATTTTCTCTTGGTTCAGCAAGTCCTGCAAGGTTCGGAGCAAGCTCTATAAAAATACCGTATGGTTCAATGGAACGTACTATCCCGCCTACGGTTTCTCCTGTGGAGAACAATGCCGCATTTTCTTCCCATGTGCCTAAAAGTTCCTTGTGAGAAAGGCATATCCTGTCCTCGTCACAGCTTTTTACCACAGCGTATATGTCCTGACCGTTGAAAAATCTGTCGTTGGGGTGGGTGATGCGTGAGACGGATATGGCGTCTATTGGTATAAGTGAAGGAAGACCACAGCCTATGTCAACAAAGCACCCGAAAGGCTCAAGGTGTGTTACCTTTGCCGGTATAACGTCCCCTGATGTGAGTGTACTTATATATCGTTCAATGCACTCTTCTTGTGCAAGACGCCTTGACAACCTGCATATGACCTCGCCCTTTTCGTGAACAATATCTGTCACCTTGAAGCATACCGTTTTGTTTACCCTAGAAAGTAATGCTATGTCTTTTGTTTTGCCTTCTTGTATTCCGATTGCTCCCTCTGATCTTGGGATTATTCCTTTGCCAAAGGGAAGCTCTACTATTATGTTGTGTTCGCTGTCACAAAGCACAGCATGACCCTCCAGTATCAATCCCTGAGCCATTGCCTCAGCCATTGTTCGTTCGCTTTGAAGATAATATCGGTTTTCAGGGCTATTGAAGATCTTGCCCTCAGGTAAATATTTTTTCATTATTTTGCCTCTTTCCCCACAGATTTTTTTAAAACAGCAGGATCTCTGTGGTTGATCCATTGATTTTGTTCATATTCTGCACATATTTTCTTTGTGATAATTGTGAGTGAACTCTTGCTGATACAGTAAATTAATATTCAATGTGCTGAAATATTAGTACAATTTTTATATTCTTTGCTTCAAATTATAAACAAAAATCAAAAAAACTATAAAAAAGCTTGACAAATGCAATTGTGCGTGTTACAATAGTGTAGTAATTTGTAATCAGTTTGTAACTTTCTCAACCGTTATCGTTACAGATTGATACATAATTTTAATCGACCGTAATAAAATTAAATAGCGGCACAGACATGACCGCCGCTAATTAAAAGAAAGGGTGTGAATTGGCAATGCAGCGTGTATGCGTTGTAAAGCCGTATTATTAATGGATCATTCAGCAAGTTTTATTTCAACAAAGAATAAGTCACTGAAAGTTATAGTGATGTTTATTGCAGCACTTATGACATTTTTGGTAATGACAGAGGGATTTAGTGCCGATGCTGCTGCGGCAAAGCTTTCGACTCCTAAGATGACAGCTCAGATAAACTATGGAAGTGAGTTCACTCATCCGTATAACAAGCAGACAAACACTATCAAGGTGCATTGGAGCAAGGTAAAAGGTGCTTCAAAATATGAGCTATACATCAAGGGTGGCAAATATAAGAGCTGGAAGAAATACAAGACAGTCAAGAACACGAACTGCACTGTTACAGGTCTTCAGAGAACGACTTCATATCAGTTCAGAGTAAAGGCTGTGAATGGCTCTGCCGCTTCTGCTTACTCAAAGACACAGACAATAAAGACAGCAAGAATGGACTTCAATAAGGCAGGCTGGGAAGCAATGTGCCGTATAGTTTATCATGAGGTTGGTAAGATGTCAGGTTCAGAGTGGGATAAGCCTATCGTTTATGTTGCAGATTGTGTTGCAAACCAGTATGTTGCCGCAAAGTACACAAAGAATGCAATGTGGAGATCCTACTATGCAAGATATAACAATGTTCAGGATATTATTTATAGGAGCGGCGGATTTATGTCATCTGCACAGCTTTCAAGGGACGGAGCAAATTATTCAAACGTTTCCAGAAGAGTAAAGCAGGCTGTTTTTGGTGCAGTATATGGCAAAACTCACCTTAACGGTATTGCTAATGACTATAATGTTTACTTCTGGTGCAACAGAAGCTACAAGACAAACAGCAGTAAGATAGCCTACTCATTTAAAATTCCTTGGGGTTATTTCAATGTTTGGAGAACCTATTGGGGATAATTGTAATACTATTATAGAATTATGTGAAAGAAGAGCAGAACAAAGCGTCTGCTCTTTTTTCGTTGACAAGAATGCAGCGGTGTGGTAAAATAAAGTTGATAAAAGCAGGGAGGAATCAGAATGCTTGTGGGTGCGGTCGGCTATAATTATCGCCATAGAAAAGATTTTATTATGGATTGCCCTCACGGGGTGGGCTGTCCCCTTATATTGCTCATAAAAGAACCATCGGTGTTCGTTATAAATGGTATCGAGCATAGGGCAGAGAAAAATTCTTTTATCCTGCTTTCGCCAGATACCCCTGTGAAATACCATGCCGCAGAAGAGTTTTATACCGATGATTGGCTGTATTTCAATTATGAGCAGGGCGATAATGAAAAATTTGAAAGGCTTGATGTTCCAAAAGACACACTGGTATACCTTGGAAATATCGATGAGCTTAGTCAGATAATGCGTTCGGTAGCATATGAGTATCAGCTCATGAAAGAGGGGCATGAGGAAGTAACACGGTGCTATATGGAGATCTTTTTGTTAAAGCTTGCAAGACAGCTAAAGTGTACAGACAAAAAGTCCTGTATTATTACTGACAGGAACAGCCGCTTTATGCAGCTCAGAGCATACATATACGCAATGCCTGAGGACATCGCAGACGTAGGCAGCATGGCATGGGATATGGGTATAAGCAGGTCAAGTTTTCAGCATATGTATAAGAAAATGTTTGGAGTGAGCGTCATGACAGACGTTATAAGCGCACGAATGGAAAGAGCCAGTCAGCTTCTTGCAACGACAAATCTCAGCGTAAGGGAAGTGGCTGAGAGGTGCGGTTATACTAATGAATATGGTTTTATGAAGCGGTTTAAAATGCACTTTGGAAAAACTCCAACGGAGTTTCGGAGTATGCTCTGACAACGGCGGATAAACTTTAGACGGCATAATAAAAGAGGTCAAGGAATGTGTCCCTGACCTCTTTTATGTTATTTTATTCTTCAACAAATACAGCGGCCGAGCCTTTAATAATGAGCTTTCCGTTTTCAAGGTTTGCGCCATGACCTACTGTATAAATTATCTTGCCATTGACGTTTTTGATCTCTGTCGTTTCGTCTTTTGGATTTATGACAGCCAGTATGTTCTGTCCCTCGCCCTTACGTCTGTATACCAGAGGATATCCGCTTGACAAAAACTCTATCTCGCCCCTGCTTTGCAGTGCAGGATTTTTCTGCCTGAAGCTTATAAGCCCTTTGACTTCGCTTCTAAGCGAGGTGCTGTCCTTGGATTGGCTTTCAGCGTCAGGTCTGTCTTTACTGCTGTCCAGCGGTACATAGAGCATTTCAGCCTTAGCTGATGAGAAGCCTGCATTAAGCCCCTTGTTCCACTGCATAGGCGAACGTGAGCCTGTTCTGCCATAGCCACCCTCAACTGATGTCAGATTCTCCACATATCTCATGCCTATTTCGTCACCATAGTAGATAAACGGTGCGCCTGGCATTGTGAGCAGGAAAGCAAATGCAACACGCATTTCGTCTGTATCAAGGGTTCTTGCAAGTCTGTCCATATCGTGGTTGCCTGACGGGATACAGATAAGACCCTTGCCGTCTGTCTTGGCATAATTGGTTTTGTATGCTTCAACAAATTCTTTAGCCGAACCCTTGCCACGCTTTGAGAAATAAGGCTCTTCACAGCGGAAAAGGTCATTATAATGTGACGGGCCAAAGTGCAACAGAAAGTCCATATGGAAGCCACCAATTATTGACTTGTCAGGTTCTCCCCACTCTGATACCATAGCGGCATATGGGAACTCCTTATCAAGAAATTCTCTTACGTTTTGCCAAAGTGCGATAGTGCCTTTGCCGTTCTCGTCATTCTTTACAAGAGAGCCTGCCATATCCACTCTGAAACCGTCTGCACCGGCACTGAGCCAAAAACGCATTATATCCTTGAGAGCTTCAAGTGTAGCTCTTGGACCTTCGTCATTCATAGACTGCTGCCACTTTTTATCAGGATCAGGCTTATAATAGCCGTAGTTAAGTGCAGGCTGATGTGAGAAGAAATTCACGGCACATGAGCCGTCCCTGTCGGAGATACCACGGATACTAGCCATGCCGTCAGGCTCTACCCATATGCTGTCTGTCCACACATAGCGGTCTGTGAACTCGTTCCTCTCGGCTTTCATTGATTCCTTAAACCACTTGTGAGTAACGGCAGTATGACCAGGTACAAGGTCAAGGAGGACGTGCATACCACGCTTATGAGCCTCGTTAAAAAGCTCAACCAAGTCCTCGTTAGTGCCGTAACGTGGTGCGACTGTGTAATAGTCCTCAACGTCATAGCCTGCATCGCCAAAAGGTGATTTGAAGCATGGGTTTATCCAAATAGCGTTACACCCCAGCTCGCAGATATAGTCAAGTTTATCTGTAATACCCTTGATATCACCGATACCATCTGAGTTTGTGTCATTGAACGATTGCGGATAGATCTCGTAGAAAACTGCGTTGTCAAGCCACTGTGGCTGCTTTGTCATGATAATTCCTCCTGAATATCGTCAGAATATATTTATTAGTCTTCCATGCCCTTCATGTATTCCACGAACTGCTTTGCAACTCTCGGTGAACGTCCTGCTCTTGAAAGCGCATAAGCCTCAGCCTTTTGAAGCACCTCATCAATAGGAGTTTTAAGCTCGTATTGCTTTGCAAGTTTCTCAACTACATCAAGGTAAATCTTCTTGTCAGGCTTCTGATATGTGACAGTAAGTCCAAAACGGTCTGACAGTGAAAGAAGCTCCTGCATAGTGTCTTTGAAGTGTATCTCGTCACCCTCTCGTGAGGAGAACGTCTCGTGTACAAGATGTCTTCTGTTTGAGGTAGCATAAATGCAGAGATTGTCCGCAGTTGATGAAACGCTTCCCTCGAGGATAGCTTTCAGTGCCGCAAAATCATCATCGTCCTCTGTGAATGAAAGGTCGTCTATGAAGATAATGAACTTCAATGGATTTTTGCTTACCGTTTCTACAATGGCTGGTATCTCATGGAGCTGCTTCTTTTTAAGCTCGATAAGTCTGAGACCCTTGCAGGCATATTCGTTTGCTATGGCCTTGACAGTTGAGGACTTGCCTGTACCGCAGTCACCATAAAGCAGAACGTTGTTGGCAGGCTTGCCTTTCAAAAGCGCAAGAGTGTTGTTGATGACCTCCTGACGCTCACGTTCATAATTGTGCAGGTCGGAAAGCTTTATGTCATCAGGATATTCTACCGGAACTATCTTGCCGTCTTTTATGACAAATACATGATACTGTGAGTAAATGCCATATCCGTACTGACCGATAGCGTGTATACGGTCGGCATATATCTGCGAGAAGTCAAGCTTTTGTGTAGCATATCTCGGCAGAAAGCCGTCATAGTCTATCTTTGAGATTATCTCGTCACTTGGTATCTGTGAAAGCTCCTCGATAACGGCAAGCTCGTTTGCAAGACATTCCTCCAAAAGCGCACCTGTCTCCTTGCCCTCTCCCTTTTTTAGCATAAAAAGGTTTTCATTTTCAAGAACCAGCTTGAGCATATATTCTGTAAGATTATCCGAATATGCAAAAAGCTCAGCCACAAAATCTGAGTATTTTTCTATAGCCATGTCGCTGTCAGATTCGCATACAGCAAGTGTGTCAAGTAGCTTTTCAAAGACAGGAACTTCATGTAAGCTCTTGAATATTACTAATGTGTGTGCCTGACGGCAGAGTGCCTTAAAATCGTGCATTATGAACACTTCTTTCTTCATATTTTATATTTATTCTTTATTATACAACATATCATTACTTTTCGTCAACATCTACATTGCACGATTTTAACAAAAAACATTACCGCTTTTTGTAGCTTAAAGCAAAATATTTTTGCCCGTTATGATTTACTTTTGTTTTGAAAAATGCTATAATACTATAATAGACCATTATAGAAATAAAAGGAGAAATGGATATGACGGACAAAAACGTATCTATCATGAATATCGGCAGTATGGGTTATCTTCCACAGGTATTCAAAAAGATAGAGAATGAAAAAAAGCTTAATATTGTTTATTTGGGTGGCTCGATAACAATGGGCTGTAATGCTACAAAGACTGAGTTAAGATATGTTGACCGCAGTGCAAAATGGTGGCAGACGAATTTTCCTGATGCTGAGATAAGCTACTTCAATGCTGGTATTGGTGCAACTACCTCGCAGTTTGGGGTGGCAAGAGTGCAGGAACACGTCCTAGACAAACAGCCAGACCTTGTTTTCGTTGAGTTTTCGGTAAACGACAGCAGTTCGCCCCTATTTATGGAAACATACGAGAGCCTTGTAAGACGTCTGCTGAAAGCTGAGAGCGTCAAGGCAGTTGTGCTTATAAACAATCTTTTTTACGATACAGGCACAAATGCACAGGGTATACATAACGCTATCGGTCTGCACTATGACCTGCCTATCGTCAGTGTAAGAAACTACATTTTCCCTGAGATACAGCTTGGAAACGTTTGTCTTGCAGACTACACAGCGGATATGCTCCACCCTACAGACCTAGGTCACAAGATGATAGCTGATCTTATCTGCAATCTGCTTGATACAGAATATTCATACTATAAGAAGCTCGGTGCAGAGAAGAAGCCTTCACTTCCTGAGCCATTTACAGCAAGCAGATATGAGGACGCACAGCGTTTTCAGAACTATAGCTGTTCGCCCGTTATGGAGGGCTTTGAGCCTGATACTCATGGGGCAGAGCAGTGGAGCGATCCATTCAAGGGCGGTTGGATAGCTCACAAGCAGGGAAGTTGTATTAAATTCAACGTGAGTGGAAGTATTATAATGCTGCAATACAGAAAGACTATCAACAAGCCTGCGCCTGTTGCATATGCTGTCATAGACGGTGACAGGCAGAACAAGGTTCTTCTTGACGCAAACTTTGACGAGGATTGGGGAGACCTTTGCTGTCTTGATGAGATATACAGCGGAGCAAAGGGAGAACACACTGTTGAGATAGTTATTGACACAGAGGGTAAAGAAAATAGCGATTTTATGCTTATTTCTGTCATAACAGCAAACAAATAGAAACGTAAATAAGTGAAAAATTTTACTCGAATCTATTGACTTTATGACATAACGATTGTATAATAAATATATATTATTAAATTAGGAGGCATTCTCTAATGAACGATTTTTTCAAAATTGCTGACAAGTACCTCAAGCCGGTAACTACTGGTGCAGGTGTTGTTCTGGGTCTTGCAGTTACATATGCAGCAGGAAGCTATCTTTCAGGTATGAGCAAGCTGTATGGCGGTTTCTACACATTCATGTATGTACTGT
>OLOJ01003836.1_pt1 | contig 10199 bp, 12 predicted proteins | sample 1672251 | NCBI WGS metagenome assembly OLOJ01 (sample SAMEA3136664, study PRJEB25190) | human gut metagenome | biome: human gut; feature: human-associated habitat; material: faeces | place: Austria | collected 2013 | reverse complement strand
AGCTAACATGACAGTTGATGATTTTGATCTGATCGAAGCAAATGAAGCTTTCGCAGCTCAGTCTCTGGCAGTTGCTCAGGATCTTAAGTTTGATATGAGCAAGGTTAACGTTAATGGTGGTGCTATTGCTCTTGGCCATCCAATTGGTGCATCAGGTGCCAGAATCCTTGTTACATTATTATATGAAATGCAGAAGAGAGAAGACGCCCATACAGGTCTTGCTACACTGTGTATCGGTGGTGGCCAGGGCCAGGCTCTTATCGTTAAAAAATAATTCCTTTTCTTCTAACATACATAGAGGATGAAAGAAAGGCTGTTTCAAAACATGTTTTGGAACAGCCTTTTCTTCGCATTATTCACAAAGAAGTATAAGTTTGTGTGCATTCTTTGATTACTTGCGGGAATGAAAAATCTGTGTTATGATAAAACAGACTGATGAAAAAACTGGAGGCAAATATGGATACATCGGCAGATGTGCTGCAATTAATAGAGGAAGCTTATAAAACATTCAGCAAAGGACAGAGATATATAGCAGATTATATATGTAATAATTATGATAAGGCAGTGGATATGACAGCGGCTCGCCTTGGAAAGATTGTCGGAGTCAGTGAATCGACGGTTGTTCGTTTTGCTATGACTCTTGGATATAAAGGGTATCCGGAAAAGGTGGAAGCATTAAAACAAACAACTGGATTAGATGAGGCAGTGGTGACTGGAAAAGTTGCAATTAATGGAATTGAGACAGCGCTTGGAGTCTGTGACGGACGTTTTTTAATGGCGAGCATGGGAGAAGTCGTAGGTGAGAAAATTACAAGGATGGTAGAACGTGCGACAGAAGAAAAGCTTCCGGTTATCATCTTTACATGCTCTGGCGGAGCAAGAATGCAGGAAGGAATCGTGTCTTTGATGCAGATGGCAAAGACATCCGCTGCACTGAAACGTCACAGCGACGCTGGACTTCTTTATATTACGGTGCTGACAGATCCAACAACCGGTGGCGTGACGGCAAGTTTTGCTATGCTTGGAGATATCATACTGGCAGAGCCGGGAGCACTGATTGGATTTGCAGGTCCTCGTGTCATTGAGCAGACAATCGGTCAGAAACTTCCGAAAGGATTCCAAAGATCCGAGTTCTTAAAAGAACATGGATTTGTAGACCAGATTGTAGAACGCCAGCAGATGCGGCAGACGCTGGGGAAAATCCTGAAAATGCATCAGACTGGAAATGAAAAAGTCGAAAAAGCAACAAAAGAATTTCAAAATAGAAAAACCAGATCAAAAACTCTGGAAGCTTGGGAGCGTGTACAGATTTCCAGAAGAAATGACCGCCCGGTTGCAGGTCACTATATAGAAGCTTTGTTCCAGGATTTTGTAGAACTGCATGGAGATCGGTATTTTGCCGATGATCCGGCAATTGTCGGAGGAATCGCAACCTTTCACGGAAGAGCAGTGACAGTCATTGCCCAGGCGAAGGGACAGAATACAAAAGAGAATATCGGACACAATTTTGGTATGCCGTCACCAGAAGGCTACCGGAAGGCATTGCGTCTTATGAAGCAGGCAGAAAAATTCCACCGCCCGGTCATTTGCTTCGTAGATACGCCGGGAGCATTTTGCGGAATTTCCGCAGAAGAGCGCGGCCAGGGAGAGGCGATTGCAAGAAATCTGTATGAGATGTCAGCGCTGAAGACCCCGATACTTAGTATTGTTATCGGAGAAGGTGGAAGCGGCGGCGCACTTGCAATGGCGGTTTCAGACCAGGTATGGATGCTGGAGAATTCCATTTATTCCATTCTTTCACCAGAAGGCTTTGCAAGCATTTTATGGAAGGACAGTACGAAAGCTGCGCAGGCTGCAAAAGTTATGCGTCTGACAGCAGCAGATTTAAAAGAAATGGGGATTGTAGAGAAGGTGTTTGCAGAACCAGAACATTTTACAGCAGAAACGATGAGCAATATTGCAGATGAACTGGAGAAAAATATCGAAGGGTATCTGGAGGAATATACAAACAAAGACATCCAAGAATTAGTGGATTCCCGATATGAACGCTTCCGTCGGATGTAAGCAGGATCTGAAATATATAAGTGCAAAGTTGTCTGTAAAATGCAAGTGTCAGAGAATTCAGAAGGAATGCAGGAGCAGGTTGACTTCTTTGACAAAAAACGTCTATAATGAAAAGCAAGTAAAGGATGAAGGAGCAGTGCGAATGAGTGATGTATATGCAACAATTAACTATGTCCTGGTGAATCTGATTAATGAGATCTGGGAGGTAGAAGGTAAGGCAATTATTACGGATGAATTTAAAGATATTACCAACAATGATATGCACGTCATAGAGGCAATCGGACTTGGAGAGGGCAATAATATGTCTACCATTGCAAAGAAGCTGAATATTACAGTAGGATCACTTACAACTGCTGTGAATAGTCTTGTGAAAAAGGGTTATGTTGACCGGTTCCGCAGCAAAGAGGATCGACGGGTCGTATATGTGCGTCTTCTGGAAAAAGGGGAAAATGCATATCATCATCACGAAGATTATCATAAGCAGATGACACAGGCCATTGTGGACAAGTTAGATGAGAGCGAGATTCCGGTACTGTTAAAGACGCTGGACGCACTGACTGGATTCTTTACCGATTATACAAGAGAAAGCAAAGAAAAATCGTCAGACAGCATGGATAAAGAATAGACAAAAAATGACTGACGATGAGAGAACGTATAGAAGAGTGAGGCGTACAATATGATCCGAGGCGTGATATTTGACATGGATGGCACTTTGTTTGATACAGAGAGGCTGTATACGATTGCGTGGAAGCAAGTCGGAGAAGAAATGGGGTATTCCATTACGACAGAACTTCTGAATCAATGCCGGGGAAAGACGGCAGCGATTATCAGGGGAATATTTGAAGATACATTTGGCAAAGAATTTCGTTATGAAGAAGCAAGACAGCGAAAAGACGAGATTTTTATGGAGATGCTTGCGCGGGATGGAGTTCCTAAAAAGAAGGGGCTTATGGATCTCCTTTCCTATTTGGAAGAAAAGAAGATTCCGGCAGCAGTTGCAACTTCTACAAGACAATCGCGTGGAGAAAAAGTTCTTCAAATGTCAGGAATAGCGGAATATTTTGCAGCATTTATCTATGGAGACACGCAAAAAGCAAGTAAACCCAAACCGGATATTTTCTGGAATGCAGCAAAAGAGATCGGACGTGATCCGAAGGAGTGTCTGGTAGTTGAAGACAGTACACCGGGAGTCATGGCAGGAATCGCAGCCGGTGGAGAAACGATTTATATTCATGATATGGTAGATGTGCCGGAAGAGGTACTGGAACATGCATCAGCCAGTCTGGAGGATCTGGGTCAGATCATTGAGTGGATGGAAAATGTAAAGTAGGGAGATGATTTTGTGAATAAAGAAATCGAAAAGTTGCAGGAAATTATTGATGACAGTGAAAATATTGTCTTTTTCGGAGGAGCGGGAGTATCTACAGAGAGCAATATTCCGGATTTTCGAAGTGAGGACGGCCTGTATCAGCAGAAATATAAGTATTCACCGGAACAGATCGTCAGTCATACCTTCTTTATGCGCAATACAGAAGGATTTTATGAATTTTACAAAGAAAAGATGATGTTTTTAGATGCGAAGCCGAATGCCGCGCACAAAAAGCTGGCAGAACTTGAGCAGGCAGGAAAACTTAAAGCAATCATTACGCAGAATATTGACGGACTTCATCAGGCAGCAGGAAGTAAGAATGTATATGAGATTCATGGAAGCATTCATCGCAATTATTGTCAAAAATGCGGAAAATTCTACGATGCAGCATATGTAAAGAACAGCAAAGGAGTTCCACATTGTGAGTGTGGAGGAGTGATCAAGCCGGATGTCGTACTTTATGAGGAAAGTCTGGATGAAAATATGATTGACAAGAGTATCCGTGCGATCAGCCAGGCAGACACACTGATCATAGGGGGAACATCTCTGGTCGTTTATCCGGCAGCTGGATTTGTAGATTATTTTAGAGGAAAACATCTTGTCGTGATCAATAAGAGCGATACGGCAAAATCAGTTCGTGCAGAACTTACGATTGCCGCACCGATCGGGGAGGTATTGAGTCAGATTACAGTATGAGTACATTAAAAAAAGAAATCGTGATTCGTGTTGCAGCATTAGATGATGCAGAAGAATTGTTGGAGATTTATGCACCATATGTCAGGGAAACTGCAATTACATTTGAATATGAAGTTCCCTCCCCAGAGGAATTTCGTGAAAGAATTGCACATACACTTGAAAAATATCCATATCTGGTGGCAGAACATGATGGAAAAATCGTGGGGTATGCATATGTCAGTCCATTTAAGGAGCGCGCAGCTTATGCCTGGGCGGTGGAAACCTCCATATATGTAGATCAGAATTGTAAACGTATGGGAATAGGGAAAAAACTTCATAGTGCATTGGAACATTGTCTGAAAGAAATGGGAATTTTAAATATGGAAGCATGTATTGGATATCCCGAGGAAGACGATGAGTATCTGACAAAGAACAGTGCACAGTTTCATGAACATCTTGGCTATCGTATGATAGGAGAATTTGAAAAATGTGGATACAAGTTCCATCGCTGGTACAATATGATATGGATGGAGAAGATCATTGGAATTCATGAAGAAATTCAAACGTTTCCAAAGAAATTTGATGCGGACATGTTGAAGGACTAGAATACAGCAGACATGGATGGTAAGGTGAAATATATGGAAAATGAGAAAAAGCAGTTAAGACTTTGGCAGGGATTACTGGTAATCATCCTGGCAGGTCTGGAAGTATTTGTGTTCAGTGACTTTCTGCCACAATGGTTAGGAATGGGACGGTCTTTGATCGGAGAATTGATTTTACTGGGCACAGCAGTTGGAGCAGTGGCAGTGTTTGGCGGAAAATTCCGGTCGGTGTTTCCGATTCATAAGCCAAAGCTTACAGAGGTCATGGGGACGATACTGATTTACCTTGGTGCGAGTCAGGCAATTTCTGTTGTGACCATGATTGAAATGTATATTGCCCCGGATATGGTTACTGAAACATCAATCGGATTAAGCAGTATGTTCACAAGTTCCTCCATGATAGTAGCAATTATAGTTGTTGGAATTGCACCGGCAATCTGTGAAGAAGCAGTGTTTCGTGGTGTATTTTTTAATTCTATTTGGAATCAGACACACGGAAAATGGATTCCAATTTTAGTTACAGCGGTAGTGTTTGGTTTGTTTCATGGAAGTATCATACGATTTTTCCCAACATTTCTCCTTGGAATTGTACTCGGATATCTAGTCTATGAGACGAACAACATGTTTTATAATGTGATGTTTCATGCAATCAATAATATCATTCCGGTACTGGTGCTTTATGGGATGCAGTTTTTGATGCAGTTGATGGCAAGAGCACTTGGAATGAATGGAAGTGGAATGTGGAACTTTGTAATGGATACAGCAACCAGCCAGGTTTCTCAGCTTTCACCGGCATTTATGGGAATTTATATGATAGATGGCGGCGTGGGACTGGCAATTTTGTATCTGGGCAATCACGTGTTACATCTTGGGCGGGAAGGTTATCCAAAAGAATTATTTCCAAAAGAAAAACGCAAACAACAGTTCATCTGGCTGGCACTTGCCCTGGCACTGGCTGTAACCGGAGGAATGATGATCGTAGCAGGTACGCTACAAGGTCTGCATTTTTAAGAAAGATAAATCGGCTATAATAATTGGGGGTTTTTACCTTCGCATCATATAGTGTCAGTAATTAAAGTATAGGGAGGAAAGAAAGATGGCGGCAAATGTATTAGACAGATTCGAATTTCGATCTGTCAGGGCAAATGAAGCAGAGGAAGTAGCAGAGATTGAGAAGATCTGTTTTCCACCACATGAGGTATGTTCTAAAAAAGATATGTTTGAAAGGGTGGAACATGCACCGGAACTTTTTCTTGTTGCAGTGGACAAAGAGACTGGGACGATCGCAGGATTTTTAAATGGACTGGCAACGGATGAAGAAGCATTTCGTGATGAGTTTTTCACAGATATTACCGTACATAATCCGGAAGGAAAGAATATTTTCCTTCTTGGGCTGGATGTCCGGCCAGAATACCGCAGGCAGGGTCTTGCAAGAGAAATCATGAACCAGTACGTAAAGCGTGAGCAGGCAAAAGGGCGTAAGATGCTGAAACTGACATGCCTTGAACAGAAAGTGGAAATGTATAAAAAAATGGGCTACAAAGACGAAGGTATCTCTGCTTCTGTATGGGGTGATGAAGAGTGGCATGAGATGAGTTATGCTTTTTAAGGAGACACATATGAAAACATATCAGCTTCAACTGATAAATTGCAATAACCATAATATTGAAATATCAAGATATCTGCAGATTCTTACAAGAATTGAAAAAGAGGATGCAGACAGGATAGTATCGAATGTCCCGGTTGTATTGTATGATAATCTGGACGAGGAATGTGTGGGATATTTTGAAGAAGCACTGGATTATTATCAGGCTGAATATGAAATCCAGCCGATGCCGGAAGAATGCGACATTCCAAAGTTCCCATCAAGACAGATAATCGTACTGGGACGAGTGATGGAATATTTTGGACAGCGCAGTGACTTTGTACAGCTTGCAAAAAAATACGATTTTAGCAGAAAAATCCAATTATCCCAGACACCATTTGCGGCAAAAGATGGTCTTAACAAAGAGCAGGCGGTAAAACTTTGCCAGGAGTTTACCAACATAGGTATGCGGGCGCAGATTGTACGCAGTAAGAAGAAACCTGTGCCAATAGAAGAGAAGAAAAAGAGTTTTTGGAATATTATTTAATTTAGTCGTTGCGCAGCGTCATTGGCGTTATGCAATGCACTTAGCGTAAGAATGTGCCCTGGCACATTCTTTTTTCTAAGGAAAATCTAGAACACCGAGGCATTCTTGAATTTGCATATTTTTCTTGACTTGGAGTTCACTCCAGATGCTATAGTATGTCATGTAGAAGGCAGGTGTTTTGCGTATGACAATTAAAGAAGTCAGTGAGAAATTTAAGATTTCTCAAGATACGCTCAGATATTATGAGCGTATTGGTTTAATCCCGCCAGTTTCGAGAACGGCAAGTGGGATTCGTAACTATCAGGAATCGGATCTTGGCTGGGTAGAGCATGCTGTTTGTATGCGAAGTGCAGGAGTTCCAATTGAAGCATTGATTGAATATGTAAAATTATTCCAGATAGGAGACTCTACATTTGAGGCGAGAAGACAGCTTCTAAAGGAACAGTATGACATTTTAGAGGAACAGAAACAGCAGATTGAGGCAACGATGGAACGCTTGAAATATAAAGTGTCCAGGTATGAAGAGGCTGTGAAGACAGGGGTTTTAACCTGGGAAGAAAAGGAGTGTAAGTAAAGATGTATATTGAAAAGATAAATGGACCAGAGGATGTGAAGAAGATAGATGTATCAGAACTTCCAAAGCTTGCAGAGGAAATGCGCCATGCACTTTTGATTCGTGCAAGTAAACATGGCGGACATTTCGGGCCGAATTTCGGTATGGTGGAGGCAACAATCGCGCTTCATTATGTGTTTGATTCGCCGAAAGATAAAATTGTATTTGATGTGTCACACCAGAGCTATCCACATAAGATGCTGACAGGAAGAAAAGACGCATATCTCTATGAAGAGCATTACGACGATGTGTCCGGTTATACAAATCCGCATGAAAGTGAGCATGATTTCTTTACTGTCGGACATACATCTACATCTGTGAGCCTGGCGTGCGGTCTTGCAAAAGCCCGTGATCTCAATGGGGAAGATGGCAATGTAATCGCGGTGATCGGAGATGGTTCTTTAAGCGGCGGTGAGGCGTTAGAAGGAATGGATTACGCGGCAGAGCTTGGCGGCAATCTGATTATTGTAGTCAATGACAATGATATGTCGATTGCTGAGAACCACGGAGGTATCTATAAGAATCTGAAGCTGCTTCGTGAGACGAATGGACAGGCCGAGTGTAACCTGTTCTGTGCCATGGGCTTAGATTATATTTATGTGGACCATGGAAATGATGTGGCTGAGCTGATTCAGGCATTTGAGAGTGTGAAGGACAGTAAAAAAGCAGTCGTTGTGCATATCAATACATTAAAAGGAAAAGGTTATGCGCCGGCAGAACAACACAAAGAGCAGTGGCATTTCAACGGACCATTTCATATCGAGACTGGAAAGCCTCTGTATGAGATGGAAGAAGAAGACTACTCAGATGTGACGTGCAATTATCTCATGAAGAAGATGAAAGAAGATCCGGCAGTTGTTGCCATTACTTCCGGAACTCCGACCGTTCTGGGATTTACAGAGGATAAGCGAAAAGAAGCAGGACAGCAGTTCGTTGATGTTGGAATTGCAGAGGAGACAGCGGTTGCACTGGCAGCAGGAATCGCAGCAAATGGCGGAAAGCCGGTCTATGGTGTGTACAGTACATTTGTACAGCGAACATTTGATCAGATTGCACAGGATGTATGTATCAATAATAGCCCGGCAACGATTGTTACGTTCAGTGGTTCTGTCTATGGAATGAGCGATGTGACACATCTTGGACTGCAGGATATCCCGATGATGGCAAATATTCCGAATCTTGTTTATCTTGCGCCGACAACGAAAGAAGAATATCTGGCAATGCTGGACTGGAGCATAGAGCAGAAAGAACATCCAGTTGCAATCAAGCTTCCCGGCGGAGAGGTGATTTCAGACGGTAAAGAAGTCACAAAAGATTTCAGTATTCTAAACAAGTATGAGATGACGAGAAAAGGAAGTAAGGTTGCAATTGTCGGACTTGGAACATTTTACGGATTAGGAAATGATGTGGCGGATCTGATAAAAGAGAAAGCAGGAATAGACGCAACCGTTATCAATCCGTATTACATTACAGGTCTGGATGAAGAAATGCTTGAAGATCTTAAGAAAGACCATAGTGTTGTAATTACATTGGAAGACGGAATTCTGGACGGTGGTTTTGGTGAGAAGATTGCCAGATTCTATGGTGACAGTAATATGAAGGTTTTAAATTTCGGTCTGAAAAAAGAGTTCCTGGATCGATACGATGTGACAGAAGTATTAAAAGACAACCATCTTACAAAAGAGCAGATTGTGGAAGATGTTGCAAGGATTTTTGCATAATAGTTGTACGGACTAAGTTCCTAAGCCAGGGCAGGATTTTGGAATTCCAGAAAATACGTAGGAAAACATCAGATATAAGTTGAGACTAAAAATTCTCTATGGTAAAATATTAATAAAAATTAATATTTTGCCATAGAGGAATAGAATATGAAAAATGAAGAGATTATCTGTTACTGTTCAAATGTTACAAAAGGTCAGATTATAAAGGCAATGGAGCAAGGGGCAAAGACGTTAAATGATATCAGAAAAATGACCGGAGCTTGTACTTTACACAGATGCAAAGAATTAAGCCCAAAAGGGACATGATGTTCTTCCGATATTCGAGAAGTGATGGTCGAATATATGTTAGAGGAAAAGAAGAAAGAGAATAATGATTGAGAATAAAACATGGAACATAGAAAACTTGTAAAAATGGTGCTAGAATACTCTAATAAATATCAGACAGAGGTAAAGGGCTATGACGACATCTATGGTAAAGGGAAGTCCGCTGAAGCTGTTGGAGCGCTTGATGCTTCTGCAAAATATTTGAGCTGTATGGGACTTTTCTATTGGAGCCTTGGAATCCTGACGGTTACAAGAATGGTGACACAAGGTCTTGGATATTCTGGAAGAACCGTTTTTTCAGGTGTTGCGGAGATGGTCGCAAGAGCAGTTGTCAGCCTTGGATTTGTAGGAACATTTGGCTACACAGCAATCTGTTTTGCGGATCAGGCAGCATGGATCGCAGCATGCTGTTACAGTGTTCCGACCTGCCTGTGGTGCGTGAAGAAGTCAATTGCAAAACTGAAACAGACTAAGTAATAGATTTTACAATGAAAAAGCTCCCGGGTTGATGTAAAAACCCGGGAGCTTTGTATTGGCTTTATAATTTTTATAACTGTGGTCCAGCGGATACGAGTGCTTTTCCAGCTTCGTTTCCTTCGTATTTTGCGAAGTTCTTGATGAATCTTCCAGCAAGATCTTTTGCTTTCTCTTCCCACTCGGAAGCATCAGCGTAAGTATCGCGAGGATCAAGGATTCCTG
>OLOJ01003832.1_pt1 | contig 10210 bp, 9 predicted proteins | sample 1672251 | NCBI WGS metagenome assembly OLOJ01 (sample SAMEA3136664, study PRJEB25190) | human gut metagenome | biome: human gut; feature: human-associated habitat; material: faeces | place: Austria | collected 2013 | reverse complement strand
TGATAAAACATTGATCCTAACAATGACATTTCCGGAGAAGGTACAATTTTTGGAAACGTATGGAGATGGTTATGCGGTTTATACTTTGGGGGAATTTGCCGGAGTAGAGACGGATGTGTCAGATCCGTACGGAGCGGAAGAGGAAGCATATGAAAAATGCTTTGAAGAGATTGCGGAGAGAATCAGACTTACAATACATCGATTGGAGGAGGAAGAAAAAGATGATAGCATTGGGTAGTGATCATGGCGGATACGGCTTGAAACAGGAAGTGAAAGCATATCTGGAAGGGAAAGGAATTCCGTATAAAGACTATGGCTGTCTGGATGAGTCGCCATGCGATTATCCGGTTTATGCCAAGGCAGTTGCAAAGGCAATAGTAGATGGAGAATGTGACAAGGGCATTTTGATCTGTGGTACAGGTATTGGGATTTCTATCGCTGCGAATAAGGTAAAAGGTATTCGTGCGGCAGTTTGTCATGATACATTTAGCGCACAGGCAACGAGAGAACATAATGACGCCAATATTCTTGCTATGGGGGCACGAGTGGTTGGACCGGGTCTTGCACTAAAGATCGTTGATACGTTTTTGAATACTGAATTTTCGGGAGAAGAAAGACATGTAAATCGTATTCGTCAGATAGAAGATTAAAGAATCCTTTGTTAAGAGTATTCGACGGATAAGGGATCCGCGAAATTTCTGTAACGAGTATTCGTCAGATAGAGGATCCGCAAAATTTTTGTAAAGAGTGTTCGACGGATAAAGGATCCGCGAAATTATAGAAATAGTATACTTGTATACTTTGTCTTGACACTCTGAGAATCAAGGCGTAAAATGAAGTTCAAATAATGTATTTCGCTTGAGGCAGACGCAGTTTGTCTGAAACGGATATTAGGAAAGGAAGTAATAATATGGCAAAGAAAGACATTGATTGGAACAATCTTGGATTTGGTTATGTAAAGACAGATAAGCGTTATGTATCCAACTTCAAGAATGGCGCATGGGATGATGGTGCCTTGATTGAGGATGACCAGATCACCATGAGCGAGTGTGCCTGTGTATTGCAGTATGCACAGACGGTATTCGAAGGTATGAAAGCATATACAACAGAAGACGGACACATCGTTGTATTCCGCCCGGACCTCAACGCAGAGCGTATGGAGAATTCCGCAAAAAGACTGGAAATGCCTGTATTCCCGAAAGATCGTTTCGTAGATGCAATCGTAAAACTGGTAGAAGCCAATGCAGATTATGTACCGCCATACGGATCAGGTGCTACTTTATATATCCGCCCGTACATGTTCGGAACAAATGCAGTTATCGGTGTAAAACCGGCTGATGAATACCAGTTCCGTGCATTTTGTACACCGGTCGGACCGTACTTCAAGGGCGGCGTAAAGCCGATCACGATCCGTGTCAGCGATTTCGACCGTGCAGCACCAAGAGGAACCGGACATATCAAAGCAGGTCTGAACTATGCCATGAGCCTGCATGCGATCATGGATGCACACCGTCAGGGATTTGACGAGAACATGTATCTGGATCCGGCTACAAGAACCAAAGTAGAAGAGACAGGCGGAGCAAACTTCCTGTTCGTTACAAAAGACAACAAGGTCGTAACTCCGAAGTCAGACAGTATTCTGCCTTCTATCACACGCCGTTCTCTTGTTTATGTTGCAAAAGAATATCTGGGACTGGAAGTAGAAGAAAGAGAAGTTTACTTCGATGAAGTAAAAGATTTCGCAGAATGTGGACTTTGCGGAACAGCCGCTGTTATCTCACCGGTTGGAAAGATCGTAGATCACGGCAAAGAAATCTGCATGCCAAGCGGTATGACAGAGATGGGACCGGTTACCAAAAAACTGTATGAGACACTGACCGGTATCCAGATGGGTCGTCTGGAAGCACCGGAAGGATGGATCAAGGTAATCCGCTAACGGAAATTACATTTTGTTTACAAAAATTAGAAGATTTTAAGAACCGCTCTTTGTTATAGTAATAGCGAGGGGTGGTTCTTTTGGGTTGCCGCAGGCAGCACCGCGACAGGAGGACTGTATGAGAATTGTACTTGCATCCGCTTCGCCGAGAAGGCGTGAGCTTTTAGAACAGGCCGGGATCGATTTTGAGATACTGATCGGCAGTACCAGAGAATGTATCACAAAAGAAGAACCGGGAGAGATCGTTGAAGAACTGTCACTTGCAAAAGCAAAGGGAGTTGCAGAAGCCGTGACAGGAGATGCTGTGATCATCGGGGCAGATACGATCGTTGCCAAAGGAAACAAAGTACTTGGGAAACCAAAAGATGCCGAAGATGCACATCAGATGCTTGCCATGCTTCAGGGAGAGAAGCATCAGGTTTATACGGGCGTGACACTGTTACAGAAAAAAGGGGATGAAAAGATCATCCGGTCATTCCATGAAAGGACCGATGTCTTTATGACATCGATGAGTGATCAGGAGATCGAAGCGTACATTGCCACCGGGGAGCCGTTTGACAAGGCAGGCAGTTATGGAATACAGGGACGTGCAGGAATTTTCGTAGAAAGAATTGAAGGAGATTATTATAACGTGGTCGGACTTCCGATTTCCAGACTCTGCCGGGAACTGAAGAGCCTGGAAGCGGAGGATGACCGGAAAGAATGAAAGCAGGGTAACTGCACCGATGGCGGGCAGTTATAAAATGTAGAAGTACGGGGGCAGAGAATTATGGCAAACCGCATTCTTGTGGTAGAGGATGATACGGCGATTTCAGAGCTGATCTGTATGAATCTGGAAGTGACCGGCTACGAAGTGGTTCCGGTTCTGGATGGCAATGAAGTTGAGGGAACACTGGAGAAAGAGGAGGATTTTGACCTGGCACTGCTGGATATTATGCTGCCGGGCAAAGACGGCTTTGAACTTCTCGGAGTTATGAAAGAACATGGCATACCGGTCATTTATATCACGGCTAAGGCAGATGTAAATTCCAAGATCAAGGGACTGAGATCGGGAGCAGAGGATTATATCGTCAAACCGTTTGAGGTTCTGGAGCTGCTGGTGCGTGTGGAGAAAGTGCTGGAGCGTACCGGAAAGCAAAAAGAGATCATACAGGTGAAAGATCTGGAGATCCATTTATCAGAGCATAAAGTGACCAGAAACGGGCAGACAGTCAGTCTGAAGCCGATGGAATATGATCTGCTGGTATTACTGGCAAAGAATAAAAATGTGGCATTTACCAGAGAACAGATGCTGAATGAAGTATGGGGCAGCAATTATCTGGGTGAGACAAGGACGATCGATGTACATATCGGACAGCTTCGCAGGAAACTGGATCTGTCGGATGTCATCAAGACCATTCCGAAGATCGGATATCGACTGGAGGAGTAGTATGAAGCTCTGGCAGAAAATATCTCTGCTCACGGCAGCGATTCTTTTGATCTCCATGGTAGTTTACGGTGGGATCACAGTGTATGAGACATCAAATTATAACATCAGGCAGACATCAAGTGCAGCGTCACGACAGGTGCGTGCGACCGCTTATGCACTGGGACAGAGTCTTGAAAATGCAGCTACGGAGGAGATGAGCGACACCGCAAGGAAAGCTTATCTCCAGTTTTTGCTGCGCAGATACAGCAGCAGAGATTATATGCTGCTTCAGGACTGGCAGCTTGCAGCTAATACCACGAATTTCGAGCTGACCGGAAACCGGCTTGAACAGTTTGATTCTTATGAGCCGGTGGCAGCTTTTCAGCAGAAAAACGGCAGACATCTGATGATCGTCGGACAGAAGATCCCGCTTTCAGACAGTAAAAATACATCGTATCAGCTTCTGCTGGTGCGGGATATTTCGGAAATTTATAACAATGTGCTGACGCAGATCGGCATGTTCCTGATCATTTTGGGTGCAATCGTTGCGGTGGCGATCAATGCGGTGTTCTGGATGATACGAAGAATGTTAAAACCGCTGCGTGACTTAAGAGAGACAGCCGGTGCGATCAGCCAGGGACAGCTGGACCGCCGTGTACGTGTGCGTTCCAATGACGAGGTCGGGGCACTGAGCGTCTCTTTTAATCAGATGGCAGACCAGATAGAATGTCAGATGGAGGAGCTGGCACAGGTTTCTGAGCGAAGGAAACAGCTTCTTGGTAGTCTGGCACACGAGCTGAAAACGCCGATGACTTCCATCATCGGCTATTCGGATACGCTTCTGCATGTGAGGATCAACGAAGAACAGCAGAAAAAGGCACTGACGCACATCAACAACGAGTGTCGCCGTCTGGAGCGACTTTCCGGGAAGATGATGAATCTGCTGGAGCTTTACAACAACGAGACGATCCATATGGAGAAGCATCCGGTCAGCCAGCTGATCGGAAAAGTGGCGGAGCTTGAGAAATATCATCTGAAAGAACAGGGGATCACACTGGAAACCAGGAGCGATGACACCGTTCTGCTCATGGACATGGATCTGATGGAGAGTCTTCTGGTGAATCTGATCGATAATGCCATGAAAGCTTCCAAAGAAGGTGATACCATTTATGTTGAAGCGGTCGGAACATGCATTCTGGTGGAAGACCACGGAAGAGGAATCCCGGCAGAAGAGATTCCGAAGATCACGGAGGCTTTTTATATGGTTGACAAATCCAGAAGCAAAAAAGCAGGCGGGATCGGGCTGGGGCTTGCACTTTGCACACAGATCGTGAAGCTTCATGGTGCAAAGATGGAGATCAAAAGCAAACAGGGCGTCGGTACGCAGATCCGGGTGATCTTTTCGGAAGAACAGTAAGGAGAAAAAATGAAAAGGGCAAAAAAAAGAATCTTACGAAGGATCGTATGGATCGGAATGATCCTGATGGCTGCAGGATTTCTGACCGGTTGTATGGAAACATCGGAAGATGACTGTATTGTAAAGGAAAAAGAGACAGAGACCGGAGACAGTATCCGTTCTTATTCTTCCGGCACAGAGGCAGTGGAGAATGTCAGCGTAGCAGAACAGGTACAGGCAGCGAGTCCCTGTATGCTGAGTGTGGAAGAAGGTAAGATTCATGTGGATCTTCAGGCGAGTGTTTATCTCCCGCAGGGAAACAGCATGAAGATCTACAAGGCAAAGACACGCTATTTCACGCAGGAAGATATGAATGGCTGGATCCATATCCTGACGCAGGGACAGCCGCTGAAAAACGACAGCGGAGATACGATTCCCTGGCGGGCACAGCAGGAGCTTAGCGGAACGGTGAAGATGACAGATCCGTATGCCTCCTGGGCGGCGGCAGGCAAGAAAGTGTATCAGTTTGAAATGCAGAATCTGCTGGAAGACGGCTACAAAGAATCCGGTGTTTCACTCAGAAGGGAAGAATGTGAATATGTACCGTGGAGCAGGGATGACAGCTGGCAAATTCTGCATACAAAGGTTGGAAGAAAACGGATGAGAAAAGAAGCAGATGCTCTGCTTCAGACTCTGGGACTTGCAGAAGAGTTTCATTTTATGCAGTCACGGGCGGTTTACTGTACGGAAGATTCTGTGAATGAAAATACCGGGGAAGAAACGGAAACAGGCGATACCGGAGCCTCGGAGCAGAAAATGGGCTGGAGGTTTTACTATACAAGGCAGGTGGACGAAGCACGGATCAACCAGAGCACAGACCACAGCCTGTCAGGGGATATCCTGTTCGGACTGGGCGGCAATCTGGATATGGCTTCCACGGAAAACGAGGGAGAGGGATACGACGGAACAGGATCAGGGACGGAAAACTGGAAACCGAGCCGGGAAGCCGAAAGCTTTTATATTACCTTTGATGATGAAGGTCTTGCAGAAGTGACCTGGATCAACCCATGTATCGTAGAAGAAAATGAGGGCGGAGGAGTTTTTTTGCTTCCGTTTTCAGATATTCTGCAGGTCTTTCAGAAATCGATCACCAAACAGTATATTCTCGAGATGCTCTCCGGCAACGGTCTGGAGGTTTCCGCAACCATTCAGACGATCCGGCTTGGATACCGCAGGATTGAAATTGAAGGCAAAGACGGAAAAAAGAAAAAAGAGCAGCTCATCCCGGTCTGGGATTTTATCGGTACTTACAGCAGTCCGCAGACGGAACAGCTGCTGGCAGATGCGGATGATCTCTGGGTGCAGTGTTACCTGAGACAGGAACGGACAGACAGTCTGCTTACGATCAATGCAAATGACGGAACCATCGTAGACTGGGGAAATGAATTATAATTACGGTTCAGATTGCCTTGAGGGGAAAACTCTGTTATACTCTTATTATCTAGGAAGTGAAAGAAGGAGAAATCGTATGCAAAAATATGGAGAAATCAAAGATCTTGTAAATGCTGTTCTGGAAAGTTATGATAAATATCCGGTCATTCAAAACATCGACTGCCGCAGCCGGATCAACAGTGAGAGTGTCAACGACCTTCTGGAAATGATTCGCAAGATCCTTTTTCCGGGCTATTTTGAGATAAAAAATCTTCGAAAAGATTCGATCGAATATCATGTCGGAGAACTTCTGGAAAACATAGAGTATAACCTGACCAAGCAGGTCATGATGGCACTGCCGCACAGCAGCAAGTACCGTGAGGCGGATAAAGAGACCTTGATGGAAAGTGCAAGAGAGATCACGCACCGTTTTCTGGAGAAGATCCCGAAGCTGCGTGATGTGCTGGCGACCGATGTCCAGGCAGGATACGAGGGCGATCCGGCTGCGTTTAACACCGATGAAGTCATCTTTTCTTATCCGGGTATGTATGCGATCACGGTCAACCGTATTGCACATGAACTCTATCTGCTCGGTGTGCCGCTGATCCCGCGTATGATGACCGAACATGCACACAGCCTGACCGGGATCGACATCCATCCGGGAGCATCGATCGGAGAATATTTTTTTATCGACCACGGTACCGGTGTTGTGGTCGGTGAGACCACGGTGATCGGAAAATATGTCAAGATTTATCAGGGTGTGACACTTGGTGCACTTTCCACCAGAGGAGGACAGAGCCTTCGCGGTGTGAAACGTCATCCGACCCTGGAAGACAACGTAACCGTATATTCCGGAGCATCGATCCTTGGCGGAGAGACCGTGATCGGCACCGGAGCGGTGATCGGAAGTAATGCATTTATCACATCTTCCGTACCGGCTCAGACGAGAGTCAGCATCAAAAATCCGGAACTGCAGTTTAAAGACCGCTCCAGAAAGGCATCTGAGCTTGGTCAGGAAGGATTCTTCAACCGCAAAGAAGAGGACTAAAGAAAAGGAGTAGTATCGTGAAGTTTTTTCATATAGCAGATACACACCTGGGAGCGATCCCGGATGCCGGTTTTGCGTGGAGTGAAGAACGCAGAAGTGAGATCTGGGAGAGCTTTCGCAGTGTTGTGGCAAAGGCAGATCGAGAGGAAGTGGATCTGCTGCTGATCGCAGGAGATCTGTTTCACAGACAGCCACTGATGCGCGAGCTCAAAGAAGTCAACTATCTGTTTTCCACGCTGAAAAAAACAAAAGTCGTGTTTATCATAGGAAACCATGATTACCTGAAAGTAGACTCGTACTATCTGGATTTTCCGTGGAGTGAGAATGTGACCTGCCTCCGGGGCAAGGAATGTGAAAGTGTCGTGTTTGAGGATCTGGATACGGAAGTGTATGGATTAAGTTACCATACAAGGGAGATCAAAGAGCCGAAATATAATGATCTGCAGCCGGAGAAAAAGGCCGGTTTTTCCATTCTGCTCGGGCACGGCGGAGATGCAAAGCATATTCCGATCGACCGCAAAAAGCTGCTTCTGTCGGGCTTTGACTATATTGCACTTGGACATATCCACAGACCAGAGATGATAGAGCCGGACCGTATGGCGTATGCCGGGGCGTTAGAGCCGATCGACCAGAATGATATCGGTCCTCATGGCTTTATTGAAGGGGAATATAACGAAGGCAAGCTGAGTATTTCGTTTGTGCCGTGGGCGTGCAGAGAGTATATCCCACTTGAGCTGGACACGAAAGAATGTCCGACCAACCTGGCATTTCAGGAGACAGTGCGGATGCGGATGGCAGCAAAGGGAATGCAGCATATTTATAAAGTGCTTCTGCAGGGATATCGTGATCCGGATATTGTATACGATCTGGATGCCTGCAGGAAGCTTGGAAATATCGTAAGCGTACAGGATGAGAGCGTTCCGGACTATGATTTTGAACGTCTTATGCGTGTCCATGCGGGCGATATTGCCGGAAGATACATCCAGACTCTGTATCATAAAGACATGAGTGATACAGAGAGAAAGGCATTGTATTACGGAATACATGCACTGCTGGAGATGAGAGGATAAAAGTACATGCGGATACTGGAATTAGAAATCATTAATTTTGGAAAATTTAACCACGAGACAGTCACATTTCATGATGGAATGAATCTGATCTATGGCGAGAATGAAATGGGAAAAACAACGCTTCATTCATTTATCCGCGGTATGTTTTTCGGGATTGAAAAGCAGAGAGGGCGGGCAGCCAGAAAAGATGAATACAGCATCAGGGAACCGTGGTTTCATGCAGGACAGTTTGCAGGTATCATGCGATTTGAGAGCGGCGGCAAAATCTTTCGTTTGGAGCGGAATTTTTACCGCAAGGAAAAGAGCGTCAGCCTGGTATGCGAGACAAACGGTGAAGTACTGTCCGTAGAAAAGGGCGATCTTCAGGTTCTGATGGAAGGCATGAATGAGGATGCTTTTCGCAATACCGTGTTTTTTAATCAGCAGTCTGCAGCGACGGACGAAGGTCTGGCAAGAGAACTGCGAAATTACATGACCAATCTGCAGAATTCCGGAGACGGTGAGATGAACGTCAGTGCGGCGATCAAGAGCCTGGAAAGCCAGAGACGGCATCTGGAATCCGAACAGAAGCGTCTGGATGCAGAACAGGCAGAAGAGCTGGAAAGCCAGCAGATGCGTCTGGAGTACGTGCGTCAGGAACTGCTGGAGCTGTCCGAAGAACAGAAACACTGTGAAGTCCAGATGGCACGCATCGCAAAAGAGCGGATCGCACTTCAGGCGAGACTGACAGAAAAAAAGAGAAGCCTGGAGAAAATGAAGCGGGAACTGGATATTCCGCTGGAAGAGAATGCCGGTAAAGATGAGATGGAGTCCTGGAAAATGCGAATGGAAGCAGGACAGGACAAACGCAGGATGCTGTGGCGTAACCAGGAGCTCTGGCTTTTAGGAGGCGGTGTGCTGGCACTGCTGGTTTGCATTCTTGTGCCGCATATCTGGATCAGTGCCCTTGTGCTTGCCGGATGGCTTGGGATTTCTGCCATTTTTGTATGGAAGATCTACCGCCGCCATCAGGAGGAGCAGGAGCGGCAGGAGCGTATCCAGAAACGGATGCAGGAGCGTATGAAAAAAGAGATCCAGGCCGAGCGGGAGCGTTCTGCAAAGCGTGAGAAGCTTCTGGAAGAAAAATACCATGAAGAAGATGAACTGGCTCAGCGTGAAAAAGAGCTGAACCTGGAATTTGAAAAGCAGATGTGGAATCAGGAACGCATCAGTGCGGAGAGCAAAGAAAAACAGGTTATTTTAAACAATCTGGAAGAGAGCCTCCAGGAATTGCAGGAAGAGAATGAGCAGAGCGGAAGTATCCAGGAAGAACTCGATGCGGTACGTCTGGCGATCATGACGATGAACCAGATCTCTGAGGATATTTACAAAGAATCTGCCGCACATCTGAATCAGAAAATCTCCGATATTTTAAGCCAGATCACAGAAGGACGTTATACCAGTGTATTTCTCGATGCAAACATGGAAGTACGTATCAATACGCCGAAAAAGCTGCTCTCCCTGGAACAGGTGAGCCGCGGCACGATGGAGCAGATCTACTTTGCACTGCGTATGGCGGTCGGTGAGATGTTCTGCCAGGATGAGACCATGCCGATCATACTGGACGATGCGTTTGTGATGTATGATGATAAGAGACTGAAACAGACACTGAAATGGCTCTATCACAGCAAAAGACAGGTGATATTGTTTACCTGCCATGGAAGAGAACAGAGGATTCTGGATGAGATAAAGCAGGAGAACTAAATTTTTGAATGTGCAAACGAACGAATTCCCCGAAGGCACGCACGGATATTTTTGTAAGTGTATGGAATGTATAAAAATGAGAGTATAGAAGTGTATAGAGTGCCGGACGAAAAAGGCAGAACCCGTGACACGCATCGTTTCCTGTTCGATTTGTGCCGTCTATGATCCGCCGTTCGCT
>OLOJ01003830.1_pt1 | contig 10218 bp, 9 predicted proteins | sample 1672251 | NCBI WGS metagenome assembly OLOJ01 (sample SAMEA3136664, study PRJEB25190) | human gut metagenome | biome: human gut; feature: human-associated habitat; material: faeces | place: Austria | collected 2013 | reverse complement strand
TTTAGTGATTCAGATGAAGCATACGATATATTAAAAATAATAAATGCGACTGTCTGCCCTTATTGTAATAGGCAATATACTTTTACAATAAGAAAAGGTAACCTAAAATCCAGGCCACAGTTTGATCATTATTTCCCAAAATCACAATTCCCCTATTTGTCGATTTCAGTTTATAATCTTATTCCTTCGTGTGCTTTGTGTAACAATGGAAAAAGAAATTCTTCTCCAGACAGAATACTGTATCCTTATGAAGAATCATTTGAAACCAAAGAAATACGATTTCAGGCAGATAACATTGTTCCATATATACTCAGAGAGGATAATGATATCAGCATTTCTTTGGTGGCGCTAGAGACTCCCAATGAAAACAAGTCTGATATTATTAGTGCATACAATGAAGATTTTAAGATAGAAGCTCTATACAAACTCCATTCAGAGGAAGCCCGCAAGATAATAGAAAAAAAGTATATTTTTAATGATGAAGCATTAGAAAGTATATGTAGGTCATATTCTGATGCAGTCTATGATAAAAAATATCTTAAAGAACTTATTTTCGGTAAATATGAAGTAGAAGATTTTATCAATCATCCGCTATCGAAATTTACCAGCGATATTTTTGAACAGATTTCTGAACTTGAATCACATAAAAAATAATATGGTTAATAACTGCTAAAAATGTTCTTTCGGTATTCAAGTAACTATAGACGCGGCGTAATCATTAGAATTGCTGTTGTGAAATGGAAAACAGACAAGCAGATGACATTTGCGGTTTGGATACAAATAGGCTTTCTTCGGAAGATAAGGCAAGACAAATTTATCAGTATTCCATTTTAAAAGATGTGCTGCAGTTAGAGAGGTAATAAATGATTACAATATATAAACAAGGTCAGATACCAAAATCAATAGAAACTGTTAAATTGAACGATGTTTATTTTAACAAATATACTGCTCAAATGCTGGATAACAGGGCAAATAGGGTAATTGAAAAAATTGACCACGCTGAATTGATCGGACCATATACAATTAAGTCACGCTTTGACGGGACAACACTGAACACCGATAAGCTTTCCAGTGGTTGCAAGACGGTACTGAATATAATGTACAATACTGATAAGATTTTTGACATCAGAGAATGTGGAGATAATGCTCTTGATATGATCTATTCTCTTGATGAAGGAAAAATCTGTTGTGATTATCCTCTTATATCATTTGATATGACACGAGTGAACGTGTACGATAAAAGCAAGAAGAAATGCAGAGAAATAGATGATTATGAAGAACTGAAGGAGTGGTGGAGCAATGAAGATTAAACCGATCGTGATGCAAGAGATTAATACTACCCATACTTCTTTCATCGTTGATCTGCATCTTGATTACAACGTTACTTTTATCACAGGTGACTCAGGCGTTGGCAAATCCGCTCTTTATTCATTTATTGAAGAACTGTCTGCAAATGATAAAAGAATAAGGTGTTTTAATTATCTTGACCAGAAAAAGAATTACAAAGCTTCGATAAAAAATTCAAAGGATAAGCTTTTCGTGATAGATAATGCAGATATTCTGCTGGACGATAAAATGAGGCAGTATATTGCTTTTGATGCGCAAAACCAATATGTAATAATAGGACGAAATCCCACCGGCTTAATGCTTGAGTTAGATGAGATCTACGAATTGTCGAGCGAGAATATCAATGGCAGAACACTATTATCATTAAAGAAAAGCTTTTAAATGATGAGTTGGAAGAGCAATTCTACAAAGGATGTTTGATTTTTTCCGCCCAATAAAATCTAAACTGTTTTATAGTAGAATCCCACCACTCTACCATATCCACCTACGCCAATTTTACGCCAAAATGGCGTAGGTTTTGTAAGAATATATAAACTTTCGTAAAAAGCAAAAACGTCGCAAATCCGGTAAAATCAAGGGTTTGCGAGCTTTTGAAAAGATATAAAAAGGCGGTGTGGGTATTTCCCTACGATGAAGACGTTGGAGTAAGAAAGTGTCGTAATTACGGGCTTTTCGGTGCATTTAGGTCACATTATTTTGCACCAATGCACCAAATCTGCACCATTTTCATGAGGTGCAGCGTAAAGATATGATAAGTTATCACCGATATGAGCTTTTGTGCCTGTATCGGTGATTTTGTTTATAAAAAAATGCCGATACGAATCAAAAATAGATCGTATCGGTATTTCTCTATCACTCATCTGACTTTTCAGAACTGCTGCCATTAGAGATAAGCCTATCCAGTTCTCTAAATTCCTGCAGCTTGAAATCCTTTGTAGCGTCGGTGTAGACGTTCATTGTCGTATCAAAATCTGCGTGACCTAAAACATCTTGTATGACCTTGATGTTTACGCCCGACTCGCAAAGACGTGTTGCGAAGGTGTGGCGTAAAATGTGACAACTGAAATTCGGCAGGAGCGTGACATCGGCATTCTTTGGATTATTCGCAAGCTGCTCACGATTGCAGTCGGCTATCATTCTTTTCAATGCACGATTCAGCGTGCTTTGATTATGCACGTTCCCATAGCGATTTGTGAAAATAAAGTCGCTGTAACCGTCGATGACAACATCGCATTTTATCCCTGCTTCCTGCTGGAACTTTCGCTCTTGCTCAAAAGCAGCCTTTACCCCTGAAAGCATAGGTATAGTTCTTTCACCTGAACGAGTTTTGGGCGTATGGATATTATAATGACAGCCGTTCTCACTATGGTTAAAGTAAACTAAGGTATGGTCAACAGTTATTAAATCATTCTCAAGATCAACATCCTGCCAGCGCAGCCCTGTTATCTCGCCCACACGCATTCCTGTGTTCAGCATTATGTAGAAGATGGGATACCAATGATTACATTGAGGGTGCTTTAACATATAGTCGATGAATAACTGTTGTTCTGCAAGAGTGAGCGAGATACGTTTTTCTGTATGTTGTTTGCTCTCAAGTTTCAGGTGCCTTAGTGCGTTGTCAGATGGATTGTTCATCAGAAAATTATTTTGCACGGCAAAGTCAAGCACCTGATGAACTACGGTATGGATATTATCTACGGTGTTAGGCTTTAAACCTTTTACCTCGACAAGCTCGTTGTAGAAACCGAGTATATCCGCATAGCGTATGCTCATTATCTTGTATCCGCCCAGCTCGTCACGGACAAAAGTATTGTACATATAGAGATAATTCTGATAAGTATTTTCTTTAAGTCCTTTTTTGAGCAAGAACCACGAGTCTGCCAGTTGGTCGAGAGTCGTATTCATAGAGTCCACTCGGATACCATAAGCTTTGTTAGTTTCAATCGTCTCCTCTTTTTGACGAAGCTCGTCCAACGTTTTCGCATAAATATAAACTCGTTTTCCGTTGCGTGATTGATAACGGTATCTGTAAGTGCCATTTGCCAGCTCAGATTCGCCTTTTTTAAGTCTCTTTCCTTTTGAATATCTGACTTTATTCTGCATTACTATTTCCTCCTTATAAAAATGAATATCTAAATTTTGCTGAAATTTAGCTTTGGTTATATGATTCAGATAGAATAAGCTCTCGACATATACTCGTCAAACTGCTTGCGCTTGATAAGCCTTTTATTCCCCACCCACAAAACGAACGGACAGCGCTCGTCTGCCGTGAGTTCTCTCAGCTTGTGCTGACCGATGTTTGAATAAACGGCGGCTTCCTCGATAGTGAGGTTTTGCTTTTGAAATATAGGGACGTTCAGTTCCCTTTCTCTGATCATATCCATAATAGTTTACCTCCTTGGTATCTTGAAAATAATGTATTAGTGTAAAATAAGACTTTGCTCCTTTTTATGGGCGTTGTTTGACTTTCTTTCTATTCTTTAGAAAACTGCAGTTAGTATGGAGTTAATAAGGCTCTTGGTCATCTATGTTTTCAAAACAGTCGTCCGAATTATCTCCCCAACTGCCATAATCAGAAGATCTTGAAGTATCGTCCCAGCCATAATGCACTTCGTCTGCCGATATATTGGCGATCTCAGCCTGACATTCTTTCAATCTCTGCAAGTATAGCTGATAATATTTTCTGCTCTTGTCCTCTGAAATAGTAGATGTGTACTCGCCGCCGATAACTTTGAGCAGGCCATAATATCTTAACTGCGCCGACACTTTTTGCTTGCTGGGCACTACCTCAAGCTCTAATCTGGTTTTCAGCCAATTTGTCAAAACGTCAGCCTCAACGCAAAGGTAAGAGCCGTCAAAATAAAAGACGTATCGTTGCAGATATTTGTTTCTTCTTGCTTTTTTCGCTTCTTTGAAATATTCAGCAAAATCGGCGGACACAATGTCCTCTTGGAATATGCCGAGAAGTATCTCGTCGATAAATTCTCTGCCTATCTTATTATCATCTGTCAAACAATGGTCTATCGTGTCGTTGATACAGTTTTCTATCGAGGTCTTGCATATGTTAGATAAGTCTTTGATATGCTCGTCCGTAAGATCGTGCTGTTCTTTAAGATAGCGTTTAAAAATATACAGCGTGATACAAAGTATCTGATAGGTACGCATTATCCGCTTTAGCTTGCCGCTATTTTCAGCGTGGATATTGCCATTATCGTTCTTGCTTTTGTAATACGCCGCTTCACCGGATATTTTTTCATAATTCAGGCACGACCACAAGATGAAGTCTTTTAGAAACGCAATGTACTTTCCGTGCTCTTTTTTCAACAGAGTAAGTTCATCGCTGTCAAAGGCGTTTTCAAGCTGGACTAGCAGACACCTGTTTATGGTGCTGTTGTTTTTGATGACATATTCTGCTGTGACGATAGCTATGTTGTCGAGTTTCACCTCGATGTCTTTGTAGTGGCAGTTTCCGCTGCTTTGATTCATTTGTATAAAGTCGCAGAGCTTTGCTTCGTTGGAATTTCTTATCCTCGATGATACCGTGCGATTCAGGTCGTCGATAACTATCAATGAATCTTTCAACTTTGCGGCTTTCTTGATCGCATATTTATCGCTGGACAATGAAACGATGTTGTCGTGATCTTCAAAAATATCACTGAGCAGCTTTGAAAATTCCGTTTTGCCAAGCCCTGAATCGGCGTAAATGTATATGGTAAAACCATATTCGTCCAGCTCATTCTCAAACATCGGCTTGACATAAGCAACTAAGGACGCTATGAATGCCGCCGACGGGAATGATGATGAATTTATAAGCTTGTCAAGATATGAAGTAAATTCGCCGCTGTTATCGCTTTTCTTTAGCTTTATAGTGCTTTCAGAGATAACAGGGTCTTCGTCGGAAGCACTGACGACCTCGTCGCCTAATCCGAAAACGATCTTGCCGTTTGGCAGTTTCAGATAGCCTTGATCTATGGCATAGTTCTCTGCCGGTGTTTGACCGAATACGCTCAGTTTCACTACCGATGATATGAATTTTGAAAACAGGTTGTCGCTGCAAAGTGCATATATTTGATAGTCGAAAAAGATGTCTAAAGCCTTTCCCTCTATCGCAAGTGCTAGCGGACAATCGAAACTATACGTCTTATCCTGCTCAGCTAGCTTGATGTGAAATCTGACGTACTTAGTACAATTGTGCTGGGTATTGATAGTGGAATAAAACTCTAATTGCATTATCGACCATTCCGTTATCTTGCCTTTTGAGTTGTAATAACAGCCGTCTTTCAGTATATACTCCTGCGGCAATTTTGGAGTTAATAATAAAGTTTTCATAAGAAGCTCTCCTTTTAAGCAAATAGTAGTTGAAATATCTGTAAATAAGTGATATAATAGAAGCACTACAAAGCTGCTGACACATAGTATTTTTGTTGTACTTTATCTCTATCAGATCATCTGTCTGTTTAGAGTTTATCACACCAAGAACCGTTAACGCAAAGATGTTAACGGGTTAACGGCAAGTGAATACTCACAAAGTTTCAGAGCGATTTTTATGCTACTTGTACATATGCGCTGATTTATGTTGAAAAGGAGGAAACATTCAAATGGAAGAAACTCAGAAAAGTTCGTATCTTTCTCTAGGTATCTTTTTGAAACTCTTGTCAAGGTATACTAGAAAAGATAAAGCCATAGCAGAAAAAAGATTTTTGGGAGCAAATAATACTGTAATATCGACAACTATATTCAAGTATTTTATCTCTGCGCTTACTTTGAATTGGTATGCTGATGATAATGAACGAGCGGATACATTGAAGAGCTTGAACAGCAATCTGATAAATTGCAAAAAGGAACTCTTCAATTTTAAATTTCTTATGCCGGAAAAAGATGAGATAAAAGCGGCATTTATAAAAGATATACAGTCCGATACGCCGACATCGCTTGCGTTTATGACCGAATTTGTTTTGTATTGCATTGATGAAAATAAGTGCAGGCAAATGGTAGATGAACTGCTGAGAGCGATAAGAGATGATAAGGACATCGCCGACGATACAGCGTTTTACATTTTCGGAAACGGCAAAAGTGCGACTAAAAGTGAAATGGTCGATAAACAGTTTAACTTTACCGCCGACTGTTTCCTGCTGGGAGTATGGCATTTTCTTATCAGTGAGCGTTCGGACAGTAACTGCATTGGCCGTGACACACTTGTTGATTGGTACGGCACTTCAACTGAAACATATGGTAAAAGCCAAATAGGTACTGAACTAAGACGCAACGTATGGGAACCGCTAGGACGTGAAATAAGGGTCATTCCGTCTGAACGCAAGGTACTTAAAGAAGAAAAAGCCGTTTCGCAGGACAATGCGGAGCAAGAGCATAAGCTGTTCGTTTATGATAAGGACAGTCTTTCGGAAGAAGAAAAAGAGAGTTTGGAGCGTTTGAAGAAGAACCGCATACTTCGTGATCTTTTGAGAGCGTGTCATATTGGTACTTGTGATAAGAAAAATGATGATAATAAAGATGACAACAACTATGCGGAGAATTATGAGCTTTTTGTTATGGCGTTAAAAAGATGTGAGCTGCTTGTTTTAAATAACAATAACGCTGGTCGTATCAAGGAGGATGTTATCACGCTTTGTAAGCGGTTAGAAAAGTTTATAAAGTTGATAAAGCAAAAAGATACAAATAATTCTTCCGATAAGTCATATTCTGCATACAATAATAGTGTGAAACAAAAAATCACTAGCCGCAAAGAAGTTCTTGATAGAGTTTACACCACGCTATATGGTCACTATCCTGTGTTTAGCGATGAACAGCTCTCTGATTTTTTATCTGTTGTTAAAATATAAACCTCGTTCATACTATACGGCTGAGATGAGCCGAGTGCTAAATCAAGCACACTCTTTTCCTTATAATTACATTGAATTTTATTTCTAAACAAAAAACCGCAAGTTTTACGCTGTTGATTCAAAAAACGGCTTGTACTTGCGGTTTTATTCTTTTTATAATATGTACGCTCTAATAATTTCCATTTAGAAGCATCTTTATTGCTTTACGACTGACAAAATGAAACGCAAATATATTCGCATAGATAATTGTGCGTAACTTAGCGATATATATAAGGATAAGTATTTTTGAAAAAAATGAACAGCTTAAAGCTGTAGGTATTCCCCTATACCCCTAATATTCTTAATATCTATTTTTACTCTTATATATCAGTAATAAAAGTATGATATTATATCAAGCTAAACGGGTATAATAAACTGTTTATATTATAAATAATTGTTTTTTTTATCTTTATGTTATATCCAAAAGTATTATTTTAAATTATTTTTTATTTTGATATAACATTCCTATAAAATAAAATTTTTTGCCGAAAAACAAGGAGTTGTATCAAATGAAAAACAATTATTTTATTGATACTATCGAGTTGACTTATCACACTACATTTGAATATATTACAGAAAAGCTAGGCACAGTTCCAAAGAAGTGCGTAAAGAAAGGTGAATTTTATTATCCGACTTCACTTGAAGCTAATAGGTCGGGTATAGATATGAGAACGAGAAAATGTTCTAAAGGTGAACGTCATAAGAAAGGCGAGAACTACAAGATAGTTTTAAGGATAGCTACCGGAAAGATACCATATTTCAAAGACGAGGTAAAGCACGTTGAAACAAGGGACGATCTTGATAAAATGATATACTACGTCAATGAATTTATCAAGTTCAGAATGCCTGACCTCGATATAAATGATTTTGAACTGACTAGGATAGATTTAACTAAAGACATACACAAAGTACCTGAGACAGTCATCAAGGAATACATAATGCTTATGAGGAGAATGTTCGTGCCTGACAAATTTGAACTCAACGAACAACTTGAAAAGAACACAAAGGATTTTCGCAGAGAAGATTCCTTCAATGCTTTGATGAAAAAGGGTAACACCAGTATAGTAGAATTTGTTGTATACAATAAAGCCCGTGCGGCAATAGATCAAGACCTTACCGGCACGGAGCTTGAATACTACAAAAACACTATGAGGCTAGAGTTAAGATGTTACAAAAGTTATATAAGAAAAATGGCGTACGAAACAACTACAATCGAGATATTGCGCCATATGTTTGAGCGGAGAAGCTATTTTATCGAAAGAGAATTTTATAGGATATTTGACGTTGAGGAAAGAACGCAGTCGTTTTTGAATATCTACTGGCTGAAAAAGTACATAAAAAGAAGCATTGACGGCAAGCCTAAGCACAAAAAGTATATGATAGATCTATCGACGATACTTGACAGAGATAGTTTGCCAAATATTACGGACGCACGATTGATATACTGCGATAGTCATAGTTCGTCATTAGGCGTGATGAACTGGTTCGACGATATACACATATCGCCTGTCACTATCAAAAATAAGGATTATCCGTTTTTGCAGTCATTGAGCAGCGCTCTGGGCTTTAACGACCCAACGCCGACCGATACTAGGCTGTATGAGTATCTGCTCAAAAAGACAAGAAACAGAAAATTATATCTTCGTGCGACAGATAATTATTATGAATTTGAGGGGGTGCCTAGGTGTGAGCAAGAAGAATGTTGAAACAGAGAAATTATTCCTTACTCTTAATGAAGCCTGCAAAATGCTGCGGCTCAGCCGACCAACTTTGGTTAAGCTTATCAAGCAGGGAAAAATAAAAGCTTTCAAGCCGAGTATCCGTGTTTGGAGGATACCTGTGGAGGAGGTTTTTAAGTTTGAGAAAAGCAAGTGGTTATAAATAAAAAGTATATGACGCTTGCCTGAAAAAGAAAATAGTGGTATAATGTTAGTATAATAAAATTTGATAACTGGTTTTAGATTTTATAACTTATTCAACGTTAACATATACATCAAACACCTTATGAGGTAAGAATTTATGACAAATATTTCAGAAATAAAACATACAGATGATAACAATATAATATATCATTATACCACTATTGAAGCACTACAGGGAATGCTTTTCGGTAATAAAGAATTATGGCTTGGTGATTCATCTTTTATGAATGATACCAAGGAATTAACAGAGTTTATTGATAGTCTAAAAAACGAGATCATCAGCTCTGTACATAATATAGATAAGGAAAAGTGTAAAAGTTTTTTTCAAAAGGTATACGAGTGTGCAAAGAAAAATTATCCATATATTATGTCTTTTTCAAAGAGACGAGATGACGCTGCACAGTGGGAACGCTATGCAAATAATGCTAAAGGAATATGTATAGGATTTTACAATAATAAACTTGACAGCTTAAAAAGGAAAATCAAAGAACCATTTTTCTTACAAACAATATTTTATGATTTCAATGTGAGAAAACATGAACATTTCGACTGTGTGAAAAATTACATTTGTGATAACGATTTAGACCCATTTACAAATGAAGAAAGTCTGATAGAGAATATAGTTGCAACAGCTTGTTCGTTTAAAAATGTCAGCTTTAGTGCTGAAGACGAAATACGAGCAATAATTTTATATGTTGATTCTCCTTCAGAATTTGTAAGAGTGGAATTTGAAATTCGTAATGGAGTTATAAAGAAATATGCCAAAATCAAATGGTATGATGTATGTAAAAAACTAGAACTTAATATTCAAGATCTTATTTCTGAAATAATAATAGGGCCTCGCTCACAACAGAAAATTGATATACTGAAAGAATATCTTTCACTTAATGATTATGACGATTTAGCATTGAAAGTCAAAAATTCTGAATGTCCATTAAGATGATTACAACGCCAAATAGCCTGTAAATAAATAGTAAAGAAGAGTCAAGACGAAAATAATCTTGGCTCTTCTTTTTTTCACCTCTTTCTCAAAAACTCAATAACACTAAACTTGTATATCCTCCACCTGC
>OLOJ01003827.1_pt1 | contig 10230 bp, 8 predicted proteins | sample 1672251 | NCBI WGS metagenome assembly OLOJ01 (sample SAMEA3136664, study PRJEB25190) | human gut metagenome | biome: human gut; feature: human-associated habitat; material: faeces | place: Austria | collected 2013 | reverse complement strand
CATCACGGGAGAAAAGACCCCTCACCAGGCGCCGTAGACCGCCTCGGTGTTCGCCCGCAGCTGGTCACACGCCGCCGCCTCGCTGACGCCCCACTGGTCCGCGATGAAACGCACCGTGTGCGCCATGACGTAGGAGGCGTTGGGGCAGCCGCGCCACGGGACGGGCGTCAGGTAGGGGGCGTCCGTCTCGACGAGCACCAGCTCGCGAGGAAGCACAGCCAGGGCGGCGCGCAGCTCCTCGTTCCACGCCCCGTAGTCCACGCGCGTGTTCCACCGCCCCTTGGCCTGCCTCGTGTCGGCCCATGCCTGGAGGCGCAGACGCATCAGGGTCCGCTCGTCGGGCTCCGCCACCGTCCCGTAGCCGACCATGCCCACGACATCGCCGGTCCCCGGATCACGCACCCGGCGCATGCCGTCCGCATGCGCGGCCCTCCACTCGTCCACCAGCTCGGCCATACGCGCATTGATCGCGTCCCGGCGTTTGCTGAACACGTCCGAAGCGTTCCCGAGCTCCGGCACACGCCCCTGCATGTCCAGCGTCATGCCGTGCGCGGCCATCGCGTCGCACAGGCCGGCGTCCCCGTACACCGTGGTCTCGTACACGGAACGGATGTTCTCGTACATGCCGAACAGTCGGCTGCTGTCGATGCTGTACCATTCATCGCCGACCCGCACCCGGTTGATCAGCTCCAGGTGGCGGTGCAGCTCAGGGTCGCCGGCACGGCTGGTGAAATGGGTCGCGGACACGAACATCACCTCGTCCGGCCGCACCCACCGCCGCCTGCCGTCCCCGCAGCGCAGACGCACCGTCAGCCGTTCGGCCAGGAACCTCCTGACCGCCTCCTCGCCACGCGCCTGGGCCTTCATGCGGGCCTCGCGCACGTCCCCGTACACGACCGACGCCACGTCCAGATCCTTGCTGTCGTTCAAAGGGATCTCATAGGCGCGCACGTTCCCAGCACGAAACGACTTCAACAGCTCCCCGCTGTCCGGGTCGCGCCCGTCCAGCAGCATCTCCAAACCGCCGTCACGCAACCGCTTCGAAGAACATTTCGTGCCATCCGCGTAACGATGGAAGCGCAGACCGTCAGAATGCTCGCCAAGGTACGCTTCGAGGCCCTGTCCGGCCTGATTGCAGCCTTTCAGGTACTCCTCCAGGGAACGCCCCCCGGTGGTGACCTTGACGATATGCCCACGCATGACACCAATTCTACCCCGTCGCCACGTTAGATACCGGCTTGCCCACGCAGTGGGCATAAGTACTTTGCTATTGATTAATGATTGGAGTTTTGTGGGTGAGGTATCGGGTCGGATGATGCTGCTGGAATATGGTGGGTCGTATGGATATGCGTATTGGGGTTGGTGATGGCGTGGGGGATACGGGCGGTTGATGTGTGATCATGCGGTGGATCGGCTGGCGGATGGATAGAATTGGATACGCATCGGGCATTGCATATGGAAAGGACGCATACCAATGGATGACGCGATGTACGACATGCAGACCGGCTCGCAGGACGACGGCGCGGGGCACGAGCCCGTGAAGCGCAAACCGGTCCGCCCGGCCGAGCTGCGCCTGGACGACTCCAAGGAGAACCTCGGCCTCGAACGGGTCGATTACGGCTACCTCTCCCCATACCTCGAAACCCAGGAGACACCCGCGGACAGGGTCGCGCGCCGGCTGATAGCCACCCCGTCGATGCACAGCCACAGGGACAACCCCCAATGGTGGAGCCTCCCGGTCGGCCACATCGGCAGGATCAAGGCGCAGAAGACCGCCGCACGATGGGCCAGGGCACGCACGCTCGACGGCAGAACGGTCAAATTCTCCGCCGTCGCGTTCCCGATCCGTGACAGCGACAAGAACCTCTGGGGAGTCGCCATCAGCTACGACCCCGCCGACCAACCGGCCACCGAACCGCACGAGCCGACAGCCGATCACCCCACATTCGACACCGGACATTGACCGGGAGTACGGGCGGGCACTGCAAGGGGATGCGTCTGGCGGACGTGTCCCCTTGCCCGGCTAGCCGAGGGCACATACCTACCTAAAGCCCTTGACTTGCTTAGGGTCGCCTCATGATCCTCAACGTATCCTCGACCAACAGAGTAGCCGCCGCGATGTAGATCGCCCATCGCCAGTGGACGCCGATACCGACTAGCGCGGACGTACGTTCGATAAGGTTCCAAAACGGCGCAATCATTTCCATGACGGCGTCTATGCAGATAGCAAAGTTCCGTTGAAATTCCAACGATTTAACAGTGCGTTCCGTATATCTAGAACCGCCGCTCAATCCTATTCCTGCAAGGACTGGGGTCACAGCGCGTACCTAAAGCCCCTCGAATGGTGGCTAAAGCCCACGACGCATGACGGAAACCTACCTAAAGCCCTCAGATGGCCGAAACGTCTCACGGTGGCTAAAGCCCACGTGAGTTATCCACATCCGGCAGAGGTCCTTTCAAAATTCGCTCTCTAAGTATCTGTATATCTGTATATCTGTATATCTGGGACCCCCGCTCAGCCCTACTGCCACAAGGGCTAAGGACACATTGCGGTGGCTAAAGCCCCTCAAATGGTGGCTAAAGCCCCTCAAATGGTGGCTAAAGCCCCTCGCGGTGGCTAAAGTACACGCTCATTGGTGGCTAAAGTACACGCAGTTATCCACCGAACGTACCTAAAGTACACGCATGTCGGTGGCTAAAGTACACACCTGCCCTGCTAGCATGGTGGCTAAAGTACACACCGAAATTTGGTATAAAAATGCCCCCGCGAGGCTGGCACCTCCGAAGGCATGGCAACCACGTTAACTAGGAGCGTGATTAGCAATGGTCGATGATACCCGTTCCGGGGAACTGACTCTCCCGGAGGACGAACCGTGGATGTCACACGGCTTCATTTCCAAGATCGCCGCGCAGGTCTCCCTGCCCTACAGGAGGCCCAAGGACAACGCCAGAGAGATAGTCCGGCGTAATGGCAATCTGGTGGTCCGGTTCATCAGTGGCGAGGATTGTCTGCCTTACGGTAAGTATCCGCGCCTATTCGAGCTGTGGGCGTGCACGATGATCAAGACGAATAACCCGTGCTTCGACCCGGAAACGAACGTATTACATCTGGGCACCACGTTCCGCGAGTTCCTGCGCATGATTGACGTGCAGGTCGGCGGACGGCAGCTTAAATCCATCAAACCCCAACTGGAGCGTTTGTTCGCCTGTTCCTACCACATCTCCAACAACACCGAGAACGAGACGAACATGCGCAACTTCGTCGTCGCCGAGAAATCACGCATCGATTGGCTGCGGAATGAACCGCAGTCCCACGGCCTGTTCGAGAACTGGGTGCAGCTGAGCCAAGGCTACGTGGATATGCTGCGCGACCATCCGGTGCCGGTCGACCTCAAGGTGATAGCCAGGCTCCGCAAACCGATGGCGATCGACGTGTACTGGTGGCTGACCAAGCGCGTCTACAACCTGCACGAGCCGGTCACGATCACCTGGCAGCAGCTTTACCGGCAGTTCGGCAGCGATACCAAAGAGCTGTGGAAGTTCAAGCAGAATTTCAAGGATGCTGTGGCCGAGGTCGTGGAGGTGTATCCGTGCAGGATCACGTTGGGGCCGCAGCGGGTGACGGTGTTCCCGAACCGGACGAGCGTGCCCACGGTGGCGCAGGCCAGGGCCGTGGAGCGCCGTAGGCGTCGCGAGGCCCCAGCGAGGCCCGCGGAACGGCGGGAGAGCCCGCGTGAGGACGTGGAGGCCCGGTGGATCGAGGTCAGGGGCTGGGGCAACGTGTGGATGACGTCGGAGCTGTTCGACGTGGGTCAGGCGCGCGCCCATCTGGAGGGGGCCGTCGATCCCGTTTCGTGCCCGGTGTGCGCCTATGACGAGCGTAACCGCGCCCTGCACGGGTACATGCAGGAATCGTTGTTCTGAAACGGCAAAGCCCGTCCGGGCGCGGAGGTTCTAGCGGCCGTGTCCGCGCCTCTGGGGCGGTTGCACCTGCCATGGGTCGATCTGCCGCTGTTCGGCCTCCTGCTGGCCTGTGCGCCTGTCTGCGCGCTGCCTGATCTCCCTGAGCAGGTCGGCCTTGGTCCTGGGGGCGCTTCGCTCCTCGAACGGGCCGCTCTCCCCCAGGTCCTCGGGCTCGCTCAGGTCCAACGGCTCGTCACCGGACGGCTCGGGTCGGTTCATGTCCTGCGTCGGGTCCTCCGCCGCCCGTTCACGCTGTTCGGCCATGCGCAGTGCGAGGGCCTTCACCTGTTCGGGGCTTGGCTTCTCGCCCTCGGCCCGCTCGGCCTGTTCGAGCCGCCTCTCCAGTTCGTCCACGAGGCCGGTCCTCGGCTGCATGTCGTGGTCGTGGATGGCCTTGGTGGCCCTCATGCGGAACCTGTTGGCCTGGTCCCAGTCGCTCGGGATGTCGGTGTCTTCGAGCCATGGCACCGCCCCGCGCAGCTTCTCGGACTGCTCCCCGGCCACCTGTTCGGCGTTCCGCAGCAGCCTGCCGCGCTTGAAGACGTTCGCGTCCCTGGCCTTGCGCGAGGCGGCTCGCGCCACGTCGATGATCTGCTTGGCGGCCTCAAACTCCTCGGTGCCGTGGCTCCTCCACCACTCCTCGCGGTTCCTCACGTCGGCCTTGGCTCCCATGAGTTTTCCACGGATCGCTGCCGTGTGGTCGGCCCTGTCGGCTTCGAGCTGGCGGCGCGCGTCGCCCTCGAAGTAGCGCCAGTTCGGCTCCCTGGCCGGTTCCGGCCTCGCCTGGCGTTGGCGCAGCTGCCTGATCTTGGCGGCGAACAGCTCGCCCAGGCGGTCGAATATCCGGCCGAGTTCGGTGCGGATGGCGGTCAGCAGGCCGTTGCTGCGCCTGATCTCACGGTTGGCCTCGCACCTCTCGCTGACGCCCCCGGCCCGTTCGATGGCCCTGGCCGCGTAGCCCTCGTGGATGGTGGGTTCGAGGTCGCTGCCCTGGTCCTCGAGGCTCCTGTGGTCGATTCTCGCGGTCTCGTCCAGCCGCGCGTTACAGGTCTTCGCCCAGGATTCGCGCAGGGCCTTGAGCTTGGCCTTCCGGTCGAGCGGGTTCAGGGACACGCTCGTGCGCTTCCACTGCCTGCGGCCCCGCTTGTCGGTCTTCTGCCTGCCGGTCTCGGGGTCGATCAGCGGCACCCGCTCTCCCCGCTCGTCCAGCACGTACTCCATGCGCTGCTTGAGCCTGGCCCAGCCGCCCGTGGCCGGGTCGATCTGCCGGTTGGCGACGAGGATGTGCGCGTGCGGATTGTTGCCCTCCCTGTCCTCGTGGATGGCGTAGGTGGCCGCGTAGCCGTCCGCGTTCAGGTTCTCGCGGATGTACTCCTCCAGCGCCTGCACGCGCTGCCTGGGGGTGAACTCGCGCGGCAGGGCCACGACGATCTTCTTGGCCGGCCTCGCCGTCCGTCCGGTCTCGTGCAGCTCGACCGCGTTGAACAGCACGGCGGGGTCGGCGAACTCGGCCGGCGCGCCCTCCGGCAGCAGGGTGCCGACGCGCAGCACGCGCTCCTTGCGCCCGTAGTCGTAGGTCTCGCCGCGCCGCTCGTCATGCACCCGCTTGCCGGTGATGTACGAGAGCGTGGCCGTGGCCCTGGAACCGCTCGCGCGGCTCACGTTGGAGACGGACAGATGGTAGATCGCCATCGGCTTCGGCTCCTTTCGTGATCGGTCAGGGCGGTGGGGTGCGGGGCGGCGGCCCTGCGGCAAGGGGTTCCCAGGGGTGCGGCGAGCACCCGCTGGGCCTGCCGGGAGGCTCCCCCGGAAGGGTGGGAATCCAAAGGGCAAGGCCCGTGGCCCCCGGAGGGCGCGCTTACGGAAAATGCAACCTCCGGTTGCATGTAAGTGCGCCCTAATCTTTGATTAGGGATTTCCTTGCTGGTAGAATCATATCACCATACGGATGATGCAGACCATGTAAGGAGCCGTTTCGATGGTGAAGAGCCTAGATGAGCAGATCAAGTCCCTGCAGGATAGGCAGGCCCAGCTCAAGGCCCGCGAGAACGACCTCGTGGCGCGGCGCAGGGAACGCGAACGCAAGGCCCGCACCAAGCGCCTGATCGAGGTCGGCGCAATGGCCGAGTCGGCCGCGGGCTTCGAGGGAGGCGACGAGAGGGCCAAGGAGCACATCGCCCGCCTCGTGCAGCTCGGCTCCCTGGTGGAGTCCCTGTGCTCCACCGACGTGATGGCCAACTACACGAGCCGCGAGGACCTCAGGGCCACCGTCGCCAAGGCCCTGGAGCACAACGTCAAAACCAGCGATGGCATGAACTGGAACCTCCAGGACCTCGTCTACGAGGCGCTGAGCGAGGAATGGCGCAAAAGGGACGGCGAGATCAGCGACCCATGGGCCAACGACGAGGCGGACGGATACCAGCCGCCCTCATACGAGCCGGTCAACCCCGAACGCAGGACCGCCCAGACGCCCTCCGATGGCCTGATCTAACGTCCGAAAAAAGGCGCCGTGCGCCCTTTTTAAATCTTTTAAAATCTTTTTACATTCTTTTAGGCCCTCCGCAGCCCTACTCTCCCAACGGGTTTCGGACGGTACTTAGTACAAAAGGGGAGCGAACTTAGTACAAAAGGGGAGCGAACTTAGTACAAAAGGGGAGCGAACTAGTAAATAAATAAACTTTGTACTAGTATGGAGTCATGTCCAATGAGATCGTGAAGTTCAGCAACCAGTTCAACAACGTCGCGCTGAAGAAGTTCGACGCCGTGCACCTGGACGTACTCATGGCGATCGCTTCAAGGGTGAGGGAGAAGGGCACGGCCACGGTGGAGTTCTCGTTCGAGGAGCTGCGCGGCCTCATGCGATTGAGGAAGAACCTGACCAACAAGCAGCTGGCCGACAAGATCGTGCAGACGAACGCGCGCCTGCTGGCGCTGAACTACATGTTCGAGGATTCGGGCAAGATCATCCAGTTCGCGCTGTTCACGAAGTTCGTCACCGACCCGCAGGAGGCGACTCTCGCGGTTGGGGTCAACGAGGAGTTCGCGTTCCTGCTCAACGACCTGACCAGCCAGTTCACGCGCTTCGAGCTGGCCGAGTTCGCCGACCTCAAGAGCAAGTACGCCAAGGAGTTCTACAGGCGCGCCAAGCAGTACCGCAGCTCGGGAATCTGGAAGATCAGCCGCGATGAGTTCTGCCGACTGCTTGGCGTATCCGATTCCACGGCAAAATCCACCGCCAACCTGAACAGGGTCGTGCTGAAGACGATCGCCGAAGAGTGTGGGCCTCTCCTTGGCCTGAAGATCGAGCGCCAGTACGTGAAACGCAGGCTGTCGGGCTTCGTGTTCACGTTCGCCCGCGAGACCCCTCCGGTGATCGACGCCAGGCCCGTGGAGGCGAGGAAGACGGACGGCGACGGCAAGGGCCATTGGACGAGCGTGGCGGGGTACGGCGAGGTGTTCACGACCACGGAGCTGTTCGACGTGACGGCCGCGCGTGACCACTTCGACGGCACCGTGGAGGCCGGGGAATGCCGTTTCTGCGCGTTTGACGCGCGCAACCGCGAACATCATGCGCGGAACGCCGGAAGGCTGTTCTAGCGGCCGTATCCGCGCCTCTGGGGCGGTTGCACCTGCCATGGGTCGATCTGCCGCTGTTCGGCCTCCTGCTGGCCTGTGCGCCTGTCTGCGCGCTGCCTGATCTCCCTGAGCAGGTCGGCCTTGGTCCTGGGGGCGCTTCGCTCCTCGAACGGGCCGCTCTCCCCCAGGTCCTCGGGCTCGCTCAGGTCCAACGGCTCGTCACCGGACGGCTCGGGTCGGTTCATGTCCTGCGTCGGGTCCTCCGCCGCCCGTTCACGCTGTTCGGCCATGCGCAGTGCGAGGGCCTTCACCTGTTCGGGGCTTGGCTTCTCGCCCTCGGCCCGCTCGGCCTGTTCGAGCCGCCTCTCCAGTTCGTCCACGAGGCCGGTCCTCGGCTGCATGTCGTGGTCGTGGATGGCCTTGGTGGCCCTCATGCGGAACCTGTTGGCCTGGTCCCAGTCGCTCGGGATGTCGGTGTCTTCGAGCCATGGCACCGCCCCGCGCAGCTTCTCGGACTGCTCCCCGGCCACCTGTTCGGCGTTCCGCAGCAGCCTGCCGCGCTTGAAGACGTTCGCGTCCCTGGCCTTGCGCGAGGCGGCTCGCGCCACGTCGATGATCTGCTTGGCGGCCTCAAACTCCTCGGTGCCGTGGCTCCTCCACCACTCCTCGCGGTTCCTCACGTCGGCCTTGGCTCCCATGAGTTTTCCACGGATCGCTGCCGTGTGGTCGGCCCTGTCGGCTTCGAGCTGGCGGCGCGCGTCGCCCTCGAAGTAGCGCCAGTTCGGCTCCCTGGCCGGTTCCGGCCTCGCCTGGCGTTGGCGCAGCTGCCTGATCTTGGCGGCGAACAGCTCGCCCAGGCGGTCGAATATCCGGCCGAGTTCGGTGCGGATGGCGGTCAGCAGGCCGTTGCTGCGCCTGATCTCACGGTCGATGGCCTTCAACCTGTCTTTCGGCAGGTCCATGAACCGTGAAATCAGGAAACGGCAGAAGGCCCAAGCCCGCAGGGCCGGGAACGCGGGATACTCCAGCGAACGGGAGTACGCGAAGAGCGGCAAGACCAGCCGCGCGTATCGGAGAACACGGCTGGAAATCAGAAGACTGCACGCGAAATCCAAGCGCATACTGGACGACGTGTACCAGAAGTACACGACCCGGCTCGTACGCGAGAACGACCTGATTGTGTTGGAGAACCTACGGTTGGCGAACATGAGCCGCCGCAACAAGCCTGTTCCCGACCCGTTGCATGAGGGCGGATACCTGCCCAACGGGCAGGCCGCGAAACACGGACTCAACCGGAGCCTGAGACAGGCCAGCATGGGACGACTCGCGTCCATGCTCGCCTACAAGACCAAACTCGCCGAAGGCGTGGGCATGATACTCGTCAACCCCGCCTACACGAGCCAGACATGCAGCCGATGCGGGCATGTGGACAAGAAGAACCGCGAGAGCCAAGCGGTCTTCGTCTGCAAGAAATGCTCGTACACGGCGAACGCCGACGTGAACGCCGCCCGGAACATCCTCGAACGGGGATTGGACACGCTCGCCGTCACGTCGGAAAACCTGTGGGGCGCGGACGGCACCCCGGTCGAACAGGGACATAAGACCAACGGAAACGCTGCACGCGAATCCGTGGCACTCTCTTAGAGACCAGAACCTCTCCCATCGTCAAGGGTGGGAGGAATCCCCCGGCTTCAGCCGAGGGGAGGACGTCAAATTCTCGGGTTCCGTTGTTTTTTCTTCTTCGCCTATAAGTATCTGTATACCTGTCTAGCTGGGACCCCCGCTCAGCCCTACTCCCACAAGGGCTGAGGGCACATTCGCCTACCTAAAGCCCCTCAAAACCTACCTAAAGCCCCTCAAAACCTACCTAAAGCCCCTCTGTCTACCTAAAGTACACGGCCACTTCTACCTAAAGTACACGGGCTTCATGCTACACTCCTACTTAAAGTACACACTGGATTTTGGCATGAAAATGCCCCCGCGAAACGGCAATCTCCGGGGGCGTGGCAACCACGAAAGGACCGTGATTAGCAATGGATGATGATACCCGTTCCAAGGATTTGACGCTCCCGGAGGACGAGCCGTGGATGTCTCACGGCTTCATCTCGAAGATCGCCGCGCAGGTCTCCCTGCCCTACAGGAGGCCCAAGGATGGCGTCAAGGAGATCGAGCGGCGCAACGGCAGCCTGGTCGTGCGCTACGTGTCCGGCGCCGACTGTCTGCCCTATGGCAAGTATCCGCGCCTGTTCGAGTTGTGGGCGTGCACGATGATCAAGACGAACGACCCGTGCTTCGACCCGGAGACGAACACGCTGCATCTGGGCACCACGTTCCGCGAGTTCCTGCGCCTCATCGGCGTGCAGGTCGGTGGCCGGCAGCTTAAGTCCATCAAGCCCCAGCTGGAGAGGTTGTGCAAATGCGTGTACATCATCAGTAACAACACCGAGAACACCAGCCAGGGCGTGAACTTCACGGTCGCGGAGAAATACCAGATCGATTGGCTGCGGAACGAACCACAGTCGCACGGCCTGTTCGAAAACTGGGTGCAATTGAGTCAGCGATACGTGGACATGCTGCGGGATCATCCCGTGCCGGTTGATCTCAAGGTGATCGCCAGGCTCCGCAAGCCGATGGCCATCGACGTGTACTGGTGGCTGACCAAGCGCGTCTACAACCTGCACGAGCCGGTCA
>OLOJ01003825.1_pt1 | contig 10235 bp, 10 predicted proteins | sample 1672251 | NCBI WGS metagenome assembly OLOJ01 (sample SAMEA3136664, study PRJEB25190) | human gut metagenome | biome: human gut; feature: human-associated habitat; material: faeces | place: Austria | collected 2013 | reverse complement strand
AACCCGTGTTACCGCCGTGAAAGGGCGATGTCTTAACCGCTTGACCATGGAGCCAAAAGATACATTATCGTGTCGATCGCTTAACATGTTACTCACGCGACCGAGTTATATATTAACATATCATTTTTATTTTGACAAGGGTTTTTTGAAATTTTTTTATTTTATTTTTCCAGAATAATTTCTTCTCCCTTTTGCTGTATAGCTATCCGCCAAAATCTGCTTATGCCTTAAAGTGTTCCAGCATAATCGGCATACATTCTTTGCTGTATTCACCCAGCGAGTATACTCCTTTGTTCAGACACCAGTCGGATACAAGTGCACGCTCACACATCGCATAATACTGGGTAATCTCACTTATCGGCATGTCACTGCGGATCTGTCCTTTCTTCTGCCCTTCATCCACAATCTTCGTTACCAGTTTATAATAACTTCGGTTCTGATCCAGCAAATGTCTTTCTCCCTGAGCCACAAGCTGTGTCGAATACAAAGATGCCAGCAGATCAATGCTGATCTTCTCTTCCATCATAGAATGTGCTTCATAATTTATATATAACAACTTATAAAAACTGTTCATATTGGCATCCATCTTTACTTCCAGTTCTTCATAGAAATCATCCAGGATCATAGACAATGTGTTCAACAGCTCATCCTTTGTATTAAAATAATAGTAAAAAGAACCTTTTGATGTTCCAGATAATTCAATAATATCGTCTACTGTCGTTCCATTGTATCCCTTTTCGTAAAACAACTGCCACGCAGCCGTTACAATTCTGTTTTTTATGCTCTCTTTTTTTATCTTTTCCATCTTAAACACTCCAACTTATATCTTTTAATGTTCTTTTTCTATTCCGAACTGCATCCATCACCGTACATAAAAACAGCTTTCCGGTTCCACCGGTATATTTTCCGTGTCGATCCATTCAATCTCTATGAAGCTATTGCGGTTCAGTCCTTCCTGGAGCTTATGGATCATCGGCTCTCTGCCCTGAATCTCCATTACAACCGTACCGTCAAATTCATTTTCTACCCAGCCGGTCAGTCCAAGTGACTGTGCCAGATATTTGGCGGTATAACGGAAGCCTACTCCTTGTACTCTTCCATGAAATACAATCCTTTGGCGAATCTCAGCCATATTATCTGCCTTTCTTTTAAGATGCCATACGCATTATTCCGTACTTCCACAATTCTGTCCGACGTTGATATATCGTGGTTTCATACTTTTACCCCTGACATCATATACTATATTACTTTATCACGTTACAAAATTCAATCGAAAAAAACTATTCATTTTCTAAGATTTATTCAAAATTCTTTGCCACAAGACGGCAGTACTCTTCATACGCCTCTACACCGGCAAATGCTTCTCTCAGAGAATCTCTTACTCCTTTATAATACCAGCCGATGATCTCTTTGTCTTTCATGCGGAAGCGTTCCCAAAGCTTCTCTCCGGCAATCGGATAATCACGGTCAATATCCCGCATATTGGACAGCTTGTCTGCCAGTGCGATCATCTGCACTTCTTGCGGCGCTGTACGCAGGTGCTCGATCGTAGCGCTTTTGCGCTCCATCCATGTTCTGGACTTGTCTTCGCTCTCCTGTGCAACCATTCCTGCCACTCTCTCTGAAAAAAGCTCGGCCAGCATCCTTTCTGTCACGCCCTCACAGTCTTCTATCGTGTCATGCAGAATAGCCGCGCTTATAACTTCTTCATCCGTCGTCATCGTTGAAACAATATCCCCGACTTCTATCGGGTGGACGATATACGGTCTTTTCGTTCCTTTTCGAAATTGTCCGTCATGCGCCTTCGTTGCAAATTCCCTTGCTTTGTCTATCATGCTGATTTCCTCCGTATGAATTTCTTCCTTCATGATACCATTTACAACTTTAAATATCAATCACGAGACAGTATAATAATATCCGTAAGGAGGATTCCGATTATGAACAAAACAATTCTTGTCACAGGCGCTTCCCGTGGGATTGGGCGGGCAATCGCACATGCATTTGCAGACTGTGGCTACCATGTATTTTTAAATTGTAACTCATCTGTAAAACAACTCCGGGAAGTACAGCAGGAGATAGAAGCACAATATCCAGGTGCCGCAACCTGCGTACCTGGCAATATTGGCAATCCAGATGATGTCCGCAACATCTTCAAAAGCATTTACAACGAATGTAATGCCCTTGATGTGCTTGTCAACAATGCAGGTGTTTCCCATCTTGGTTTGTTAAGTGACATGACCGATGACGAATGGAACCGTGTGATACAGACCGATCTGTCTTCTGTTTTCTACTGCTGCCGGGAAGCCATCCCGAAAATGGTATCCAGAAAATCCGGACATATCATTAACATTTCTTCCATGTGGGGCGTATCCGGTGCATCCTGTGAAGTTGCTTATTCTGCTGCCAAATCAGGTGTCAACGGACTGACGCGCGCACTTGCAAAAGAACTTGCACCAAGCCAGATCCCGGTAAATGCCATTGCATGCGGTGTCATAGATACCGTTATGAATCAATGGCTTAATAAGGAAGAGCGCAGAGAATTAGAAGAAGAAATTCCAGCCGGCAGATTTGCCACACCGGAAGAAGTTGCCCAGGCAACGGTAAATCTTGTCAATTCACCGATTTATCTAACCGGACAGATCATCGGCCTGGACGGCGGATATTTGTAAACCCTGTTGAAATGTACGTTGCAAAACATAGCAAAGGCAGCTACCATTGGCAGCTGTCTCCAGATACTATGACAATACAGAAGAAAAGCCGGTATGCGAACACAAACCTCGCATACCGGCTTTTCTTCTGCCCTTTCATCTCTTATGCTTTTACCGCTTTCTTAAATAAAATGTATCCAATAACGAACAAAACTGCTATCACCGCCACGCCTGCGTTTGCCACGCCGGTCACCTGCGCCACTATTCCGACAAGCGTTGTGCCCATAAAGGATGCTCCTTTTCCGCAAATAACATAAATTCCGAAGTATTCTCCGGATTTTTCTGCCGGAATGATCTTCGCAAAATACGACCGCGCCAATGCCTGAATCGCTCCCTGGAACATACCGACCAATACAGCAAGTGTCCAGAATTCCCACTGTTTATCCAGCTGGATCGCAAATAATGCGATTCCGATATATGCCACAATACATACTCCGATCAGCCGCTCTGTCGGATATTTTCCGGATAATTTTGCACAGATCAGCGCACACGGGAACGCTACAATCTGCGTCACAAGAAGTGCCAGCAGAAGTCCTGTAGAGTCCAGTCCAAGCGCACTTCCGTAAGCTGTTGCCATCTCAATGATTGTATATACACCGTCAATAAAGAAGAAAAATGCCAGAAGATACCAGAAAATCTTCTTCTCTTTGTGCACATCCATAAATGTTTGTCCGAGGCGTTTAAAGCTGTTTTTTACCGAATGAGACGGCACGGCCACATAATTTTTCTGTCTGTAATTTCGAAGTAGCGGAATCGTTACGACTGCCCACCAGACTGCATTTAAGAAAAATGCGCCTGTCATCGCCATATGCATCGTGATTCCAATCTTCTCATACATTAACACGAGAACAAGCGACAGGATAAACGGAATACAGCTTCCGATATATCCCCACGCATACCCCTGGGAGGACACTTCGTCCATCCGGTCTGTGCTTGTTATATCTACCAGCATGGAATCATAGAAGATCAGGCTGGCATTGTAACCAACTTTTGCGATCACAAATACAGCAAGAAACACCACCCATGATGTTGGAAATGACATTGCCGCACAGCCGATCACTCCGACCATCATGCTGATGGTAAATAATGGCTTTTTGTAATTCTGCATATCTGCAATGGATCCAAGGACCGGTCCGATCGCCGCCACAATCACAGTAGATACGGATGCCGCATATCCCCAGTATGCCAGATAATTGACTTCCGATATTCCGGCAGATTTTGCCAGATAGTTAAAATAGATCGGTATGATCGTCGCGATCAGCATTACAAATGCCGAGTTTCCCACATCATACATAATCCAGTATTTTTCCAGTTTTGTCAGTTTTTTATTCTCCATGTCGTCCTCTTTTCCACTGTCTTCGTCTTTTTGTCCCTGTTTATCCACATTTTTTATTTTCTTACTCAAATGTACGGTTAAAACGCTGTTCCAGATCCTGTCCGTATTTCAGGCTTTCATCAAAACTTTCCATCAGCCGTACTGCGACATCTTCTGCTCTCCGGAACCGTTTGTAAAGTCCGTAATTGCTCTCTGTGCAGTTTGAATTATCCTGTTTCTGGTGCATCAGATCTTTACAGAATCCAAATCCCGGCACAACTGTAAATAACAGATTCAGAAATCCTCTTTTCAACGCTCCGGGCGCGCGCAGGAAACGTTTGACAAGTTTCAGCCACTGCAAAGACTCTTTCACTGTCTTTGGCGAAATATTTTCATAAAATGGTGCGATCGCCAGCGCAGTTTCTCTGTCTGCAGTGATCAGCCGGTCCAGGCGGTAAGCCAGTGGATGCTGTTTGTCTTTTTTTAGTAAATATTTCTCAAATTCGGATTCTATCGCAAGATGAGAAACGTGTTCCTTTTCCATCATCTCGCTGACATAAGGGTGACATTCACTGTCCAGTGTATAATGACAGATGAATCCCAGAAGATAAGCATACTGCGCGCTGTCTCTTCCATAATGGTTTACAACTTTCGCTGCATGCTCAAAGAATGGTAAAGCAGAAACGGCATGCAGGTGGCTTCCGTATTTTGCTACATCATTCCCATGATATGGGCGGTAGAAAAATAAGATATCCGGTCCCTGCAGGCCGACTTCATACTGATTATAATATTTGAATATGATATTTTTTAATTCTCCGTCTGATTTTTCCGATACTTTCTCTCCGAAACGGTCGTGTGCATATAATGCTGGCATACCTTTGATCCTCCTGTTTCACTTTCTCCTCTAACTATATAAGGATAACAGGGAAAAGTAAACGATTCTTTTTCAAAACGTAAAAACTATTTCAAATATTTATCTTTTAATTCTTTTACTTTCGCTTCATAAGTATCGTTCTGTTTTTTGCCTAATAACTGCTGATAAATCTGACCTTTTACTTCTTCGAATTCTGCTGTCTTTGGCTCATTTTTCTTTTCAACTTTGATCAGGTGATATCCGAACTGTGTCTTTACCGGTCCGACTACCTTGCCGATCTCTGCATCAAATGCTGCATCTTCAAATTCTTTTACCATCTGACCTTTGCCAAATTCGCCAAGGTCTCCGCCTTTTGCTCCGGACGGGCAGGTAGAAAATTCTCTTGCAGCATCCTCAAATGTCTTTTCACCTGCTTCGATATTCTTCAAGATTGTCTGGCATTTTTCTTCAGAATCTGTCAGGATATGTTTTGCGCTTACTGTTGCACCTTTGCCAAACTGTGCTTTATTTTCCTCATAGAAAGCCTTCTGCTCTTCTTCTGTTACTGTAATATCTTTTAACATATCTCTCATGGAAAGCTGTGCCAGAATGTCTCTTCTTGCTCCTTCCATGATCTCTTTGAACTCGTCAGTTTCATCCATCTTCTCATCTTTTCCAAGCTGTGCAAACAGATACAGATCGATAAACTGTTCTTTGTACTGTTCTCTGTACTGTGGATTCTGTGCATACATCTGCTGCTCTCTCGGAACACTCTTTAAATACGCTTCAAACTGTGCTTCTGTAAGTTCTTTTCCTGCCACTACGGCTAATACGTTTTCACTCATGATTTATTCTCCTTTTTTCCAGGTCTTCTGACCACGTAAGGGTATTATACCGATATCCTTTTTATTTGTAAAGAAATTAAAGCCATCCACCCGGCAAAAAGGAAAATTCCGACAACCGAAACAAGCATGCCTGCCCGTTTTCCGGGTGAGTGATACGTTATTTTTACACGATGCGTTCCTGCTCCAATGCGAAATCCTAAAAACGCTTTGTTTACCTTCTCTGTCTTCACAGTATGACCGTCTACTTTAACAGTAAAGCCTTTATCATATGGAACAGACGTAACAAAATATCCATCCGCCATTCCTTTTACTGTTCCTTCGATCCGGTTACCCTTTGTACGTTTCCAGTCCGTCTGGAATGTATGATAAGAAAATATCTGCTCTGACTGTCCCATATATGCTTCTACATTTTTCACATCATAATCCCCGCTGTCCAGAAGAAGTTTCGCTTTTTCTTCTCCTTTATTCAGCGCAACGGCATATGTGAACATCGTATTTCCATTATAATAAATATGCGTCTTTGCCGTCAGTTTATTGCGCACACCGTTAAGCCACGCAGCGACATCTTTACCGCAGCGGTGATTCTTCACCTGGAAGCGGACGTAAAGAACTTCTCCCTCTTTTGCTTTCCGTCCAAAAGTTATCTCCTTCTGCGTCTGCTTTCTGGTGCGGATCTTCCAGAAGCTGCCAGATATATTAAGCTTCTCTATATCGTCTTTTTTCTTATCTCCAGTTGTCACATTCTGAACTTCTTTCGTTCCTGCTTTTACACTCTGTGCAGTCACATTGTGTATTTGTCTGTCTTTACTGCCTTCTGATTTTATACTTTGTACAGCCTGTGCTTCCTCACCCTGCACAACGACAGCTTTCTCAAATACCGTCTGATTATATGGATACTTAAGGCTGTCATATTCCCTGTCTGAAATCGTCTGATCTGTTACATATGCCATCGGGAGTACCTCTTTATTTTCATAAACTGCCACTTTCCCATCCTGCATAATCTTCCGATATCCCGGTACATTTTTCTCTGAAAGGATATAACGCACACCCATCAGGGAACGGAACTCAGGATTCTCCGACACTGACTGCATCATCAGATTGCGGAACGGCTGTTCCACTCCGAAAGTATCTTTTCTGAAATTCTGATACTCTGTACTGTACGCTGAAGAATAAATGGATGACAGATACTGCTTTCTCCCACGGATACGGTTTAAATCTGCCGCCTTGAATCTGGAATTTCCGACCTCTTCAATGCGATACATTCCAGAATCGCCATTTGCTTTTTTCACCGCTTTTGTCATCTTCTTTTCTATTTTCTGTTCTAATCGGCTGTATGAACGGTTCGTTACTGTTTTATAAAATTCCGGTTCCAGAACACGGATTTTATTTGGCATACAGACAGTTAAAAATACAGCCAGAAAACAGACGGACGGAACGAGCAGCCACAGCTCCTGCCCTTTCTTTTTCCGGCAGACAGCCAAATAACAGAATGCAAGATAAAACACCAGCAATGCAATACCTTCTGCCAGCAATATAAAACTATATTTTGTATCTGTATGCCAGACAAAAAGCAATGTCACCAGATATGCTGCGGCACTTATCTTTACATTTACCTGTTTCTCCGTCTGTTTCTTTATGTATATGGCAATCATATAGCAGAATAATGGCAGAAATGGAATCCATACTTTTCCGCGGATATATAAGCCGCCGTTCAAAACCCATGCAAATGCCGGAATCGCCAGAAGAACCAGACTGATCTGGCTTAACAGTCGTTCCTGCCATTTCCGGTAAAACAGCCCGGTAAGCAATACCGTAAGAAGGAGTGTAGTAAGTCCGACACCATATGGCTGATAGAACAGCTCTTCTACCGGCATTTTGGGAAATAGTAAATCTTTCCATGTATAGCCGGACTGAATATGATTCCCCTGCATGAGCGAATACGCAGTCGGCACAAGCAGTATTCCGCTTAACAAAACGGAGATGCCCATCGAAAAAACATACCCTGCTGCCGCTTTTATGAAATCTCTCCAGACTGTCACTTTTGCCACGCCTTCTGCTTTTTCTTCCATCTTTATATATCGGCACAGTCCGTATACTGCGAGCGCCAGCATCCCCCCGATACTGAAATAAAAGCTGGTAAGAATCATCCCCCAGACACCAATGATTAAAATAGTATGTGCTCTGACACCTTCCCGCACCGGATGCAGCTTTGCCTCTTCCCGGATGATTTTTACAAAGTCCAGATAGCGATCTGCGCCAAGAAAGGACAGTAACAGCCACGGCATGTAATTTACAAACATGATCTGGCTGTAAGACTGCACGATCATCGGCCCTGCTAACAGAAAAAGCAGGCTGACTCCAAAACAGATTTTCCGGTTAAACCCTCTGCAGCTCAGCCAGTAATGTAAAAGCATTACAGAAAGTGCGAGACTTCCCACACTGACTGCCATAATGTAATCACTCATGCTTACAAACGGAAACAGATATGACAGAAGGATTGCCGGACTGTACAGACCATAGTAAGCAAAATTATAAATATTCTGCCCGCCGCCTGCCTGCAGTGTAAAATCCGGAAAGAAATTCCCGGCATCGTAAAACTGCTGACGGAACAGTTCCGGTATGACACTGTGCTGGCTGATCCAGTCTACTTTTGCGCCAAAGATTCCGTATCTTCCGGCAAAAAACCAGCATGCTCCCACACTTAATAATGCCAGTAAAATATACGGCAGCAGTTGTTTCCACTGCTGCCTGTTTTTCCATATTTTTAAATATTCTTTAGACCGTATCATGCTTTAACCCCTTATCCGGTTCGCTTGAATCTTTCAGGATAAAAATCGGTCTGCGCTTTGTTTCCAGATAAGTCTTGGACAGATATTCTCCAACAATTCCGGTACACAGAAGCTGCACACCACTGACAAGGAAGATAATACATGCCAGCGATGGCCAGCCAGAAACCGGATCTCCCCAGATGCATGTCCGCACAACTATCAGAATGATCATCAAAAAGGACACTACGCAGAAGATTACACCGATCACGGAAGCAAGTGACAACGGAGCTACGGAAAATCCTGTAATTCCTTCCAGGGAATAGAAAAATAATTTCTTCATGGACCACTTCGTCTCTCCTGCGGAGCGCTCAATATTTTTATATTCCAGCCATTTTGTACGAAAACCTACCCAACCGAAAATCCCCTTGGAAAACCGGTTATATTCGCTCATTTTCAGCACGGCATCTACCATATTTCTTTTCATCAAACGGTAGTCTCTGGCACCGTTTACAATCTCTGTTTTGGAAATACGGTTAATAAATTTGTAAAAGCTTTCAGATAGAAAGGAACGGATCTTCGGCTCTCCACTTCTTGTAGAACGCCTCGTTGCCACACTATCATAATCTTCTGTCTGTAAAATCTCATACATCTTTGGCAGCAGTGACGGCGGATCCTGCAAATCCACATCCATAATTGCCGCATACTCTCCCGTGGCATTTTTAAGTCCTGCATAGATTGCCGCTTCTTTTCCAAAATTTCTTGAAAAAGAAAAATACTGACACCGTTCATCCTTCGCATGCAGTGTTTTCATCTCTGCCAGCGTATGATCTGTAGATCCGTCATCTACAAAGATCAGCTCAAATTCCTCTTCTTTCATCTGAGCCATAATCCTGCACATTTCTTTATAATAAATCGGAAGAGCCGCATCTTCGTTATAACACGGTACAATAATCGATATTTTATTCATAGGTGCAACCTCCTGTATATTTTAATTTCCAGCTCTTTATTACTTAAGCTATTTCCATTTCATACAGAAGCATACACATTAAATCTTAAGAACTTATTTATCATTCTATTAAGATTTCCTAAATAATTACTGAGCATTTTCTTTTTTTTCTGCAAATGTAAGTTCCATGCGTGTTCCTTTTCCAACTTCACTGTCCACATGGATCTTAATATCATGCATGAGTGCACCATGTTTTACAATAGAAAGTCCGAGTCCGGTACCACCTCGTTCTTTGGAATGGCTCTTGTCCACCCGATAGAATCTTTCAAAAATCCGGTCTATCTGAGCCTCGCTCGCCACAAATCCGGTATAGATTCCATCAAAATGTGCACCAAGCTTCTCCCACTCGCTGCGTATATATTCCATCTTATCAGTATAATCATCCAGATAATAACTCGGATAACCGGTCTGTGCACTCAATACCGCTGTTGGCAAGGGACACGGCTGCACTCCCATTACGGATATCACCGGAATTGCTGCAGTCAGTGAGCATTTCCCAAATCCGGATAAATCCTGTATTACTGCTATCTTCTTAACCATTTGTTTGCTCCTTTATAAGTTAATTACTATGCTCTTACATAGTAAAAAATCGACACTGTTACTATACAGTGCCGATCCTTATGTGTCAACGTTTTAACCTTGTAGAACGTACTCGCTATAAAAATATTATGGAAATACCAATTCTATCCTGGTTCCTTCACCTAATTTACTCTCGACATGTACCTCGCCATGATGAAGCA
>OLOJ01003824.1_pt1 | contig 10237 bp, 8 predicted proteins | sample 1672251 | NCBI WGS metagenome assembly OLOJ01 (sample SAMEA3136664, study PRJEB25190) | human gut metagenome | biome: human gut; feature: human-associated habitat; material: faeces | place: Austria | collected 2013 | reverse complement strand
ATAGTAATCTTTATCTTCTTCTTTTTTACCTTTGTTATAAGTTTCTAATTCGTCTGTGTTGACTGTTCCTGTGTATCCAATAATATGAGCCATTGCCTCGCTTTTATTATATACACGAATAGACTTTGTATCAATATCGATTCCTGGAAGTTCTGAACTTCTTTCTTTGATCTCCGCAATACTCTTGCTATTGATCTCATTTGCGATCGTAACCTTCATATACTGTGAATATCTACTCAAAAATGCACTGTATCTTACTGACATGATCTTTAATGCATCTTCTTTGGAATATTTTTTATCAATATCAAACATCTTTCCAGTTCCTGATGATCCCATCGTTCCATCTCTTAAATACTGAAAGACTTCTTCTGCTGTCGCATTAAGCTGTTTGTTTCTTAATTCCTTCTCTGACTGTGAAAGATCAGAAGTATCACTTCCGATTCCAAAAACATCTCTCTTAAATTTCTTAAGTCTTGATCCTGTCTCTGTAAATCTTAGTTTACCGCTTCCTGTATATTCAATTGGAATATCATTGATAAATGAATCTCCATTACGTTCAAGAATCTTGATTACTTTGTAGATTACTTCATTCTTCTCATAACTCTCTGATGTCCCATTTTGCTTAGCAAGTGTCTGGAATGCACTGTCATTTTGGAAATTTACGGTGTAAACCAGCTTATTATATGCTAATAATTTTCCATTGACATCATAAATATTTCCTCGTGTACCTGATGTCTTGACTGTCTTTTGTACTTTGTATGTAAAATCCTGCCTATGAGACTGTCCTTCCACGATCTGAAGCACAAATACCCTTCCGATCAAAACACAATAAAGTACTGCGATCAGTACGATCAGTGCAAGCAGTCTGTTTGCTAATAATTTTTCTGCTTTATCGTAAATTTTTCGTAACACTAGAACATACTCCTTTTTTCACCATCTCTGATCCTAATATCTACTTCCAACAATATCTTATAAATGATCAATGCTGTGATTCCTGTATAAACAGCCTCTGGAATCATTACTTTAAACAAATAAGAAAAGAACTGAAGTCTTCCTCTTAATGCAAAAAAGAAGAAAAAGATCACAAAGCTGTATACAAGAGAATTTGCTGTCAAAAGGCCGATCGGAAGTAAAATATCATCTTCATAAAAATATGCATGAAACCATCCATTTACATATCCAAACATGAGATATACAAATGCATATTGCCCTAGCACACTTCCTGAAAAAATATCAATCAACAACCCACAGACAAACCCTACCACGATCCCTGCTTTCTTTCCTCTGATAAATGCTATCGTAACTGTTAAGATCAGTAAGATATTCGGCATAACATCTGCAAGTTTTAAAAACTCAAACACTGATGTCTGCAATAGAAAGCAAACAAGTACAGATATTACATAAAACAAAATTCTCTTAATCTTCATATCTTCACCTGCTATTCCTTAGTTCCTGTATCGAGGTTCTCTGTTTTCTTAAGATCTGTGATAACTAATACTTCTTTTAAATGCTTAAAGTCAACGATCGGTGTAACCTTAGCTGTCTTTGTAAGTTTTGTAGAATCAAGCTTGATATCAGATACCTTTCCAATCGTGATCCCTTCATTAAATTTAGAACTTACATAAGATGTTACCAACTCATCTCCGTTCTTAACTTTCGCATCCTTACTGATATATACAACTTCCAGATATCCGTCTTCCATTGTATCAAGACTTCCATTTACAATGCAAGAATCATTCGTCTTTAAGAACATTGCACTGACCATGCTTGTGTCATTGATGATCGTTCGCACTTTTGCTGTATGTGCAGATACATCATAAACGATTCCTACCAGACCATTTCCTGCAATAACATTCATATCTTTTTTGAGGCCATCTTTGCTTCCTTTGTCGATCATAAATATATCAAACCAGTTTCCTGATCCTTTACTGATAACTCTAGCTCCGACTGTATGATATTTTTTGTATTTTTTCTTCAATTTCAGCAGATCCTGAAGTCGTTCTAATTCTACCTGATTCTGTTCAAGCACACGATTCTGCATCTTTAATGCATCAACTTTCTCCTGAAGCTTCTCATTCTCTGCTTTCAGTGCTTTCTTGCTTTTTGCCTTCTCATTCCATGAAAAAACAAAATTTCCGATGGAATTAGTGCCTTCCTGCATTGGTGATAAAACCGTAAAGAATACATTCTTTACCGGTGAGAGCACCCCTCCTGCAAAAACACTGATCCCTGCTAACAATCCACATATAACGATAAAGATTGCCAGCAGATGATTTGAATTAAATTTTTTCTTTTGCAATTTCATACATCTGTCCTCATTTCATCATTTACTTTATTTTAAATATGACTGCATTCCTAAAATTACATGATCTTGTGGTTCTGGTTTGATATGAACCGTTACCTTCAGTTCTTCTTTGATCCATTCTTCTGTCTTTGTAAATCCACAGGCTCCTCCAGATATATAGATTCCTTCATTCACAATATCAGTCGCAAGTTCCGGAGTGACAACCTCCAGTACCGCTTTTGCCTGCATACAGATCTCTCGAATCTGATCTCTTGCTTTCTCTTCCACAATTGCTGCCGGAATCTTTACTTCTTTTGGAAGTCCACTTACAATATCTCTTCCTTTTACAGAAATATCCTGCTGCGTCTCATTCTCGGCATATGCCATCTTTAATCGTCTTGCATTCTTCATACCGATCTCTAATTTGTAATTCTTCTTTACATAATCTTTGATCCACTCATCGATCTGATCCCCACCATATGGCAGTAATCTGCTTTCTACAATTCCGCCTAAGGAAATCACAGAAATTTCTGTTGTACCCGCCCCGATATCAATGATCATATTACCACATGGGGCTTCTACATCAATTCCGCTTCCGATCGCTGCAAGAATTGGTTTCTCTATCAGTTTGATATCCTTTACCTTTCCTGCGGCTTCCCATGCAAGATCATCAAATGCTCTCTTCTCTACATTTGTAATATCCACAGGTACAGCTATCACCAGCTCTGGCTTGTGTACTCTCTTAAAGTATCTATCAAGCACTGTTCCTAATAAATACCTCATATTTGTGTAATCTGAAATAACCCCATGTTCCATAGGTTTTATAACCCTCACACTATATGGCTGTTTCTCATATATATCAAATGCTTCATCTCCGATTGCTTTGACTTTATCATCTTCATCAAAAGCAATCATGTTCTTAATCTTTAAAAATTCTTTCTTCTTTGTTGCAGCAATTCTTAAATGTCTGCTTCCTAGTTCAATTCCTAACTGTGTCGTTTTCATATTTCTGCTCCTTATATCATGTGTTCTTCCCGAAAACTTATATATGTTCTGTCTCCAATGATAATATGGTCACACAATGGTATTCCAAGAAACTCTCCTGCTTCTTTCATGCGCTTCGTTGTGAGAATATCCTGCCTGCTTGGTGTTGGATCACCCGATGGATGATTATGGATCATTAGAACTGATACCGCTTCACACCGCAATGCCTCAAGAAATAGTTCTCTTGGCGAAGCCACTGTCTGATTTACCGTTCCTACAGAAACTTTAAGTTCTTTGATAACTTTATTTTTCCCATTAAAAAAGATTAAAATCATCTCTTCCCTGTTTAAATGCCGCATCTGTTCCATATAATAATCTGCAATCGATGACGGATCATGAAAACTTATCTTATCTTCTACTTTTGCCTGTGCTAATCGTTTGGATAATTCAGCAATGCATAAAATCTGCATTGCTTTTACTTTCCCGATTCCAGGTATCTTTTGTAATTCTTCTCTGGAAGTGTGACAGATTCCAAGAAGCCCTTCATAAAAAGGATTCATTGATAAAATCTGCTTAGAAAGATCCACCACTGTCAGATCTTTCGTTCCACTTCTTAAGACTACTGCCAGCAATTCTGCATCTGACAAAGCCTCTACTCCACTTTTTTCACACTTTTCATAGGGCCTTTCTGAAATTGGTAATTCCTTTAATGTCTGATGTTTTTTCTCCATATCTGATCCTTTCTACCGAAAAAAATCCTAAAGATCAAAAACATTTCCCATTTATAAATTTTATCATAACTTTTCTTTTATGTATAGAAATCAAACCGTTGTTTTCCTTAAATTTTTCTTATTTCTTATACTTCTGGAATTTCAACTAACCCTTTTTCTTCCATTCTCTGTAGTGACATGATAATTCCGTATTTTGCATGAGGGTAAGTAAGCCCTCCCTGGAAATAAACCGCATATGGTTCTTTCATCGGTCCATCTGCACTTAATTCAATGGATGCACCAGATACAAATGTTCCTGCTGCCATAATGACCTGACTATCATATCCTGGCATATCCCATGGAATTGGCGTTACATGGCTGTCAATCGGAGATGCTTTCTGAATTCCCTCACAAAATGCAACCAGTTTCTCTGGATCATGAAATTCTACTGCCTGAATGATATCATGGCGTTCTTCTTTTCCATCTGGAATGACTTTAAATCCTAATTTCTCATAAAGGTTTGCTGCAAAGATTGCTCCTTTAACCGCTGCATTAACAACCGTTGGTGCCATAAAGAACCCTTGGATAAACTGACGGTTTACCCCTAGACTTGCTCCTACTTCCTTTCCAAGTCCCGGTGTTGTAAGTCTGTATGCACACTGTTCGATCAGGTCACTTCTTCCACAGATATAACCACCGATTGGTGCTAGTCCCCCACCCGGATTCTTGATCAGAGAACCAACAATCATATCGGCTCCAACTTCTGATGGTTCCTTTTCCTCCACAAATTCACCATAGCAGTTATCAACCATAACGATCAGATCTTTATTGATCTCTTTTACAAATGCGATCGCTTTCCCGATCACATCAACCGATAATGTTGGTCTTGTAGCATATCCTTTGGATCTCTGGATATGAATCAGTTTCGTTTTGTCATTGATCGCATCTTTGATTCCTTCAAAATCAAAACTTCCATCTTCTAACAGATCTACCTGTGCATATGTAATCCCATATTCTTTCAGGGATCCTTTGGATTCACGAATTCCGATCACTTCTTCTAGTGTATCATATGGTTTTCCTGAAATAGCAAGAATTTCGTCTCCTGGACGTAAATTTGCGGATAATGCCAGACCTAATGCATGAGTTCCACATGTGATCTGTGGTCTTACAAGTGCATCTTCTGTTCCAAAGACATCGGCATACAAAGCTTCCACTGCTTCTCTTCCAGAATCATTATATCCATATCCTGTTGTACCACCCAAATGCATCTCTGCGATCTGGTGTTTCTGCATCGCATTTAATACCTTGATCTGATTTAACTGTGCGATCGCATCTAATTTTTCAAAACGGTCTTTTAACCCTTTTTCTACTTCTTGTGCGTAGTCGAAGACTTTCTCTTCGACTCCCATTTCCTTATAATAGTTCTTTAACTGATCCATCATAGATCCCCTTTTCTTTTAATATTGTAAGCATATATGTTAAAATCTCATCTTCTGATCCAAATTTTGACTTATCTACCATGACAACTTCTTTTTCTCTTCCAAACCAAGTCAGCTGGCGCTTTGCAAAATGTCTGGTGTCTTTCTTGATCAGATCGATTGTATCTTCTAGAGATAAATTTCCTTCCAGGTATTCAAATACCTGACGATATCCAATTCCCTGCATGGAAACCATCGTCTTTTCATAGCCTTCTTCTTTTAATCGTTTTACTTCATCGATCAAGCCTTGTTCTGCCATGATATCAACTCTTTTGTTGATTCTGTCATATAAGATATCTCTTTTATGATTTAATACAAAATAAGCAAAATTATATGGTGATGTCTTTGCTGCTTCTTTCTCATTGTGTTCTGAGATCGGATATCCATTTAATTTATAAAATTCTAATGCGCGGATCACTCGTTTGACATTATTTTTATGAATTTTTTCTGTAGACTTTGGATCAACTTGTTTTAACATCTCATACAGACTGTCATTTCCTTCTGTTTTTGCCTTTTCTTCCAATTGTCTTCTATATTCCTGATCTCCGTCTTCCTTTGTAAAATCAATATCATAAAGAAGACTTTGAATATAGAATCCTGTTCCACCGACGATCAGTGGAATCTTTCCTTTTGCATAGATTTCTTCTAATGCATCTTTTGCCATCTGCTGAAATCTTGCCACATGGAATTCTTCCCTTGGGTCAAGTTCATCCACAAGATAATGTTTGACCCCTTCCATCTCTTCTGGACGGATCTTCGCGGTTCCAATATCCATTTTCTTATAGACTTGCATGGAGTCTGCGGAAATGATCTCTGCATTTAAGATTTTTGCTAATCGGATCGATAACTCTGTTTTTCCAACCGCTGTCGGTCCTGTTAAAATTACCATTGGTTTCATCTATTTAAAATCCTTTCGGCATAAGTTCTGATAATCGATAAGTTTCAAATCCATCTGGACTTTGACAGATCACTTTGAGTTCTGGATTAAATTCATGTAGAAACTGTCGGCAGATCCCGCATGGATATACAGTTTCTTTGTCACTTCCATTGGATGCGATCGCAATCACTTCAAAATCATGGTATCCTTCGCTAACTGCTTTGACTGCTGCCGTTCTTTCTGCACAGATAGCCGCTCCATAAGAAGAATTCTCCACATTACATCCTGTAAATACTTTTCCTTCCTTTGTAAGAATTGCTGCTCCTACCTGAAATTTTGAATATGGTACATATGCTTTTTGTTTTGCTTTATCCGCAAGATTTAATAATTCCTGATCTGTCATGATATTTCCTCCTTATCTGGCTTCCTATACGATTCTTTTAAACTTCTTATCTATCTCATATTTACTCATTTTAATGATCGTCGGTCTTCCGTGTGGACACTGGTATGGATTCTCAAGTTTCATCAGTTCATCTAAGAGATGTTCCACTTCCATCAACGATACCCTCTGGTTTCCTTTGATCGACATCTTACATGCCATCGTTGCGATCTTACTTGCGATCACTTCAGTATCCATTGTCCCGTTTTCCTGGCTCACAGCATCTAAAAGTTCCATAAATAAATCTCTTTCCCCAATTCCATAAAGATTTGCGGGAACTTCACGGATACAATATTCATTTCCACCAAAGGATTCTATCGTAAATCCTAAACCTGCGAATGCATCTTTGTATCTTTCTAATGCTTCTGCTTCCATCATGGAAACCGTCACTACCATTGGCGGCTCTAATCTCTGACTGTAGATTTCTTTTTCTTTAAAATTCTTCATCAGTCTTTCATAGTTCACCTTCTCATGTGCCGCATGCTGGTCCATAATGAATAACTGGTCTTCGTATTCGATCAGCCAGTAGGTCTTAAAGAGCTGTCCTAAGATCTTGCGGTCAGGTCTTGCCTGTACAGAAAAGACCGGATCTTCTCTTAATGTCATCTGGTTACTGCTTAATTCATCGGTCTTGTATTGCGGGAATTCTTTTTTCTGTGTGTTGTAGTTTAAGCCTGCGTAGGTTGGTTTCTTTGCGGTTTGAGATGATTCGCTCTTTAAACGATCTTGTTTCATACCCTCAGGCTTTGCCCTATGTCCTTGCTGATTCGTCTGAATTTGTCGCATCTGTGTAAAGTCTTTCATCGTCTGGTCCATCTTCTGAGTCTCTTCTTTCCTTCGATTTACCTCAAATGGCTCAGGCCTTTTCACTTCTTTTGTTTTCTGCTGCTCTTTCTTCTTCGGTGTTTCTCTTAATACATCCTGCACCAGATCTTTCTGAAGTAACGCCTCCCTAACTGTATCCACAACCAGTTCATAAATCTCTCTTCCATTGCGAAATCGTATCTCCATCTTCGTCGGATGGACATTGACATCCAATAATTCCTGATTAATCTTAAAATCAAGACACACAAACGGATATCTATGTTTCATCGTAAAAGTACGATATCCTTCTTCAATCGCCTTGTAAATGATCGAGCTTTTGATATATCTTCCATTGATAAAATAGCTCTCATAATTTCTGTTGCCTCTGGAAACATAAGGTTTTGCGACAAATCCTGTCACTTTGACATCTTCACTTTGTGCTTGTACAGGAATTAACGCTCCTGCCACATCTCTTCCATAGATATGATAAATGATATCTTTGACTTTTCCATTTCCAGAAGTATAAATCTTATTCTTGTTATTATGAATAAATTTGAAGGAGATCTTGGGATGGCTTAGGGCAATGTGTACCATCATCTGTTCCACATATCCTGCTTCGGTTGTCGCACTCTTTAAGAACTTTCTTCTTGCTGGTGTATTATAAAACAGATTCTTTACAAGAAATGTCGTTCCATCGGGTGCTCCGATGTCATCAAAAGCTTCTTCCTCTCCTCCATAGATCTTATAGGATACTCCACTAAAACTTTCTGCTGTCTTTGTTACTAGTTCAACCTGTGCAACCGCACTGATACTTGATAATGCCTCTCCTCGAAATCCAAGAGAAGATACACTTAACAGATCTTCAACCGAACGGATCTTACTTGTTGCATGACGCAAAAATGCAGTCTTTACCTGATCTTTTGGAATTCCGATTCCATTATCTGTAACTCTTATTAACGTCATTCCGCCATCTTTGATCTCAACCGTGATCGCATTGGCATTGGCATCAACTGCATTTTCCACAAGTTCCTTTACAACAGAAGCTGGTCTCTCAATGACTTCTCCTGCTGCGATATTATCGATTGTCTTTTGATCCAGTAATTGTATCTTCGCCATAAATTACTCCTCGTTCTTTAACTTTTCCTGTAATACATACAGGTAATTTAATGCTTCCAGTGGTGTCATATCGGAAAGATCTTTTTCTCTTAGTTCTGCCATAAATGGATGTTCCATTGTTGGCTCATCACTTTCCCTGAAGAAGCTTAACTGTTCGGCCTCTCCATATGGCATGATGTCTTTAGCACCTGATGTCAGATCGTGTTCTTCCAGCTCTCTTGCGATCTCTTTTGCACGGTTGATCACTGCATCTGGTACTCCTGCAAGTTTCGCTACCTGAACTCCATAACTCTTGTCTGCACCGCCTTTTACGATCTTACGAAGGAATACGATATCGTCTCCCTGTTCTTTGACCGCGATACAGTAGTTATGTACACTGTCGATCTTACCTTCTAACTCTGTCAGTTCATGGTAATGTGTCGCAAACAGAGTTTTTGCACCAAGAAGCTTGGAATTACTGATATATTCCACAACTGCCCATGCAATAGACAGTCCGTCAAATGTACTGGTTCCTCGTCCAATCTCATCTAAGATCAGCAAGCTGTTTTTTGTCGCATTTCTTAAAATATTGGCAACTTCACTCATCTCAACCATAAATGTACTCTGTCCGGAAGCAAGATCATCAGATGCCCCGACTCTTGTAAAGATACGATCTACGATACCAATATTAGCTTTTGCCGCTGGTACAAAAGAACCAATCTGTGCCATTAACACGATCAGGGCAACCTGCCTCATATAGGTTGATTTACCTGCCATGTTTGGTCCCGTGATGATCGCGACACGATTCTTCTTATTGTCAAGGTATGTGTCATTAGAAATGAACATATCATTTGGAATCACCTGTTCTACAACCGGGTGTCTTCCATCTTTGATATCAATTGTTCCTCTTACATTTAATTTTGGACGCACAAAATGATTGCGTTCTGCGACATATGCAAAAGAGGCCATTGCATCAATCTGTGCGATCACATTGGCTGTTCTTGAGATTCTCTCCATCTCTCCTGCTAATGTTTCACGGATCGTAACATAAGTTTCATATTCTAATGCATACAGACGATCTTCAGATCCTAAGATCGTATCTGCCAGCTGGTTTAATTCTTCTGTTGTATATCGCTCAGAATTTGCCAGTGTCTGCTTACGAATATAATAATTGGGCACAAGATCTTTGTAAGAATTTGTTACATCCAAATAATACCCAAAAACTTTATTATATTTAATCTTCAGATTCTTGATTCCAGTTTTCTCTCGTTCTCTTTCCTCAAGTTCCATCAACCACTGTTTTCCTTCTGTTTTCGCACGTTTTAATTGATCAATATCATCTTTAAACCCTTCTTTGATGATTCCGCCTTCTTTGATCGCAAGCGGTGGTTCTTCAATAATGGAATCTTCTAACAGATCATGAATATCTTCTAATGGGTCTAAATCTTCTCTTAACCCTGATAATAGCGAATCTTTACATTCTTCAAGAATCGTTTTGATCGCTGGTAAAAGTTCCAATGATGTCTTAAATGCGATCATATCTCTTGGATTTGCTGTCTTATAACT
>OLOJ01003821.1_pt1 | contig 10247 bp, 9 predicted proteins | sample 1672251 | NCBI WGS metagenome assembly OLOJ01 (sample SAMEA3136664, study PRJEB25190) | human gut metagenome | biome: human gut; feature: human-associated habitat; material: faeces | place: Austria | collected 2013 | reverse complement strand
GCATGGCCACCGGACCTATCGAAACACATCTCCACCGTTCCTTCAACTGGGAAAATGCCGCCCCCGGGTCCCGGATGGGGCCTCGGGGGCGTTCGGCTAGCTGCGGGAATGGCCTATTCGCTCAATGTGTTCGGCTGAGATCGGAAATCAACCCTTAAGATTCATTTTTGATCAATCATTCAACATTGACGAATACCCTATCGTTCGGAGGTTTACACACAATGTAAACCGGACACACATTCTGTTCGAATAGCTAAAACGAGCATAGAATTCAAATAGTCAAGGGGACATCGACCAGCACCGACGCCCCCAATGTGAGCACACTATTTGTCCTATAAGCCAGAGCTCAAACGCCAGCACCACATCCCCTACTGCCCCCGCGCGCGGTAGCGGGCGTCGGTGGCCTCCTTGGCCGGGCGCCACCAAGGACTCGTTGGCGACGTACCAGTCGATGGTGGCACTCAGGCCCTCGGCGAAGTCGGTGTGCGACGGCCTCCAGCCCAGCTCGCTCTGGAGCTTCGTGCTGTCTATTAGACGAAACTGCAGCGTCCAGAAGTCTAGCTGAGTAGCTTCGACTCGATTCCCGCGAAATCAATAAGACCCGTTGAGTAATCTAAAATAAATAGCAGACAGGTACCAAGAACCCACACCTCATCGGCCAAACGCAAAGCATCGTTTTGCGCCTTCACGATCGTCTCATGGTCAAGATCTCTATACTCAGACTCATAACCGGCCTCGCCGTTATGACCGCACAACCGAAGCGCCTTAATGGCGGTAAGTACAATCATTTCATCAACGTCAGGCCTAATAAAATGCCGCTCAAAACTCTGGTACCTAGAAGCATTGCCAACGATTGACTTGTATTTCAAAACGTCTTCGCGGGAAACGGTTCTGTTTAGATATTCTACGTCGGGCATTTTCAGAAAATGCTTACATGCCTCAACCATGGGATAATTAACGTAGAGCTTGCCATTGTCTGTGCTCTCGTTAAAGTAACGTTGCATTTCCTCCAACCGTGCAGGTGAGAACCTATTATCTTGGAGCTCATAGTCAAAGACCAGCAAAACATCAGAATAATCCTGGTCAAATAACCACTTATCCTCTTCGGACGCGCGTTCCTTAAGGACGCCGAGAAGCGATAAGTCGTCCTGAAAGCCATCCGAAAACATCCTTTCGTAAAGCTCGTAGATATTTGTGTTATAGGAAACGATCTCATAGCCGATGTCGAGGCCATAGCACTCAAAGAGGGCATGAAAGAGTTTAATCTCTTGTTTTTCACCCTCAACGATAAGCAGGACTTGCTTCCTAGACATCGAATTCGCCAGCCTTATAGAGCTTTTCGAGGTTGTGTCCCTCCCTTAGTTCCCTATCTGTTGCATTGGCTGCGGAAATTATATTGTGATCCGAAAGAATGAATAGACAGTCTGGCCTAAGGATTTTATTGCTGAACAAGTCCGTATTATGAGATGCGCAAAGCACCTGGCGTCCAGTCTGAGACTTAAAATAGTCAACGACCTTCTCGGCGAGATCGTGATGGTAGAACGCATCGAACTCGTCGACAAAAAGCAAGGACGGTACACTTGTAGCATGGAAATAATTAAACAGTCGCAGCAGCGCAACAGTGCCGCTTGAACAGTTTTCTACAAACGGAATAAGTCGACTTTTTTCAAAGTACAAAGCGATATCACCCGATGGCGTTTCACGCGCAGTAAGGCGTTCTCGAATTCCAAAGTCATTCAAAAAAGCCTGAAGCTCAGAAACCAAGTCATTCGAAATAACGTTTTCGGCGATGGTAGAGACAAGGTTACGGTCGTTCATATGTGCGTCGCCAATGGCATCCATTGACCGCGCAAACGTATAAAGCTTAAAAAGAGGCATTGCCCTCTCAAAAGGAATGTTATTGCACACATACGCCAAAACAGAAATGCCGGGAGATTTGAACTCCCAGTTCAATCGATCGGCACCAATAGAAGCCAAATCGCCATCGAGCACTTTACCTGCACGGTGGTCGTAATCAAATGCAATCTTGCCGTTAACAGCCACTGTCTCACGAAGATAGTCTGTTATCCCAGTCTTTTCGTAACGATAAGCAACTTCGTCATTCCCAAAGCGAAACGTGTAGGCAAAGCACGCCGACGTGACCCCATCAACTGCGCTGAGGTAATTAGTTTTATTGGAATAGAAGGTCCGACGCCCCACATTTGCTGAAATATCGAGAAGAGCATTGGAGAAATTTGTTTTGCCGACAGCGTTTTTACCGTAGATAAGACCACAAGAAACGATGCCCTCATCGATGGCTGACGTATTGAATCTGTAGTCCCTGACATCGGTTAAATTGAAGGTAAATCTATGGGAGAAGTTTCGGAATCCCTCGACCTCAAAACGCGTTAGCATCGAAACCTCCATGTTATACTTGCCGTAAAGTTTTTACGGCAAGTATAACATGGAGGCGACCCAGAGAGGGCGTCATGGTCGAAGTCAGGTTGTCCAACGCGCAGTAGCAGGAACGTGAACGATGACGTCGTCAACCTACTACCCGGCGAGCAGGGCGATCCATTGGTAGCGTCTTTAGCGTACGGGATGGGTACCTACGCCAATTGGCTCTTACCGACCTACTGCATGTTCACGGTACGAGAGAGCGACATCGTTGTCAGTACTGTCGTGATTACCGGGCGAATGATTGAGGAATTCAGGTGCGCCGATGGCTGAATCGGCATCGTGAGGTACAGCCGCCTCGAGCGGCCACTAAATCGGAAAAGTGATTCCGGTAATAATACTTCTCTGCACGATCCCGTCTTCTATGGCACCCCAACTCCACGCCCATCCCATGAGGCACTCCGAGGCGCCACGCTCAACCTCGCTATCAAAACGCCCAATTTTGCATACCAACGGGAATATCGAACATCGGATCGCAACCGGTCGAGTGGCGCCTTAAGCCTGACGAGAACAACCATGGCCGCTAAATCGAAGAGTATGGCAATGCAAAGCTGGAACCAAGCAGGTCACTGGGACTTATCAATACTATTATTAAATCAATAAATAATCGTTATTAACTAGGTGAGACAATTGTCAGAAGACGAATCAAAATATGAATACTGGCTACCCAATGCCAGCAACATAAAAATCTGTTATGAAGCACAGGTCAACTCCGTCGTTATTATCGGACCAAATGGGTCCGGTAAATCAAAGCTCGGTGCCTGGATAGAGCAACAAGATTTCGAAAAGGTCCATCGGATTACAGCACAACGCGATATCAATTTTTCCGAGAGAGTCCCTTTAAAAAGCTTTACGGAAGCAGAAGATAACGTTTTTTTCGGCGGCTCCCAGAAGAACAAACAAATTCGATGGAAATGGGGCGAGTGCTACACAACAAAGCTCCTCGACGATTTTGACGATGTTTTAGCAGCCCTCATCGCACAAGTAAATCTTGAAAACCAGCGGTTTATTGATGAATGCAGGTATGCAGAGTCTATTTCTGCAGAAAGGCCCCCTCTACCGAAAACAGCACTAGATAAGCTTAAAGTAATTTGGGATGAAGTCTTTCCTCAAAGAAAGATCGAGCAGGAAGACGCGGCCTTCTACGCGTACTCCAAAAGTAAAACGGATCGCTACAGCGCAACGCAAATGAGTGACGGCGAGCGTTCAGTGCTATATCTTGCCGCACAAGTTCTTTGTGTCCCAAACGACAAAATAATCATCATGGATGAGCCTGAAGTTCATTTGCATCCATCGCTTATGGCGCGACTCTGGACTTCCCTAGAGCAGTCGCGCCCAGACTGCCTCTTTATCTACATAACCCACGATGTTAATTTCGCCTCAACACACCGAAGCTCGGATATCATCTGGGTTAAGAATTTCGATGGCACCAAATGGGAATTAGAAATGCTTCCCGATAGCGACCTTCCAAAGGAGCTCTTAATAGAGCTCCTTGGCAACCGGAAAGAGGTCCTATTCGTTGAAGGAACCGAAGGAAGTTACGACAAGCGGATCTATTCCGCACTCTTTCCCGATTGTTATGTAGTCCCTTCCGGCGGATGCGAGCAGGTCATCAATAATGTGAAGGCATATAATCGTACCTCAAGCCTTCATGCCATAAAGGCCCAGGGCATCATAGACAGAGACTTTAAAACCGAGGAACAGCTCAACGCACTTAAGGAAAAGGGGATCTTCCACCTCAAGGTCGCAGAAGTTGAAAATCTCTTTCTCACCAAAGAAGCGGTGCAGATTCTATCTCAGCGTTTCGGTGCTGATGCAGATAAGACCTTTTCCAGCATTAAGACATATGTAAGTGAAAGGTTCAGCAAACAAGCAAAGAAGCAGACATCGGAAGCGCTTGTAGCAGGCGTAAAGGAAGTGCTTTCCGGAATAACTATTTCGGATAATGAGCAGTTGACTGCCGATGGCATAGTATCCTTAATTAATATTGCGAGCATAGAAAAGAACGTTAACGACAGATATCAACAGGCCATTGAAGACCATGATTACAATGAGATTCTCGGGCTATTTAACGATAAGTCTCTTGCAACAAGCGTTGGGCATTACTTCGGAATTGATAACAAAATCTATGTCGATCGTGCAATTTCCTTGTTGGAAGGCGACCTGAGAGACGAATTTTCCGAAGCCCTAAGGCACTATATTTCGCACTGAACGGCCTCTTCACACCCAGCGAGGTCCGGCCAGGCCACTGACCGGACCTCGCGCCAACAGTAGGCACGCTCCGTACTGCCGCAAATCACCCCTCCCCGTCCATGACCGTCCAACTCACAGGCTCAATGCCCTGAAGAGACGTCAAGCAAGAGGGGCGGGCAACCTGATAGTTCCCGTAATTTGTTCTGCGCTGCATCGAAGCGGAGACGTATACCACTTTGCGGGCGCGAGTGACGCCGACGTACAGCAGGCCTATTTCCTCAATAAGCCCATCTGGCATTTTCTTCGCATCAGCAATCTGGCAACCTCGCGCAGAACGTAAGCATATACCAGCATTTTCGCAACGAGAGCAAATCCCTCCAGGCCAATCGAAACGCGTAACGCCCGGAATGAAAACGGTGTCCCACTCGAGCCCCTTAGCGGAGTGAACGGTCATCATGGAGATGCCCACATCAAGGTAATCGGAGAAACGTCGCAGGGAGCCCTCGGAAAAGATACTAACGATATAGTCGAAGCGCTCCGAAGGTCCCATCGCGACGCAGTCATTTTTAAGGTGTTTCCGCAGCGCTCCTAGAAGCATGGCATAGGACCGCCCATACTCGAACCTCTTGGAGCCAGTCAGCAGTTCATCAGAGATGGAGTCGATTATTTTGTCCGCAGCAGACCGGCTGACGCCCTTTTCTCCAGACACTGCATCGGTAATCCTGGATAAAGCAAACGCATTGAATACGATGAACCCCCGACTTGTATCCGAGAAGAGTCCGTTGAAGTAAGAGATACCTTCTTTAGCAAGCTCTTCCATAATGAGATCGGCAAGGGCACCACGCTTACGAACAAGAATCGCAATCCTCCCGCCACTGCTTTGAGCGAGCGCCGTAACCTTGGAAACGATGGCAGTCGCTTCGTCTTGCTGAGTAGAGCCAACAAATATGGGAAGTCGGGGCGTACCGCCGGCAATGGTGCCCTTCATGTTGGAGCGAATCGCAGCACCAAGCTCCCCGACGATAGATCTCCCAGAAAACCTATGGTTATGCTCGAGTTCCAACGGCGTTAGACGCAGGTCGGTAGTGGCCTTTGCCTTTAAGCCTTCCATTGCACCAATAAAACCATAAACACGCTGAATGGGGTCGCCGAACATGCAGATCCCCGACTCATCAGAAATCAGACCCCTTAGGAAGACATAGCACAACGCATTCGTGTCCTGCGCCTCGTCGACAAGCACAACAGGATATGCTGCCGACAGATAGGACCTTAACTTGGGAAAATGAGCGAGCGATTCAATTGCAAGGGAAATCATTGCGGAGTATGGCAAGAGACCGTTCGATGCAAACCTTTCCTTGAAGATCCTATTAAAGGAAAACATCACACGCCTCAAGTCCATTTCCTGACCGTTTCTCATGAAGCGGAGGAAGTCGTCAACGGCATTCTTTTCATCCCAGGTCAGCCTGCCACCTCGCGAAACCAGCTCGCTAACGGCGCTGTTGTCATCAACCATAGAGAGCTCGCCAACGTTCACTGGGAGCGAGAGCGATTTCCAGTATCTGCGTAGCAGAGCCCAAGCAAAGCCGTGGAAGTTGGTCGCCATGACGCTGTCCTCAAAACGCTTGGCCACGGGACCAGGAAGTGCCGACATAGTGATGCCCAAATCCATACGCATCCTCCGCGCGGCGGCAACGCTAAAGGTCAGGGCCAAAATCCTTTTTGGCGGATGGACTTCGCCAGATGCCAGCAGCCAGCAAGCCCGCCCAGTCATCACCGTGGTCTTCCCGTAGCCTGCCGGCGCCTCCACGAACACCCTTTTTGATGGCGAGAAAATCGCGGAGCACTGCGACGCATCCCCACCACAGCGCGCCTCAATCTCGGCTCTAACACTATCCCGCAGGTCAGTCTGACTCATCAGCATTCGAGCCCCACGGCCTTGCGAATAATACTTTTGTAACATGTGGGAACGCCATTAGCACCAAGAGCCTCCGCGAGGGCGACGCCAGACACGACGCCCTTGTTCGATGAAAGCCATGCATACATAAGCGCACGTGATTTGGGCGTGTCTGCGAATAACCCGTCAAGCTCCGATCCCCGGAAATCGTATTCAGGGTCCCGCAAGTTAACGCCGTAGACAGCACAGGCGCTTTTCAAAGCTTTACTATTCCCCTTGATGCAAGTTGCCCTCTGAAAAGGATCAATCGACTCAAGAAGCGCAATAAACGCACCCTGGTTATCGCTAGCGAAGAGCGAGTCAACGACCTCACCTTCGAAATCCCGTTCGGTTGTCGTTATATGGTCTTCAGAAGTTTCTTGCAGCTCATCCTCATCTCTGTCGACAATTGAATAATTTGGAATCTCGAACTTGCCCAGAAGTTCACAGAGTGGTTTAACGTTCTTTTTCCCGCCGGCCCTGATAGGCACAACTCCATAATCATCCAGATCCATCCCAAGGTTGCGAGCGAACACCGGAATGGCTCCAGACTCTGTCTGCCCCTCAAAAGCCAAAACCGACCGCGCGAAAAAGGCCTCTCGTATCGACTCAAAGTTCAGCATAAGATGCTTTTCAACCTTGTCGGACAGGTCAATATCCCTACCGCATATGACCTTCGGCGAATTTTCGCCCTGCCCGAATCGCACAATGTTCTTATAGCCGCGAGCCAGAATGTTAGGCGAATGCGTCACCATGATCAGCTGAGCTTTGATTGAATCAATTCCGAAATAGTCCTTTAGAAGAGCATTGAATCTATCATCCTTCCCTTCGCAAATCCTATGCAAGCTCTTCGAGAGACGCCTCTGCATATACGGGTGAAGGTGGGCTTCGGGTTCGTCATAAGCCAGAACGGCATGCAGCACGCGTCTGTCATCATCATCTGAGCAAAGGCTCTCTTGAAGGCGTTTAGGCGAAAGACGCATAATGCTCTCGATTATCGAGAGCGAGGCAATAGCGAGGTACTGCAAGCCTACCCCTGCCTTTTTTAAAATGAACGCCCCTCTTGTCAAGCAAGGTAACCAAACTTCCAAGCGTTCCGCCATCCGATGAATCGACGCCAGGCCTCACGCCATATGATGACAGGATCGGGACGTCGCCGACGATTTCACCGAGATCTGCAACCAGACCTTCGAGCTCGCTCCCATCCAGAAAATCGGAGACCTCTTTACCCTCCTTATCTAGATAAAGAGCGATACCTTTGGAGAGAACTTTACCGACACCTCGGGTACCATCAAACGCCAGGTCTCCCCTATTAAAGGATGCAGTCGAGTACCTGAACATGTGAACGGATCGCATCAGAGAGGGTGAAATACTTTCTCCGCTCCCTTCGGCCTTAAATTCAATTCGAGAATCCGGGTCGTCAGCAAAAGCGCAGAAGGTAATGGTGTTTCCGGTCGTAGAATCGATGTCGAGCCCCGTTATTCCGATCTCGTCCTCGTCCAACTTTAAAGTTACTAGAGCCCCTGCGCGCTTTTCAATGTCAGCGAAATCCTCTTCGCTAATCGTCGCTTGATTGAAAATTGTATTGAGCAAGTCAAGCACATTCGTTTTGCCGAGGTTGTTCTCGCCGACAATATAGCTCACGTCCTCGTCAAAACTAATCGACACTCCATCGAGATTCCGATAGTTCTCAATCCTCAGTTTAGAGATCCTCATGCGTCCTCCCGACCTTTATGGTTTTATGGCTTCCAACAATCTAACACGCCTCGTGTTGTACGGAACTTGAGGCACAGCCACTTCGAGAGGCTTGTAAATCATAAGAGTAGTCCTAAGAAGGTTGTTTGCATGCACCAAGCCGTCTCCTAAGGCTCCCTCTCCCAACATTCCCCAGAAAGTTCGCTGATGTTGACTGGGGTTCCCGTAAAATAAACCCCAACAAAATATGTGCGGAGTGCTGGCCTGGAGCTGCCTTCGGACCCTATTGGCTGCTCACCGAGAGGCTCCGCTATGAAACGACCCCTTTACTACCTGCTCTGCGCGATCGCGTGCACGTCCTTGGTCGGCGCGACGATGCCCATGGCGGCCATCGCAGAAGCGATTCAGCCTCTGGCAACAGCCGGGCAGCAGGCGCAATCCGATGCCACGAACAGCGGCACAGGCAAGACCGAAGACGGCACCGACACAAATGCGACAGCAGATACCGTAGAGGACGGCACCGCAACATCCACCGGTGCCAGCGCAGTTAACACGGAAAGCGCCGACGGCACCGCCGCCGCAAACACCACCCCCGCCCCATCCCTCCGAGCCCGCACCAACCCCACGCCCGAGGCGATCTCCACCGCGTCACAAACCACCTACGCCCACTCCGCCACCGCAACCCAAAACGGCGTCACCTTCACCGTCTCGTGGAACGACGCCCGCGCGGGCACCGCGACGACCTTCCACGTAACCCAGACCAACGGCTCGTCCCAGGCCAAGGCGCGCATGGACGTACCCACCTATTGGGACGGCGGCAGCCACGAGAGCGTCTGCGACCCGTCGCGACCGGCATGGGCCAGCTACCACAGTCTGGGCACCGCGGGCCACGACTTTACCTTTGACTTCACGGCATCGGGCACGTACCGCATCTACTTCTACTTTATGGACAACGACAGATACGACCCCCAAAACGACAAGGGGATCTACTACCTGCGCACCACGGCGGAGGTGACCGTAAACGACGCCGCCCGCCCAAGCGTCACGCAGATCGTCAACAGCGCCGTGAACTTGTGCAGGCAAGAGACAAACGGCTCAGAATACGACATGGCGCTGTGGCTCCACGACTAGACGCTCGACCAGCTGGAGTACGACCACAGCCTCAACTGGTGCTCGGCCGAAAGCGGCATCACGCGCCACCAGGGCACCTGCGAGAGCTACCAGCGCATCTACTCCAAGCTCCTTGACGCCGCGGGCATCGCCAATGGCCGCATCACCGGCAACGGCCACACGTGGAACTCCGTAAAGATCGACGGCAAATGGTGCCAGATGGACCTAACCTGGGACGATACCAGCGACAACTGGTACGGAGACCTGGACCAGCGCCATCTGTACTTTGGCCTGATCGACGAGCTCATGGCAATCGCCCACTCCGACCACACGGCAAACTACCAAAAGGATGGCTACGCTTACCGCTCAACAGACCTGTCCAACAATTACTTTGTGCTAAATGGCAAAGCCGATGAATGGGCCGAGAAGTATACCGACCGCATTCAGCAGCACCTTGATGCCAAGGAAGAGAGCTTTTCCATTGATGCCGACAACCAGTCGTTCCCGCCGAGCATCTCGGGGATTCAGAACGGGATTGTTGCGTACGCGATGAACCAGAGGTAGTGGAAAGTCCAAGGCGCCAAGGTTGATCTAGCGGTGGCATCTAACGTCACGAAAGAATCGAGCAGCAAATGGAGCGCTAAGTACGATCTGAAAGCTGAATACAAAGCAACCACATTAGAGAGGGTCATCGACGAAGGCCCCTACCGCGTCGCGTCCGACCTCGACGGCTCCATGTCCGTCGCGGCCTAGGCGCCGGGCTACTCGCTGTCCTCGGGCGCTGGCGCGCCGCGAGGACGTCCGCGCCAGCGAGAAGCGCATGATCCGCGTGATGCGCGAGGAGGGCCTCGAGGTCGTCTACAACAAGAGGCGCGCCCGG
>OLOJ01003820.1_pt1 | contig 10248 bp, 9 predicted proteins | sample 1672251 | NCBI WGS metagenome assembly OLOJ01 (sample SAMEA3136664, study PRJEB25190) | human gut metagenome | biome: human gut; feature: human-associated habitat; material: faeces | place: Austria | collected 2013 | reverse complement strand
GTTCATTGCACCAAGATCTGCCGTATTAAAGCCTGCCGTCCGAAGAGTTACCGACTGAAAAAAAGAAGCCAGTATTCTTTTTCCCATAGAAAATCCGGCGAAATCACTCAGAAAGAAAAAAACAGCCGGTAGTAAGATCAAAACAGCGGTGGTAACGAGGATAATCTTACTCTGCAGACGGTAACGTTTCAAGTTCCATTTGTTTGTGCAAAAATCATCCCAGGTCAGAAATCCGATGCCACCGATCACGATCAAAAGCATGATCACAATATTGATCAATGGATTGGCAATATATCCTGTCAGAGATGGAAATGTCTGTTCCGTCGTTCCAAGTATGTCAAAACCTGCATTGCAAAAAGCCGATACCGAATGGAAGACTGACATCCAGATTCCTTTCCATCCATAATCCCTGCAAAATACAGGAAGCATGAGAATGGCACCGATCAGTTCGATCAGAAATGTTCCCTGTAGAATAAATTTCGTAAGCCGGACAATTCCACCTACTTTCGGTGCTGAAATCGCATCCTGCATCGTACTCCGCTGCATTAACGAGATTTTTCTCCCGGAAACCATTGAAAAAGATGCAACCACAGTAATAACTCCCAATCCGCCGGTCTGGATCAGAAGCAAGATCACTGCCTGGCCAAACGCTGACCAGTAGCTTCCTGTATCCACGACCACAAGTCCTGTCACGCAGACAGCTGATGTCGCAGTAAATAAAGTTTTATCAAACGGTGTCACAACTCCGGCAGAAGATGAGATCGGAAGCATTAAAATAATTGCTCCAAGTAATATCACACCTGCAAATCCAAATGCGATCATCTCAAACGATGACATTTTCTTTTTTTTACGTATAAGTTCCGGCATATCAATTCTCCTCTTTTTCTGCTGCTTTCATTTTATTTGTGGAACTGCATATTGTAAAGCTTTTCGTAAGTTCCCTTCCTGTCCATCAGTTCTTCATGTGTTCCTGATTCTTCGATACCATCCTCAGATAAAACAATAATCTTCTCTGCGTTTTTGATGGTGGAAAGCCTGTGTGCAATTACAAATGTGGTACGGTTCTTTGCAAGTTTTTCCAGAGAATCCTGCACCACTTTCTCGCTCTCATTGTCAAGTGCGGAGGTTGCCTCATCAAAAATAAGGATCGGTGGATTTTTAAGGAAAACCCTTGCGATGGACAATCGCTGCTTCTGTCCGCCAGAAAGCTTGATCCCGCGCTGTCCGATGTCCGTCTCATAACCGTTTGGAAGTGACATGATAAACTCATGCGCATTGGCGTTTTTTGCTGCCTCGATGACTTCCTCTCTTGTCGCATCCGGTTTTCCGTAACGGATATTGTCAAAAACAGTTCCAACAAAAAGATACACATCCTGCTGCACAATGCCGATGTGGTCGCGCAGACTCTTTAAGGTGAGATCACGCACATCTTTTCCATCGATTTTTACTGCGCCGCCCGTCACATCATAGAAACGTGGAATGAGGGAACAGAGCGTACTTTTTCCTGCGCCGGAGGAACCGACTAATGCCATGTAAGCCCCCGCCGGAACATTTAAACTGATATGGTTCAACACTTTTTCCGTGTTTTCCTCATACTGGAATGAAACATTTTCAAAAGTAATATCTCCCTTTACATCCTTAAGTTCCACTGCATCTTTTTTGTCCTCGATATCCGGATGAATGGCGAGGATCTCCTGAAAACGTTCAAACCCGGTATAACCATTCTGAAACTGCTCTGTGAAATCAATGAGGGTGCGGACAGGATCCGTAAACACACTGATATAGAGCATAAATGTGACAAGGTCGCTGACATCCACACTGCCTTTTGCGATCAGCACCGTACCTGTCAGGATCACACTGACCTGAATGAGTGTCGTAAACGCTCCAAGCCCTGCCTGATAACTTCCCATGTAAAAATAGCTGTTTTTCTTGGCTGCAAGGAAACCGTCATTGCCTTGTTTAAACTTGCGGTTTTCAATCGCTTCGTTGGCAAAAGATTTTACCACCCGGATACCGGATAAGTTATCCTCGATCTGCGCATTGATGTCCGCAATTTTTACACGGTTCTGTTTGAATGCGAGACGCATTTTTTTATTCAGGACAAATGCATAGAGCAGCATGAACGGCAGAATTGCAAAAGCCGCAACTGCAAGCATCGGGCTGATGTTCACAAGAATGATCAGCGCTCCGGCAATTTTGATCACGGACAGAATGATGTTCTCAGGTCCATGATGCATCAGTTCGCTGATATCAAAAAGATCGGTTGTGATACGGCTCATCAGCTGTCCGACTTTCTGGTCATCATAAAAGGAAAAGGACAGTTTCTGATAATGTGCGAAAATTTCCGCACGCATGTCATACTCGATTTTCGCTCCCATCACATGTCCATAATTACAAATGTAGAATTTACTGTAACAGTCAACCGCCACCAGCGCAAACAGTCCAATGGCGATGTATGCTGCCTGATGCAAAATCTCTGCCGGCTCACGGTACACAAGATTGTAGGTCACATACCGCACGACCAGCGGAATGATCAGGGCAACCGCCGCAGAGAGCGTTGCAAAAAACATGTCTGTCCAGAACACACGCATGTAAGGTTTATAATAGGTGATCATTTTTTTCATGGTTCCACTTTTTTTCATAAATTCCGGTTCTCCTCTGCATAAGATAAGACTGATACATTCTTTTATGCATCAGTCTCATTCAAATTCATATGATATTATTTTAGACGTAAAGCTGAAATTGTCAAGCTTTTCCCAATGTGCCAGATATGCTGCTTATTTTCTCTTTTCAAACCCATACACCCATTTTCCACGCAAAAATAAAGCAAGAAAAATGACCGAACTAATACTCCAGGTCAATGGATACGCCCAGAAGATCACGCGGATGTCCGGGATAAAATGAACCGTAACCGTGATATAGCTTACACGGAACAGACACCATACACACAGCATAACGATCATCGGAACCGATGCATTTCCCGAACCACGAAGCACCGCAGCGATGCAGTGGGAAAAAGCCAGCAGAAAATAGAACAACGCAATGGTTCTCGACTGCATAACTCCATAATGTACTACATCCGGTTCACTGTTAAAGGCTGCAATAAGCACCGGTGCGGCTGTATAAATCACAACTCCGATCAATTCTGCAATGATAATCGAACAGAGAACGCCAAATCTCGCTCCTTTTTTTGCACGGTCATACTGCTTTGCACCCAGGTTCTGGCTGACAAAAGTGGTCAGCGCCATCGTAAAACAGGTCACCGGCAGAAACGCAAATCCTTCGATTTTGGAATAAGATCCACATCCCGCCATCGCCATTTTCCCAAATGCATTGATATTTGTCTGCACAAAAACATTCGCAATGGCGATCACAGAATTCTGAAAACCGGACGGCACACCATTTTGTATGATCTGCCACAGCATCTGGCTGTCAAAACGTATTTTATTTAACTGAAGCCTATATTCTTCTTTTGCTCTCAGAAGATGGATCAGACATAAGAATGCACTTACAAATTGGGAAATCGCTGTTGCCAAAGCGGCTGCACCGACTCCCATCCCCAATCCTGAAATAAAGAAAATATCCAGCACCACATTGATACAGGAAGAAATGATCAGATAAATCAGCGGATGTCTGCTGTCGCCAACCGACTGCAAAATTCCGACAAAAATATTGTACATGATCACTCCGATAGAGCCTGCAAAATAAGTGCGGAAATAGGTGATAGATTCCGGAAGCACTTCTGCGGGTGTTCCCATCAGCACCAGAATCTTCGGTGCTAAAAGCATGCCGATCACTGTCAATGCAATTCCTGCTGCAATTCCAAACGCAACCGTTGTGTGGATTGCTTTCTCCAGATTTGCCCTGTCTTTCGCTCCATAATATCTGGCAATTACAACACCTGCACCCATTGCAATGCCATTGATAAATCCAACCATCAGAAAGATCAGATTCCCGGATGAGCTGACTGCCGCCAACGCATTGCTGCCGAGATAATTTCCTACGATCAGTGAATCTGCCGTGTTATACAATTGCTGAAACAAATTTCCAAGAAACAGCGGAATCGCAAATAAAATAATTTTTCTGGAAATGCTTCCCTCTGTCATTCTTGTTTTATCTTCTGCTCTCATCATTACTTCCTCGTATCTTTTTTCTGCTCTGCGCTCTGACTCTAATAATAGGTACTATCTATAGTATAGTTTTTATTCGTGTAAAATCAACAAGTTTTGAGGATTATAAGAGATTTGGATTGAACAAAATCTTGAGTTACATAACTAATGCTGCTCCATATAATCAATAAATTCCGTTGTCTTAGACCAGTACTTAATCCCCCAATTTTCAAAATTCCATTCATCCATGTAATTGTTACATTCATAGTCAATATACTCTTTTAATATTCTTTCATTTGCTACATCAATGTCTAACATTCTTGGAATTCTGATTCCTGTCTGCAACAGTCTGTTATAATCATTTTGTTCTGCTTCGATTTTATTGCCAAATGAGTAATATTCACATGGCTCATGGTGTATCTGTTTTAACACATAAAATTTACCTTCCCGTTCTGCCAAATAGGAATAACCACCTTTTCCATGTCCTAATAACTTCACAATTTTATATTCTTTCTGATTAACATTCATAACATCCTGCATTATCGTCCCCCCTGTTTATTCGGCAAAGTATATTCCTTGAATCCGACCACTAACGTAGCGTCAGGCTTTTGCATTGCAATTAACATTGTGTTGTTAAAGCTGTAATTATGAAATTTTGACATGGTATTCAGATAAATCTTGTACTTCTCGCTTTCAAAAAGTTCCTTGATACCCTACTCCAACTTCTCCGTTATTTCCTGTACTTTCTGTTTTTCTGTTTTAGCGTCTGCCATTGTTTTTGTTTCTTAATTGTCTGTTTCTATGCTATTAAATTTCTCCCTTTTCGGAAAAGTGTTTCTGATATTACTTAACCCAAACTATCCTGTTATTTATACATTTTAAGAAGTTAATGCAATTTGAGCTATTGATTTGCTTGGATATGATAAAGATTAGTTTTGCTGACTGGATTGAAATTGAGTTTAGGTTTAAAACATAATAAAAGCTATCCAATTTTTTTGACCGGGTAGCCTTTGTAAAATTTATTCTGCTGGAACTTCTGTGGCTGTGAGTGATATATACTCTGAAAAAATGGCATTTACCACAGCTTTCCTTTCGTCATCCAGTGATAAATAGTTCTGATTTACATTATCGTTGAATGTACCACAATCGGAATGATATTTGTATGTTTCTTCGTTGATTGTAATTTCAATGTTGCTTAAACAATCAGTTGTACCTTCTGTATTCCATGCATCACCACATAATATATTAGATATAGTTCTGATATCCTCATTTTCAGTGATGTTCGCATTTTCTCCTGTGAAAACATTATGAATACTTACTACTGCAACTGGGTCTATCATAAGTTCACTACTGGCCAGGACTTTTTCTGTTGCAAAAACCCACCATTTTTCATTCATATTAATCTCGATTATGCCTTCTTGTGAACCATATTGATATCCATAGCCTGTACCAAAGTTAGATTGATTGTCTTTTGTTGGCTTTTCACTTCCGTCTACTTCTGACGTAATCTCTCCATCCATAACACCACAACGGGCTTCTACTGTACTTTCATGACCTGTGTCAATATATAACTCGCCATTTACCATGACCATAGGAATTAAATCCCATTGTTCTGCTTCTTTGACAACTTTGATACCGTAAACCTCTGTTATCTGTGCTGGATAACTTTCTGCAATTTCTCCGTTATATGCTATTTCAATAATGTCACCAACATTTGGTTGTGGAGCAGTACCTATGTTTTTCATTGGTACTGTAATCAGATCTGCATTGTTTAATTCTTGACTACCCTCTACTGGTTCTACTAAAAAATAATTATCACGAATTTCAAGAATGGTTGCTTCAAAAATAGTGTTATTTTCTTCACCTATTCCACTTGGTCTGAGCCATTGACCTGTTTCTTCATCTTTCACTAAAATCAACTCGTAACCTCCCTCCGGTCTGTTAAAATAAATTTCTGTATCATCCGAAGTAAGCTCTAATTGGAAGCTATGCTCTGCTCCAATCGGACTGTTTATTCCACCAAATGTCGAAAAAAATGTAAGATAATGTGGTTTTACTCCACTTCCATTGTCTTTAAATCCTCTGATATATCCTGAAGATGTTGGAATTCCTACATCAAGCGTGATCTCCGTTCCATCCTCTGATACAGAGTAATCAACTAATACGACATCCATTCTTTTTTGAAAACCTGTGCCAATAAAGAATAGAGCTACTAATACAGCTAAAATTACAATTACTGCAATTATTCTTTTTTTCATAATCAAACACCTCCATTGATTTGGTGAAATTTCAAACAAATTCGTTTTTAAATTAACCTTAATGTAGATTTATACATCAAAAATGCAGAATTATACATGTTTTTCATTCAGACACACAATTTCGAAAAGGGAGTTAAATTTTTATTGAACCGATAGCCGACTCCCCAAACAGTCTGTATATAGGTTGGCTTGCTTGGGTTATCCTCTATCTTCTCCCGAATATTACGGATATGGCTCATGACGATGTTGTAATCACCGGAATATGATTCTTTCCACACAATGTCATAAATCCGTTCCTTGCTGAACACTATTCCCGGATGCTTTGCAAGAAGCTTGAAAATCTCAAACTCCGTATACGTAAGCTCAATCTCCTGATTTTCCCGAATAATCACCCGTTGAACCTCATCTATCATAAGACCTTTGAAATTCAACAGATGCTAATTCATACCTGACATCTGAATGATTTCCTCTCTGGTATTTATCAACGATAATATGCGGTTCATCATATCATCCTCATTATCTTCAAATGTCAGAACTAACATTTTTCCATACGATCACTTCCAATCTGATAACAAAATTCTACTTAAAAAGCTCATTGAAATTTTCCTGTTAATTGTCTTATGCTTTCATATCGAAATTACTTTGCACCACAACATTTTCATTTGTGATTTCCACATTTGTTCCAGTGTTCAGTGCTTTTCTTGCATCATGGTATGCCTCATAATATGCTAATTTTAATGCTGAATGTACTCCCGTTTCTGCTTTTGTCTCTTTCTCATGCCACCCTACTCCTTGAGTATATGTAAGAACTTCTTCCCCTTCCTCATTATATATATGGAGCGCAGAACCAGTTCCCTCTCCTTGATATTCAGCCTCATATGGTATCCCAAATAAAATACACAGCCATCTTTTGTCTGCTTCTTGTATTTCTTTCATATCACCCATATTTCCAGAACTCATTGATTGGTTGAACTTACCTATCAGTGCTGCCCGATTTGGTGCCACTTTAGCGACCTCTGCTTTCCGCAAGTTCATAAACTCATTTCCCATATATATGTTGTTTTTCGCATCTTTCTTAGCCAATTCAACAATTTTTTCTTTTAATGAATCTGTTAATTGCCACTTGTTCTTTTCAGAAGTTTTTTTAGCACTACTGCTAGAACTTCCAGATACGCTTACCGTATTGATAGCATTTGATATATTCATCTCTATTACCTCACTTGAAAATTTGTTTTCAATATAAACATTTGGCACATATCATCAATACCCCTTGCAGAAAATGGCATAAAAAGATTAGACAACAGACACTATCTGTTATCTGGTCTTTTTACGTTTGAACTCGACAACAAACAGATTATCCTACTCATATCTTGCTTAATGTTTTTCTAAAATCTGCTGATTATAAGCCCTCAGCGCCAATGCCTTTTTATTAAGTTCGATATTTTGCTCTTTATGCTTAAAATTCTCTTCTTTGCGAAACTCCAGTATGTCCTTACGAGCCTGTATTTGTTCCTCAATATATTCCTCTAAAATCTGCTTTTTTCTATCTTTCTCATTTTTCTTTTTTACATTATTTTCATGTTTTGAAGAAATTCCCTTAGTATAACTATCGTTCTCTTTCATTCCTTTAGTATATCCGTAACACCCTTCCCACGTACTATCTACATGAGTATACGCTATTTGTGGAATGTTGCCTCCAAAATCAACTGCCTTATTCTTTGCCAAGGCATCTAATATTTTTTGCTCATATTCCGGATCAGTCTGCATCCTTTTATAAGCAGCATCCGTAATATCAATAACCCAATTCATATTTCTCTGTGACGGATGAGTATATAGTGCATCCATCTTTTCATTAAAATACGCCTTGTATTCCTCTAAAGTCATATCTTCTGGGGAAACCGGATTTTTCTCTGTGACCTTGCCAGCAAATCCGTCATTTTTTCCCGTGCTGTTTACATTCTTGGTGTTTCTCGCTGTTGCTACATTATTATGATAATAATTCTGTCCTATTCCACTAATGCTCATTTTTGAATCCTCCATTGTTATGATATGGTTCCCTTTGCGTTTTCTCCATACTCCTTTTTCAGTCGTGCCAGTTCATCATTATAGATAGATGTAAATACACGTGCCCTTGCAAATTCTTCCTCTGTGCTTATGGCTTTCCAGTTCCTTGATTCAGGATTGTAAGACAATGTTTTATTTCCATTGTTGTCCCAAAACATACAAGCCGCATTCATCTTTCCGCCTGTCTTTCTCATGCTTGATTCATAGATGGCTTTCCTGTCCGGTGAAACAGTCTCACCATGCTGCATACATAATTTTCGGTATGCCGCATCATCCCGCTTCCCGGTGGCAAATTCCTTCTGTGCAAGTTCCTTTATAGCTTTCTCGAATTCTTCCTCCGACATTGCAGGCTTATCACGTTTCGTCATAATATTATCCCAATTCGGTTTTGTGAATTGAATATCAACCGGCTTGAAACGCAGTGCGAAATTTCCATAATCACATTGAGCTAACGGATTATTGGGATTTTTCTTATTGCCAAACATCTGCTGCACCATGTTGGCATACTGTGAATAATTGCCTCTTGTTATCTGCATATTAAATCCTCCTTGATTAATATATTTTTACGCCTGTTTTGTCCTACGCAAATAATTTTTCGCTTCATAAAATCTGTCGGCAGATGCACCCTCTTTTTTAACCCGGACTGCACCAAGTAACTATTTATTGCACCAAATGACCATAACATTTAAAGCATCACCACCGCTTGGAACTTCTCTGAGTCACATGAAATGACAAAGTCTCCGCCGTATTTATCCACTACAGCTTTTACATTCGACAGACCGATGCCATGCATCCCTCCATTGGAATCCAGCACGATGCCATCCGTGATTTGTACTTTTTCCACGACAGGATTCTTTACAGAGAAAATTATCTTCCCGTCTTCCTGAACCAGCTTGATGTGGATGACGGCTTTCCTCCCAGCCTTTACGACCTTTACACACTCACGAGTGGCATTGTCCAGAAGGTTGGACAGCAGGATGACCGTTTCCTCCTCGTTCAACCGCATTCCACTCATGTCGCCTACCTTGAATATCATGGAAGTCCCCTGCTCCCTTGCTAAATGAAACTTTTGGTTCAGGACTGCGTTCACGACAGGATGGTTCGTATTAACCGCTGACATCTCTACCAATATATTCTCTGTCAGTTTCTCTGCAAGCGTGGCGGCTGCCTGCGGGTTACCTTCCTTTATCAGAACCTGTATTGTCCTTATCTGGTTTTTATAATCATGCATCTTTCTCCCCTGCCGCTCATAGACTGTCTGCATATCCCGGTAATATGCAAGCTGACTTTCTTTCTTCTGATCTGTCAGCGCACTTTCCCGTAGTAGTTCTCCCTTTTCAAGGATGTCCTGCATCAGCTCCATCACAAGGAAATTCATCACAATCAATCCTACTGTGAAGAAAAGGTAGGATGCTTGTACCTTTTTGTCACTGCTGTAACAGTAATACATGAGCAGCATAGCTGTTGCGGTAAACAGCGGCATCATGCCAAATTTCCACCATTCCTTATGAGAAATCCCCTCATAGTTGTTCTTTCCTTTCCATATTTTCCTCAATATAAAAATCAGGCAGACCCAAACCAATTTTACAGGCAGAATCAGATAAGTAAGTTCTGAAACATACATTTCATTCTTAATAATCAATATGTTCTCGATTTGTAATGACAGGAGGTCTGTCAAAAATAACATCGAATAATTCAAACTTGAAAAGAAAATGCAATGTTGCCAGTCTGCCCAATAATACACCTTGCAGAATACTATATAAACCAAAATTACCAACAACGCCTTGATTCCCATTGAATCAAGGTACTCTCCCAGG
>OLOJ01003812.1_pt1 | contig 10264 bp, 7 predicted proteins | sample 1672251 | NCBI WGS metagenome assembly OLOJ01 (sample SAMEA3136664, study PRJEB25190) | human gut metagenome | biome: human gut; feature: human-associated habitat; material: faeces | place: Austria | collected 2013 | reverse complement strand
GATGATCCAATGCTGAATGTCCGGGTAGAAGGGCTTAAAAGTCCGGTCAGGATTATCTGTGACAGTAAGTTAAGAATTCCACTGGACAGCCAGATCGTAAAAAGTGCGAGGGAGTACCGGACGATTGTAGCCTATGCAGATCTGGAGAATGTAGAGAAGAAAAAAGAAATTTTGCAGACAATGGGAGTGGAAACCATATTTTGTCCGGATATGAAAAAACATGTTAATCTGAAGCATTTGATGGAGTATCTGGGAAAAGAAAATATCGACAGCATTTTACTGGAAGGTGGAGGAACTTTAAATGACAGTGCACTACAGGCCGGAGTTGTCCAGGAGGTGCAGGCATTTATTGCACCAAAAATCTTTGGCGGAGCAGGAAGCCGGACTCCGGTGGATGGAATTGGGATAGAGCTTCCGTCTCAGGCAGCGGTACTAAAGTTCAAAGATATCTGCCAGATTGGAGAAGACCTAAAAATTACCTGTCAGGTCTTAAGAAAAGAACAGGAGGAATTATGTTTACAGGAATTGTAGAAGAAGTGGGAAAAGTCCGTTATATTCAGTTGAATGGGAATTCAGGGGTATTGGCGGTGAAGGCAGCAAAAGTACTGGAAGGTACGAAAATCGGAGACAGTATTGCGGTAAATGGAGTATGTCTGACAGTCACTTCCCTGCAGCCTGACGGATTTACGGCAGATGTCATGGCAGAGACGATCAGAAGGAGCAGTCTTGGAAATTGTAAGATTGGAAGTTATGTAAATCTTGAACGGGCAATGGCAGCGGATGGAAGATTCGGAGGCCATATTGTGAGCGGCCATATTGACGGAACAGGAGTTATCAGGTCAATGATCCAAGAGGAAAATGCAGTCTGGGTATCCATTAAAACTTCACAGCGGATATTAGATCTGATCGTGGAAAAGGGGTCTGTCTGCATCGATGGAATCAGCCTGACGGTTGCGAAGGTAGACGATGAAGGGTTTCAGGTATCAGTCATTCCACATACAGGGGAAGAGACGATACTTCTGAAAAAAGCATCCGGAGATTTTGTGAATCTGGAAAATGACATAATCGGAAAATATGTAGAAAAATTAATGGGGATTGGAAAAAAAGAAAAGTCCAAATTGGAACATGAGAAAAAGACAGGAATTACAATGGAGTTTCTGGAAGAATTTGGATTTTAAATATACATCAACAGAAAAAGGATAACGGAGGAAGAACAGATGGAACAAAAGTATCAATATAATACAGTAGAAGAGGCAATCCGGGATTTACAAGATGGAAAGATCATCCTTGTTACAGATGACCCGGACAGAGAAAATGAAGGAGACATGATCTGTGCTGCTCAGTTTGCGACCCAGGAAAATATTAATTTTATGGCAACGCATGCAAAGGGGCTGATCTGTACGCCGATGAGCGCAGAACTGGCAGCAAAGCTTAATTTTCCACAGATGGTTTCAGAAAATACCGATAATCATGAAACAGCATTTACGGTATCGATTGATCACGTAGATACAACAACCGGTATATCGGCAGCAGAACGTGCATATACGATGATGAAATGTGTGGATGATACATCAAGACCAGAAGATTTCAGAAGACCGGGCCATGTATTCCCGTTGGTGGCAAAAAAAGGCGGTGTACTTGTGCGTAACGGTCACACAGAGGCAACGACAGATCTTGTAAGACTGGCGGGGCTGAAAGAATGTGGCGTATGTTGTGAAATCATGAAAGAAGACGGAACGATGATGCGTACATCAGAACTCTGGGAGCTGGCTCGTAAGTATCATCTTACATTTATCACAATCAAAGATTTGCAGGATTATTTAAGAATTCATGAAAAGCATGTAAAAGAAGAGGCGGTGGCAGATCTTCCAACACAGTATGGAGAATTTAAGATTCATGGATATGTTAATGACATTACAGGAGAGCATCATCTTGCTTTGGTAAAAGGAGAAATCGGGGAGGGAGAAAATGTACTTTGCAGAGTCCATTCAGAATGCCTGACCGGAGATGCTTTTGGTTCTCTTCGCTGTGACTGCGGATTGCAGCTTCAGACGGCAATGCGCCAGGTGGAGGAAGAGGGAAGAGGAATCATTCTCTACATGAGACAGGAGGGAAGAGGAATCGGACTGATCAATAAGATCAAAGCATATGAACTTCAGGAACGTGGATATGATACAGTCGAGGCGAATGTTCAACTGGGATTTGCCCCAGATCTCAGAGAGTACTGGGTCGGAGCTCAGATTTTATCAGACCTGGGCGTGAAATCCTTAAGACTTCTTACCAATAACCCGGATAAAGTTTATGGGCTTCAGGATTTCGGACTGGAAATTAAGGAAAGAGTACCATTAGAGATCCAGCCACAAAAATATGATCTGAATTATATGAAAACGAAACAGGAAAAAATGGGACACATTTTCAAAGAAATACAATTATAAAAAAGAATGCAGGAGGAAGATGAACATGAAACAGATTCAGGTAATTGAAGGAAAAGTAGTAGCACCAGAGGGAATGAAAGTTGGAATCGTAGCAGCCAGATTTAATGAAATTATTGTCAATAAGTTATTAGGCGGAGCTGTTGACGGACTAGTGAGACATGGTGTAGAAGAAGAAAATATTACAGCAGCATGGGTGCCGGGAGCATTTGAAATACCAATCACAGCGCAGAAAATGGCGCAGTCAGGAAAGTACGATGCAGTCATCTGTGTAGGTGCAGTTATTCGTGGAGATACATCTCATTATGATCTGGTGTGTAACGAATCAGCAAAAGGAATTGCACAGATCGAGCTTGCAACAGGTATTCCTGTTTTATTTGGAATCATTACAACAGAAAATATTGAACAGGCAATTGCACGTGCCGGAAGTAAAGCTGGCAATAAAGGTTATGATTGTGCGTTATCAGCAATTGAGATGGTGAATCTGATAAAACAGTTATAAAATTTGACTTTTATTCTTATACAAAGTAAAATAAACTATGTATGTCTTTTTAAAGATGTACATAGTTTATTTGTTTATTGGAGAATGAAAATGTTTGAAAAGAATAAAGAAAAAATGAAGGAAAAAATGGAGCCGGATAAAGTGCTTCGTTTTGCGATTGTTGCAGTAATCCTCTTGTTTTTGATCGGTGCGCTGATTATTGGAACACGAATGATGAATCCGCGAGTGGATGCAACAGAAGGAGTAAAGAAACTGACAGAGCTGGAAGATGCCAATGTTCAGAAGATTGATGCAAAGATTCAGGAATTAGAGCAGACAGAAGCAGATGAGGCGGCAGCGTGGAAAGCAAAGTCTGCAAAAGAAAAAATGGATGGCTGCATTGTGCTTGGCGACAGTACTGCACTTGGCTTCAGACAGAATGACATCTTGAGTAAGTCGCAGGTGAAGTCAAAGGATGGAGCAACGGTCAGCGATGCGGAAGGTTCCGGATTAAATGAGCTTTTGACAGCCGTAACAGAAGCAGAGACTGCACCACAGAAGCTTATCCTCTGTATCGGAAGAGGAGATGTAGCAGTCAGTGGAGAGACAGCGGATGCATTTGCAGCGAATTACAAAAGCTTTGTTGAGCAGGTGAAAGCAACATTGCCGGATACGAAGGTTTATGTATGCAGTATCCCGGCATACCTGTCACTGACAAGTACAGGTGATGCGACAGGTTCAGCCGATTCAGATACTGATTCAGATTCAGATGCTAAAGATACAACTGACAACTCGGATTTTAAGAGCAGTACAGATTCCAAGAGCAGCACAGATTCTAAGAGCAATAGTGATAGTGATACATTATCAGATGATAGTAGTTCGTCCAAGATGAGTACCGTGCTGGATGTAACTTCATACAATGAAGCTTTGAAGGCTCTTTGTAAGGAAGAAAAAGTGAAATATGTAGACACAACAGATCTTACGGACGCTTCTTATTATGGGGAGGACGGAAGTACAATGACAAAAGCTTATTATGAGGCTTGTATTAATAAAATTCTGGAGGCAGCGTTTAGAAATTATGTTATTCAATAGTATCGCATTTATATGTGTATTTTTACCAGTTATTTTCATATTGTATTATCTGCTTCCGGGAAAGATAAAAGACATTGCCCTGGTTGCAGGGGGAGCAGTTTTTTTTGCATGGGGAGCCCCGGTCAATCTGGTCGTTCTGGCATTTTTTATATTGTTTAATTATGCTGTGGGAATTCAGATGGAAGGCTACATGCGAAGAAGAAGGAGTACGGAGCAGTTATTTGCTGGAAGCATACTGATCAATATTATAGTATATGTGTTCTTTGCATTTATCGGACAACGCGTGGGCTTTATTTCGGAAGTGCCGGTCGGAATAGGAATCTGTATCTTACAGGTGCTTTCTTATCTGATTGAGATTCACCGGGGAAATGTAAAGGCTCAGAAAAGTATTCTGGATTTTGCTGTTTACATAGCAATGTTTCCGTTGTTCCTGGCAGGACCGGTCGTAAAATATCCGCAGATCCGAAAGGAATTAAAGACTCGCAAATTGTCCTGGGCAAAGGCCGGCGAAGGAATTACTTTATTTGTATGTGGTTTTGCAAAGAAAGTTATTATTGCAGATTACCTGGCAGATTCATTCACCAAGATCATGTCTTTGAAGGCAGGCGAGTTGTCTGTGTTTGGTGCATGGCTGGGATGTGCGATCTTCATGTTCCAGATTTACTTTGCGTTCAGCGGATACTGTGATATGGCGGTGGGACTTTGCAGAATGCTTGGATTTGATGTGAAGAAAAATTTCCGCTATCCATATGTAGCACGTAACATAACAACATTTGTACGCCGTTTTAACAGCTCTGTTTTTGCATGGTTCTGGGATTACATCTGTGAACCACTCTGGGGCGGCTGGCTTGGAACACTTGTATCCGGAATTCTGATGGGACTTTGGTATGCAGGTATGTGGAAGAATGCACCGTGGCAGGTAACGGCCACAGGTGGATTGCTCTGGGGTATCTACCTTGCATTCTGGCAGATCGTGGAGCGTTATGCACTGCCATTTTTAAAGAGATTACCACCTGTGCTTGGGCAGATTTATACATGGTTTTTTACAGCACTTGGCTGGGTATTTTTCTTCGGTAAAACACCGGCAGCGTCATTTGGTTATCTGAAAGTGATGTTTGGATTTGGCGGAGGCGATGTGGTTGGTATCATGGGAAGATATCTTTTCCTTGGAAATGTGTTCGTTCTTGTAGTGGCATTTCTTGCAAGTACACCACTTCCGAATCTTATCTGGAAGAAGATTCTGGTATTTGGAAAGAAAGATAAAAAAGAAAAAAATAAAAAACGTCTGGAGCGAGGCAGAAGTGCAGTATTTGTATTCGCAGCCGTGATCATGATCCTGTGTCTTGTGAATGTGACAGGAGCAGGAAGGACATTTTTCAAAGAGACGGTGAAAGATACCCAGGCGAAACTGGATACAGTTCTTGGAAGACGGGACGTGAACGGTGTGTACCGAGGAAAGAACCAGTATCTTCTGGCGGATATTAACAAGCTGGACGAAAAGAAGGTTCAGGCAAATGTGGACGCGATTACAGCGCTTGCCGAGGATTATTCCGATGTGCCGATGTATATGGCACTGATTCCGGATGCTGCAAATGTATGGGCAGATAAGCTTCCTTCTTATGCTCCGGTGGAAGATCAGACAGTGCAGATTGCACAGATTCAGAGCATGCTTGGAGACAGTGTGAACTGGATTGATGCACAAGGTGTTCTAAATGCGAATAAAGATAAGGAAATTTATTACCACACAGATTCCCGCTGGACAACGCTTGGAGCTAGTCTTGTATGGCAGCAGATTGCTTCAGATCTGGGGCTTGACACTTCGAAAGCACCGGCTTTAAAACCTTATGTAGTGACCGGTGATTTCAGTGGAAATCTTTCCCGAACAAGTGGATTTGAAAGCGGATACCGTGAACCGATATACGCATATTTAACGGAAAATGCTTCCGACAACACGCAGATGGTGGCAAGTTATGAGTCTGAGGGCATAAAGACAGCAGAGCTTTATGACCGTACAAAACTGGACGAACCTGATGCGTATGAAGTATTTCTCGGTGGAGATTATGATAAAATAGATATCCGCACGACAGCAGACAGCACGGACCGGCTGCTTCTGGTGAAGGATTCCTTTGCAGACTGTATGATTCCATTTTTAATTCCATATTACAGGGAGATCATCGTGGTAGATGCAGATTATTATCAGAAGCATGTGTCGGATCTGTTAGATAAGAATAAAATTACAAGTGTGCTGTTTTTGTACGATTGCAATAATTTTGTACAGGATGACAAGCTGAGTAGTATTTTGACAACGGATAAGGCAGAATAGGAACTGCAAAGTAATTGGAGTGTTAGTAAATGATAAGATTAAATAAATACCTCAGTGAGGCAGGTATCTGCTCCAGAAGAGAGGCAGACCGTCTCATAGAGGCGGGACGTGTGACGGTGGATGGCGTACGGGCTGTACCGGGCATGAAAGTGTCAGAGGAGCAGAAAATCTGTGTCGGGAAAAAAGTGATTCAGGGTGCAGAACAGAAGGTTGTTCTGGCAGTCAACAAACCGGCAGGTATCGTGTGTACCGGGGATATGAAAGTGAAAAATAATATCATACGTTTCCTGCATTATCCGGTGCGGGTGACCTATGCAGGAAGACTGGATAAAGATTCGGAAGGCCTTCTTATTATGACAAATGACGGAGAACTGATCAACAGTATGATGCGGGCGAGATATCATCATGAAAAGGAATATCATGTCCGCGTGGATAAAGAAATCACTTCAGAATTTGTGCGGCAGATGTCAGAGGGTGTGCATATACAGGACGTGGAAAAGAATCTGGATGCGGTAACAAGACCGTGTGAGGTAAAGCAGATTGGAAAGTACACATTTTCCATTATTCTGACACAGGGGCTGAACCGTCAGATCCGGAGAATGTGCGAAGCACTTGGATATAAAGTGACAAAGCTTGTAAGAATAAGAATTATGAATGTAGAACTGGGAAGCTTAAAGAGTGGAGCAGTGCGAAAAATAGAAGGACAGGAGTTAAAGAAGTTATATGAACAGGCAGGAACGCATGAAGGAACTGGTGGAGCTTTTGAATAAAGCATCAAAAGCATATTATCAAGACGCAGAAGAAATCATGAGCAACTATGAGTACGACAAGCTTTATGATGAACTTCAGGAACTGGAGCGTGAGCTTGGGATCACACTTTCCAACAGTCCGACGGTGCGAGTCGGATATGAAGTGGTCAGTGAACTCCCAAAAGAACGGCATGAAAGCCCAATGCTTTCTTTGGACAAGACGAAAGATGTAGAGGAATTAAAGAATTTTGTGGGAGATCAGAAGGCACTGATGTCCTGGAAAATGGACGGACTTACCATTGTTCTGACTTACCGGGGCGGACATCTTTTTAAGGCAGTCACCCGTGGAAATGGAGAAGTAGGCGAGGTCATCACAAACAATGCAAAAGTCTTTAAAAATGTACCGCTTCAGATCAGCTATCAAGGTGAGCTGATACTGCGCGGCGAAGCAGTGATCGGCTATAAAGATTTTGAGAAGATTAATGAACAGATCCAGGAAGCAGAAGCCAAATATAAAAATCCGCGTAATCTCTGCAGTGGTTCTGTACGCCAGCTGAACAGTGAGATTACAGCAAAAAGAAATGTAAAATTCTATGCATTTACACTGGTCAGTGCAAAAGATGTGGATTTCCACAATTCCAGAGCCTGTCAGATGGAATGGCTGAAAGAGCAGGGGTTTGAAGTAGTAGAATACCACGAAGTAATAAGAGACACAGTAGAGGCGGAAGTTATTAAATTTTCAGAAAAAATTGCCGAGAACGATTTCCCGTCCGACGGACTTGTGTTAGTATATGATGATATAGCGTATGGAAGATCACTGGGGCGGACGTCTAAGTTTCCACGAGATTCATTTGCATTTAAATGGGCTGATGAGATTCGCCAGACAAAGCTTCTGGAGATTGAGTGGAGTCCGTCGAGAACAGGACTCATCAATCCGGTCGCTATCTTTGAACCGGTGGAGCTGGAGGGAACGACAGTGAGCCGTGCTAGTGTCCACAACATCAGTATTATGGAAGAACTGGAACTTGGTGTGGGGGATGAGATTGAAGTTTATAAGGCCAATATGATCATTCCGCAGATTGCACAGAATCTGACAAGAAGTGGTGTGAAAGATATTCCAAAAGTCTGTCCGGTCTGTGGGGGCAAGACAGAGATTCGCCAGGTCAGCAATGCAAAAGCACTGTATTGTACCAATCCGGAATGTCAGGCAAAGCATGTCAAAGCATTTGCACTCTTTGCGAGCCGTGATGCTTTGAATATTGAGGGATTGTCAGAGGCAACGTTGGAGAAGTTCATTGACCGTGGATTTATAAAGGAATTCACAGACATTTTCCATTTGGGTAAATGGCAGGAAGAGATTCAGACTATGGAAGGTTTTGGAGAAAAATCCTACAAGAACCTGATCGCAAATGTGGAGAAAGCAAAAGTGACGACACTTCCGAAAGTTATCTATGCACTTGGAATTCCGGGAATTGGTCTTGCAAATGCGAAGGTCATCTGCAGAGAATTTTCCGGTGATGTGGATCGTATGATTCATGCTACTGCAGAAGAACTTGCAGAGATTCAGGGAGTAGGCGAAGTACTTGCCGGCGCATTTGTAACTTATTTTCAGGATGAGAAGCATGTAGAAAGCTTAAAGCGACTGATTGCAGAGCTTGAGATTCCAAAGGAAGAAGAATCAGAGAGTCAACAGATCTTTGCCGGAGTGAACTTTGTTATTACCGGGAGTGTGGAACACTTTGCAAACAGGGGAGAGGTCAAGGAACTGATTGAGAGCCTGGGAGGAAAAGTTACGGGATCTGTCACTTCCAAAACAAATTACCTAATCAATAATGATGTGACATCGACTTCATCAAAGAATAAAAAAGCAAACGAACTGGGAGTTCCGATTATTTCGGAGGAGCAGTTCATTAAGATGGTAGAGGAACAAAAGTAGGAAAGAAGGGAAAGAACCATGTCTGAACAGGATTATGTAGATACAATTGATAACAACGATAATAATAGCAATGACAATCATAACGATGATGAATATGAGAAAGTCTGCTTTGTCTGCCACAGACCAGAGAGTGTGGCTGGAAAGATGATCAATCTTCCGAACAATATGTGTGTGTGCAATGACTGTATGCAAAAGAGTTTTGATGCTATGAATAATATGAACTTCGGTGGTGCGATTGATTATAGCCAGCTTATGAATATGCCGGGAGTTCAGTTCTTAAATATTGATGATATGAGCCAGCAGATTCCAAAGCAGCAGCGCGTGAAGAAGAAAAAAGAAGGCGAGGAGGCAACGCCGCTCGTTGACATTCATAACCTTCCGGCACCGCATAAGATCAAGGCGAGCCTGGACGAGTATGTAGTCGGACAGGAATATGCCAAGAAAGTGATGTCTGTTGCTGTATACAACCATTACAAGCGTGTGGCAACGGATTCCATGGACGACATTGAGATTGAGAAATCTAACATGCTGATGATCGGACCTACAGGTTCCGGTAAGACCTATCTTGTCAAGACGCTGGCAAGAATTCTGGATGTGCCGCTTGCGATTACAGATGCTACATCTCTGACGGAAGCAGGTTATATTGGAGATGATATCGAAAGCGTTGTATCCAAGCTTCTGGCAGCAGCGGATAACGATGTGGAAAAAGCAGAACAGGGAATCATTTTTATTGATGAGATTGATAAGATTGCAAAAAAGAAAAATGCGAGTCAGCGTGATGTTAGTGGAGAGTCCGTACAGCAGGGAATGCTGAAGCTTTTAGAAGGAAGCGAAGTGGAAGTTCCGGTTGGAGCTAATAGTAAAAATGCGATGGTTCCGCTCACAACAGTTAATACAAAGAACATTTTATTTATCTGTGGAGGAGCATTTCCGGATCTGGACGGCATCATCAAAGAGAGACTTACAAAGCAGTCTGCAATTGGATTTGGCGCAGATCTAAAAGATAAATATGATCATGATAAGAAGATTCTTGAGAAGGTAACAACAGAAGATCTTAGAAACTTTGGTATGATCCCGGAGTTCCTGGGACGACTTCCGGTAGTCTTTACATTACAGGGACTCACAGAAGATATGTATGTGAAGATCTTGGAGGAGCCAAAGAATGCAATTCTGAAGCAGTATCAGAAACTTCTTGCACTGGATGAAGTGAAGCTCGATTTCACAGAAGGTGCATTACGTGCAATTGCGAAA